>Ga0209373_10001293_pt1 | contig 30650 bp, 23 predicted proteins | sample Higcelweek5metaG_FD_187173 | JGI IMG/M metagenome (GOLD analysis project Ga0209373, IMG submission 187173) | Freshwater pond sediment microbial communities from the University of Edinburgh, under environmental carbon perturbations - High... | ecosystem: Environmental > Aquatic > Freshwater >... | reverse complement strand
GGATTGTAAAGAAATACCTTGAGATTATTCCCGTTGAACAACAGTGGGGTATTTGTCAGTGGTGTGCTACCGATTCGCCATCGAACAGCGGCTGGCGTGACAATGAACCTGTAGGTTTGTGGACACTCGACTGGTACCGCAAGCATACCTACGCTGGTTTCGCACGTGGACTGGGAGCGCCACAAAACCCAACAGGCGTTGACCGCATCATGAATGATTCTAAAAAGTTGAATTCATCATCCCCCTTTTACGATCTTTATGGTCGCAATGTAGGCAAAGCTTTCGAATCACTCCCTGCAGGCATTTATATCCAAAACGGCAAAAAGTACGTGAAGCGTTAATCGTAATTTAATAACAATTCACTTACCACTCGTTTGAGCGAAGCGGAAACGAGTGGTAAGTTGTTTCTTGTATTTGACGAGATATCCCGAGATGGTTGGTTTTACAATTCGAAAAAAAATCTGAGAAACATTTGATTATCAGAGCAAACCAATCCAACCTATTTTTACATAAACAAAGCAGGCGAGGTTGTTGCATCTTACTGCCTCCAGTCTCCAGTCTTCTTTTTCAATAGAGAAAACAACTGGAAAGTAAACCATTCTAACCAAAGTAATGGGGAGTTGTCTATCCTTAGTGGTACTGGAGTGTACAGGGCAGATGGAACAGCAAACATTCTTCTGCCTTTTGATGCTGGCGTTGAAGCCCAAGTTTACATTTTCTTCGAAAATGAAGGAAAATCGAAGTATTCCAACGATGTACATGCATTGGTCGTAGTTTCATAAACTGGAATATTATTCCAGTTTGAAGCATCGAAACCGTCACCCTATTGGTGACCCAGCAATAAAAAAGGGTTAGCAACTAAATGCTAACCCTTTGATTTTTAAGTCGGGGCGACAAGATTTGAACTTGCGACCCCACGCCCCCCAGACGTGTACGCTACCAGGCTGCGCTACGCCCCGATTTGCTTAACGCGGTTGCAAAAGTAACATACACTTCCTTATTTGCAAAATAATTGTGCATTTTATTGCCCATATCATCATCTCAAAATAGTGTTGAAACTCAGCATTAATAGGGATTTTACAACTAGACAAACAGAAAATTGCCACTTTTTTAAAACCAAATTTTGTAACAATTATCACTCTATTGTGTTGTTTATAAATTTAAATTTGAATCAATTTTAACAGTCGAAATAAATAATATAGAAATAAATCATGTTTGATACGTTGAATTTATCTGGCAATCAGCCTCAGAAACCTTCTGGTGAAGATGTGGAAAGAGTAAGATGTTTAATAATCGGATCGGGACCAGCTGGTTATACGGCCGCTATATATGCTGCAAGAGCAAATTTAAGTCCGGTAATGTACGAAGGGCTACAGCCGGGTGGGCAATTAACTACCACAACAGAGGTTGAAAATTTTCCCGGTTATCCACAAGGCGTTACAGGTCCGGTACTGATGGAAGATTTGAAAGCCCAGGCAGCACGTTTTGGTACCGATATTCGTTGGGGGTTGGCAACAGCTGCCGATTTATCACAACGCCCTTTCAAAATCACCATCGACAGCAATAAAGTTGTTGAGGCCGAAACTTTAATTATTGCTACTGGCGCTACTGCAAAATACCTTGGCATTCCCGACGAGCAAAAATATGCCGGAAGTGGGGTTTCTGCCTGTGCGACCTGCGATGGTTTTTTCTATCGTAAAAAAGATGTAGCCGTGGTCGGCGGTGGCGATACTGCGGCAGAAGAAGCAATGTACCTTGCCGGGTTGTGCAACAAAGTATATTTGATTGTGCGCCGCAATGAATTAAGAGCTTCGAAAGTGATGCAGGAACGTGTTAAAAACACTCCAAACGTCGAAATCTTATGGAAACATCAAACCAAAGGTTTATTTGGGAATGGAGTAGTTGAAGGTGCTGAACTCTACAAAAATAAAGGTGAAACAACCGAAGAAATAGTGAAAATAAAGATCGATGGATTCTTTCTGGCTATTGGTCACCAGCCTAATTCAGATATTTTTAAAGAATACTTAGATCTTGACGAAGTGGGATACATTTTAACCGAAGGAAAATCTTCAAAAACTAAGGTACCAGGAGTTTTTGCTTGTGGCGATGTTCAAGATTCGCATTACAAACAGGCAATTACGGCTGCAGGTTCTGGTTGTATGGCAGCACTTGATGCTGAACGATTCTTAAGTGAAAATGCTTAATTATTAACTGAAATAAAATTGGACATCTGATTCAGGTGGCCAATTTCATTTTATGCAAATAGCTTTATAAGCTCTTTTTTTACAAATTCAGGATCGGGATTAATTGGGAATATCATCATCGGTTTTGCATAAACAATTTTGTGTTCGCGTTGATACTTTTCCATTCCACCCCCAGTAATGTTCAACATGATTAAAGCATCCTTTTCAATTGCCCCGTTCTTAATTTCGTTGATCAAACTTGCAACTGCAATAGCGGCTGCTGAGCTAATGTCATTTCCTTCATATTTCAAGAACAAATCTGCGGCAACAATCGCTTCTTCGTTCGTTGCAGATAAAACCTCACCCTTTGTATCGACTAATGCATCGTATAATCCACCTATCAACGAATAAGGTGGTCTTCGGTTCGATAATACTTTTGCGTTGATAATTTCAACTTGTTTGCGGGCATAATCGTCATCGAAAGCAAGTAGATCGCGCGATTTAACATCCCAAGCATCTTTCATGGGAACAAAAGGATGATTTTGCGAAACCCTCAGTTTCATTTTATTTGTTCCAAATCTTCCGTCTTCAATAAAACGCAAATTAGCTTCCCAAGCAGCAATTGCTCCGGTGCCACTACCTACAGCCTGAAAATAGTAATCAGGAATTTTACCAATTGTGGTTACAGCTGAAATAACAGTAAGAGCCATTCCGTCGCGACGGGCAACATTTTTGGCGCCACCTTCGGGATAAAAAATATCCATTTCAGCAGCAATGTTCGACAAATTGATCGCATCAAAATAGTCAGCACCTTTTGCTGATGCAATAATTTTGACACAATTGTTCAATGGTTTATCGAACCAAAGAGCATCAAGGTTATCTTCGGGAATACAAAGCAACAAAGGAATCTTATTTTCTGAACAAACACGGGCAAAAGCGCGGGCAGTGTTTCCTGCCGAAGCAACAACCATAACCCTATTTTTAAACGGATTTTTACGGGCACATACCGAAAAAGCTTCACACTCTTTAAATGTACCAGTTATCATGTTTGCTCCTTTTTCGGGCCAATAACCGTTAAACGTAATGTACAAATTTTCGAGTCCTAACTGTTTGGCCAATCCTTCACTTTTATATGTGACAGGAGCTCCAGAACCTTCGAGAATACGTTCGATAGGAAGCCAATCGGCAAACTTATATAACCCAGGCAGGTCTTTAATTTGAATCTGCTTCTCATCGTAAATTGCACGAATTAGAGCAGGCTTCTCGTTATTGGGGCAATTTAATTCCCAGTTTTTATCTTCAAAAACAGTTTCGCAACAAAGCGATTCGAGATGGTATTTAGTACCTTTAAATTCTTCCATTACACTATAATTCAATCACATAACAAAATAAAAACCCTCTCTTCATTGGATTTCAGAAAGGAATTGGTCGACTAATTTAAGGATTGAAATGAAAAGCCAACTGTTTTCAGCAATGTTTTAATTGGTTTTTTTCTGATCGGTTTTACCATTCATTGTCGACTTTCGGAGCAAAAGCTCTTTGAGATAGAAGTTTGCAACCTCACGGTAATACAAATCATTCGACCGTTTTACCCACTCAATGGCTTTATCCAGCTCACCAGTCATTTCATAGCCCAATGCAACATTGAGCATTACTTTACTTTGCTGCGAATTTTTACCTACAGACACATAGTTTAACCAGTTCTGCAAAGCGTGTTCCCAGTCGCCATTTGCTGCCATTTCTACCGATTGATCTATTGATGCATTATCGAGCAAGTAATAATAACGTACCGCCTCTTTCCATCCCGGGGTAATAATTTCAGAAAAGTCGAGGGCAACCTTTATACCTGTTTCAATGCAAGCCTGCTTCACAGTTGGCAGCTTCTTAAATGTTTCGAGTAAATCATATTCATAGCTATCCCAAAAAATGGTGTCTTCGCTCATTATAAAATCAACAAGTATGCTTTTCTCTTTGGGATAATAAATTCGCCAGTGCGCACGGTAGTATAAGTCCATTGAAGCATAGTGCGCTTTTTGTGAACTATAATCGAGATATTCAACTCTTGTTTTATAGTTGGTAACTGTTCGCATGGCAATATTTTCCAGTACAATCAACGCATCGGTGTTATATGTACGGCAAGCTTCTTCAACAAAGTCCCAATCCAATGGAGCAGGAGTTTTATTGTAGTGAACATCCCTTTTTATGTTTCGATCAACAGGAATAACAATATCAAATCGCTCTGAATCAAAAAGTAAATCACCCAGTGCTTTTATGGTTGTATCGGCAGCAATACTGTCGAGTAAAATGGAATCTACCACAAAGTTCTTTCGATAAAAAGAGACCTGAAGAGAATCTTCTCTATAATTCTGAAACTCGGGTGCAAGACTCCTGTTTAAAATTGTGAAACTTTGAATGGAATCAGATATTTTAAATTTAGGTTGAAGTGGAATCTCAACCTTGAACTTCTTAATCTGAGCAAATCCAGAAACAGAGACCAGAGTTGCAACAATAATAAAAGCTAGTTTTTTCATCCAACTATTTTTTTCACATAGGTTTGCGACTTTGGGAAAGCAGGTTCGTTTCATAAATTTGAGTGATTTAGTAACTACCCCAATACTTTCGCAAAAACCATTCCACAGAGATTACCAACAACAGAAAAAATATAATCCACTTAAAATCTATCAGTTCGGTTATATTCTTTTCTTTTGAAACTTCAACTTTATTGTATTGACTGCTCTTCAATTTTTCGATAAGCTGGTTTGCTGTTTCTTTGTTATACATTTCACCCTTAGTGGCTTTCGAAATAAATCCAAGTGTTTGGAATTTAGCCTGAAGATTTTCCTGTTCAATATTTAATTCCTGAACAATAAACTCTCCATTTTTTGAAAACTGCTGCTCACCAATTTTGGTTGAAGCAACAAATTTATATGTTCCGGGCGCCAACGATCCAAGGTTTAAATGATATTGAATTTCGTTGGGTGTAAACATATAATTCATTTCATTTCCGGTTGAATCGGTTAAAACAAACGAAACCTCAACATTATTTAACGGTTCGTAAAGCTGATTAAACACCTGTGCTTTAACCTCAACAGGCACCGATTCGTTTACAATGCGCCGATAGTCAATTTTAAACTGCTCCCGTTCTTCTCTCAAACAAAGGTAGTCGAACAAACTCTGAATCAATTGATTAAAATTTGTTTGGCTATTCATGTTTTGATACTCCTGAATTCGCCAGCGCCAAATACCTTCACCGTTTATAATTCCAATTTTAGTATTTTCAATTTCTCCAACTGCCATCAACGGTTGGTTCATTTCAATTCCTTTAATTTTTTGGTAAGCCAATATTGAGTAGTCGTTGTTGATTTTTACAGGTGAATAATAGGTAAGCAGAGGTGGATAAATATTTTCCATCTCTTTAATGTTGGCTGGCAACTGAAACAATGAAAACGAGGTATTGAAAAATGGTGTAACTTCTTCGGTGAGCAATGTGGGCTCCATAAAAAAACCAATGTTCAAATTATTCACGGCTGAAATTGAAGTATTTGGACCGACAACAAGAAGCATTGCGGTTTTCGATCCAACTATCTTTTTAAACAATTCTGTGCTTTGATTTTTGGTTGAAGGAAGTTGATTGAGTAAAACCAGATCGTAATCTTCGAACTTGCCACTAAAAAGAGTTACGTCACTGAACTTGACGTTATAATTGGCTTGCTTCATCAGGGTCTCAGCAAAAGCACCTAAATCGGGATGAGGCCCTTGTGTAAGGAACAAGATATTATTTTTATTGCTGTGGACCTCGACCGAAAACCGAGCTTGGTTGTTTCGAATATTTTTCTCGTTTAAAAAAGGACTCAAACTTACAGTAATTGTTTTTAGTCCGGCTTCGTCGGCCTTAATACTGATCGTACGCTTCAGGTAGTAGTTGGATTGTGGAATTTCAAGTTCTTCGGAATGCACAATTTTTCCATCGAGGGAAACAGACAGCTGCGTGTTTGAATATTGATAGTTTGAAAAACTGGTTTCAATTTCAATGGGGAATGAATTACCCAAAAACACATTGGGATTGTTGGTTACATCAATGATTGCCTGATCGCTGTCACTCAAGGTATCGCCTACCCCAACTGTAAAAACAGGCCTTTTCAGCGACGAAACAATTTGTTCAGGATTTTTCCCTTCATTGTAAATTCCATCACCAATTACCACCATTGCAGCAACATTTAGGTTGTAATATTGCTTTTCGGTTTCGTCGAAAAACCGAGTATAATCCGATACTTTATCACTAAACGTGAATTTTCCATCTTTTACCACTTCGTTGCCAAAATGCAACAATTCAAGTTGGAATTGCTGGCCAAGTTCATTCGAGAGTTGATCAACAAACGACCTTATAAACCCTTTATTGGTGGTATCAATGGCAACCGATTCTGAATTGTCGACACCAACAATAAGAATTGGTTTTTCGGCTCGTTCATTAACGGTTTCAATCAATGGCCCCAACAATAAGAAGAGAATAATTAGTGTATAAATGAATTTTATGGCCGATAGAATATATATCTGGCCTTTTGTAAACATATCCTTATTTTTTCGGTAGAAATAAATGAGGAATGCTAAGCCGGCCGAAATTGCCAGAAACAGCAAGATATAGAGCCCGGTATTAGAGATGTCGGTATATAGTTTCAACTTTTACAAAAATTCTGATTAACGAACAAAATTAGGAATTTTTATGTGCTTTCAATTTTTTTAGAACAGGTTGCTAAAGGTAATTTCTTAGCGTAAGAATTGGTTCTCAAAACACCTTAAAAATTTGTCAAAAAAATCGCTTGTGACTCACTATAAAAGTTGCGAAATGGCAACAAATAGGGGCACATCCACTATTTGAACCTGCAATTTTTTGTTTGTTTAAAATTTAATGGTGACTTTTAAAACCGAATCAAATTTTGATCTTTTCAAAACAAGACCACCCTTCATCCTCTAATGAAAGGTATTATTAAGAAGAGCACAAAATCTAAATCTTTACTCAACATAGTGCTCCTTAAAGATTATTGAGGCAACTTCTTCCCAAGTTGCCTCTTTTTTTTATCTGATCATAACGAAATAGCGTCAATACTTTGAATGGACGATTGAATGGGCAGTGTATCGATATTTGTTGCACCCAGTTTTGCCAACTGATAACGTACCATTGCCAGCGGAACTTTTTTACAACTGGTATCGACCTGAATACTGAAAACGGTATAGGTTTTTCCCACACTCATGGTTGGTTCATCGGCAAAAAGGTTGTTTTCGTTCATGTATTTTTCAACTGCTTCGCGACAGGTGTTTGGTACATTGAAACTTACCAACACTTTGTTTTCTGCATTTATCGACCCGTAGATGTTCAATAAAAACATCTGCAGAAGTTCAAATTTTTCAGGATTGTTGCGAAGTAGTGGATTAATCCAGATGCTGGTTTGCGAGCTGTAAACCGTTTCAATAATTTTAAGCCCGTAATTTCTGATTGCACTTCCGCTTTGAGTAATTTCCAGACCAAAATCGGCACCACCGTTGAGTACTTTCGATTCGGTTTTACCCCAGGTTTCGTAAATAAGAACACCTTTTTCAATTTTCGATGGCGTTTTGTATTTCTGTACCGAAAAATCGTTGAACTCATCGAGTTTGTCAATTTTGCGAAGCGTTTCGCGCACCCAGTTTAGGGCCAGATAAGGCATTTCGGCAACAACAACCAGCAATTCCTTTTTTGAAACCAAATCGCGCAAAAAATCTTCGGTATTATCGAACAGTATATCGCCTTTAGCAATACCCACCAACCGAACACCACCACGATTGAGCGGAAGCACCTTTTCCAGCTTGATTTCGGTGTTGTATTCGAGCTGGAATTCGATAATTCGTTCCTGAATCCAATCGTCGCCGGCAATTGCCACGTCGAGTTCCTGTAGTGCAAGCTGCGAACTAAATTCCTGTGGACGGCCGTCCCAACCGTATAAGAAGTTAACGGTTTTGAAAATGCTTGGGCCACCATCTTCGTATCCAGCGGTTTTAAAGCCCGAGTCTTCGAGTAATTTAATAAGGTTGCCTCCACGGCTGGCATTGGCCAACGAACCAGCTGGCATACCTATGGTTAGTTTTGAGTTTTCCATTTACGATGTTGTTTACGTTCCCTAATTGTTCCTTTTTTATTTCTCAACCACTTCGAGAGTACCGTCTTCGTTAATTTTACGGTAGTAACACGAATGATAAGGTAATCCTCCATCTTTTTTTGCGTGACAAGCACCTTTACCTTCGGGCGTTACCAAAAAAAGGAAAGAGTTCTGTTCGCAGTTTACACGAACTTCTTCAATCCGAAGCATGTCGCCACTTGTAAGTCCCTTTTTCCAAAGTTCGTTTCTGCTGCGGCTCCAATAGGTTGCATATCTGCTGCGAATGGTTTCTTCAAAGGCTTCCTTGTTTACAAACGACAGAATAAGAACCTCTTTGGTTTTAAAATCCTGTGTTACAACCGGAAGAAGTTTTTGTCCGTCGGGTCCAAAATCGACCAGAAAATCGGTAGTATATTCTTTCGACATGAATTAAAATTTTTAAGATGAATATTTTGCGGGGCTAAAAGTAGTAATTATCCTTCAAGTGCGAAATCATTAGGAAAGTCGTTCCATTCTTCTGTTTAGAATAAACAATGAAAGCCTTAAACAAATAGTCAAAAGCAAGTTGTAAGACTTAAAAAAAGCTCCAATGAACGTAATTCACCGGAGCTCTTCTATATGCCCTTATTCAGCAGCAACTATTCCTTGATCAATTTTCGTACAAACGTTTTATTATTGGAAGTAATTTTCACAAAATAAAGCCCTTTTGGGTACGCCGAGAGATCGAACGATGTTGACGTTGTTGAAAGAACTTGTTGTCCGCTACTGTTAACCACCCTGATCTTTTCAATGGCCGGCCCCTTAACATCAACTAAACCGGTAGTAAAATTTGGATAAAGCAAAAAATCGGAGCTGTTATCGATATTGCGAACAGCAGTGTTTACCAATGGAGTCCAAACCAAATTGATGTTTGAGAAACTAGTAACATTCGATGGAGATAGTGATTCAGAACCAGTTCCTTTTGTGACATCAAAAGTTGAGTAATTTCTTGATCCATCGGCCAGTTCCATACAAATTTTATATTTCCCGTCGGCAACAATTTGCTTGTTAAAATCGGTTCCGTTCCAGCTACAAATACGAGTATCGTGACTATTTTTAGTTGCCGATGTAACCGCATCAACACTGTTGTATTGACTTCCGGCTGCAGCTGTCACTTTTTTCCAGTTCGAAAGATCACTCTTCCGCTTCTCGGCATAGGCCAGCAATGTTTTCACAAAATTACCTGAACCGTCTTCAACCCAAACGGCCATCACATGTCTTGGAGCATATTCACCTCCCGCTTTTGATGTCAAAACAGAAATACTCAAATCACCACTTGTTTGAGCAAAACCAAACATCGAACTTAAAACGAAAAACACAAAAATTAAAACAAATCTATTCATGATCATTACTTATTAAAATCGTATCCAACTTAAACTATCTCTCTTTTCAATCGCTTATTAAACAAAAATACTAGCTTGAAGTTCTACTCAAACATTTAAAAAAATTTAAAATTCAAATCCTATTTTCTTTCTTCTAATTCCACTTAAATAGTTGAGTTGTTTTGCTATGTTTGGAAAACTAATTTATACAAAACCAAAACCTGTTAATTTATGAAGCAATATCATAGAAATGTTGTTGCTAATACATTAAGACCCATATTTTTAGTTCTTTTTTTCCTTGCAACATTCAATATTACACAGGGGCAAACTGTGCGAATTAACGAAATTATGCCGGCTAATAAATCGATTTTAGCTGATACCGATGGGAAATATTATGACTGGATCGAACTTTACAATCCAACATCGAACCCAATAATCATCGAAAACTGGAGTTTATCTGATAACGAAGAAAATTCCACATTATGGCGTTTCCCTGCAACAATTATTAAATCAAAAGAATACCTTGTTGTTTTCGCATCAGGGAACGACACGGTAGTTAATGGACACCTGCACACCAATTTTAAACTAAGTGCCGATGGCGAATTTCTGGGATTGTACAATCCTGCCGGACAATTAATCTCGGGTTTTTCACCATCTTTTCCTTCAATCCCCGAAGGTCAATCATATGGCGACTACAAAGGAAATTTTGTCATTTTCGAAAAACCGACACCAGGTGCCACAAACGAAACCAGTACTGAGTTTCAACTATCACCTCCATCGTTCAGCGTTGAACATGGATTCTTTGCTCAACCGTTTCAGGTAAAACTGAATTCAGAAATCGATAACTCAATCATTTATTTCACAACCGACGCATCAGAACCTTCGGCAACCAACGGATCGGTTTTCAAATCACCATTAACAATAACTAAAACCACAATATTACGAGCAGTTGCTGTTTTGCCAACCGGGCAATCGAGCACCACATCAACCCAAACCTACCTTTTCACAAACGACATTATCAGGCAATCGAATATCCCCGAAGGTTATCCTTCAACATGGGGCGATTTTGCTTCGATAAAAGGGAAAGTCCCGGCCGATTATGAGATGGATCAAGAGTTGCTGGCAGACCCAACAATGGCAGAAAGAGTGAAACAAGCCTTATCTTCGTTGCCGGTAATCTCTTTGGCAAGCAATAAAAACAACTTCTTTTCAAACGAAAACAATGCCCAAACCGGCGGAATTTATGCCTTCACAGGATCAACATCTAATTCAACCGGGCTAGGATGGGAACGCCCTGTTTCAGTAGAATATTTTGATGCAAACGACAGTGGATCATTTCAAATCAACTGCGGAATTGAACTTCACGGAGGTCAAAGCCGTGTTCCTGAAAAATCGCCAAAGCATTCATTCCGTTTAGCTTTCAAAAATGAATACGGCCCTACCCGGCTAAAATATCCGTTATTTGGCAGCGATGTAACATCAAATTTCAACAACCTCATTCTAAGAAGTGGATATAACAATACATGGATTCATTGGAGCGGCGAAGAACGAGAACGAGCAACATGCGGTCGCGATCCATGGAGCAAAGATACCCAACGCGAAATGGGGCACCTCACTAGTCATTTTTCGATGGCGCATCTTTTCATTAATGGAATCTATTGGGGAATATATTTCCCAAGCGAAAGGCTCGACGAAAATTATGGGGCAACCTATTTGGGCGGAAACCCTGAAGACTACGATGTGCTTAAGGATGATGCCAACGACATAATGAGCGGCAATGGTACCGCATGGAAAAAGATGATATCAATGGCAAATGCCGGGCTTGAAGACAACGAAAAATATCAGAAACTGCTGGGCCGAAATACTGATGGTACCCGAAACATGAACTATGAAGTGATGGTTGATGCCGACAACCTGATTGATTACATGATCATCAATTTATATGGAGGGAACACCGACTGGGATCATCACAACTGGGCAGCAATGCGAAACAGGGTTGCCGCCGACATTGGGTTCCGGTTCTTTTGCTGGGACCAGGAGAATGTGCTGAAAACAACTTCTGAAAACAACGTAAACGAATTCAATGCCAACTGCCCAAGCAACATTTTCCAGCGAATGATGATGAACGATGAGTTTAAGCGCAGATTTGCCGACAGGGTTTTGATGTATTGCACCGAAGATGGGATTTTAACCACAAAATCGAACCAAGAACGCTGGTCGTTGCGATCATCGGTGATTGAAGAAGCGATTGATGCCGAGGCTGCCCGATGGGGCGATTATCGCCGTGATGTTCATCCATACAAAGACGGAATATACAAAGTGTACACAAAAGATGATTGGGTTACAAACAATGACTGGATCATGAATACCTATTTTGAACAACGAACAACTATTTTTCTGTCTCAATTGAAAAAAGCTGAAATGTTTCCAAGTACAACAGCTCCAGTATTTTATATCAATGCAAAAAAGATTATAGAAAAAACAATTGTGCCGGGCGATAAACTTACAATGACAGTAAACTCGGGAACAATTTATTATACGTTAGACGGCACCGATCCTGTAGATTGGAGCATTTCGAGTACGCCGGGCGAAACAAATTTAACAGCAAGCACAATGAAGTTTTCAGGCCCCATTGAAATTACGGGTTCTGCTCATGTTAATGCCCGAACATTTTACAACAATACATGGAGTGCAATGCGGTCACAAATACTGATTCTTCCAGAAGATTACAACAACCTAAAAATCACAGAGATAAGCTACCACCCAATTCCCAGCGAAACCATTTCTGACGATGCACTGGAATTTGTTGAGTTGAAAAATACTGGAACCACAACCATTAATCTCGACGGATTGAAATTTTCAGAAGGAATTAAATACAACTTTTCATCAAACACCGAAATCAAGCCTAATGGTTTTATAGTTCTGGCATCGGACGCAAAAAGCTTTTACAAATATTACAACTTTGCTCCGTCAGATGTTTTCGCCGGACAGCTTGACAATAAGAGTGATGAGTTAGTATTGTTATCACCCGCTGGCGATACCATTTGTGCAATAACCTATAAAGATGGAGATGGTTGGCCTAAATTAGCCGACGGAAAAGGCCGCACACTTGTACCAACTTCAAAGAATCCAACCGACGATCAAAAACAATATGATGATTGGCGTGCTTCGTTTGCCGATGGCGGTTCGCCCGGTGCCGACGATCAGGGAAGTACAACTGAAATAGAGGCCGTGGCACTTCTGCCCTCAAAAGTCATTCTCGAACAAAACTACCCGAATCCTTTCAGTGAACAAACACTCATCGATTTTCAATTACCCGAAGACTCGCGCGTATTTCTTGGAGTGTACAACCTCAACGGACAATTAATCGATGTTATGGTTGATCGCACATTACCCAAAGGATTACATCAAACAACATGGAGTGGCATTTCGGAAAACGGCAAAACGCTTAATAACGGAATCTATCTTTACCGCCTTGTTGTAAGCGGTAACAACCATAGTGAAACGGCAACTAAAAAGATGGTTTTATATCGATAATCAAAAATTTACTTAATAAATTTCTCATAAGCAGTTGAACGAATAACCCCGTTGGGATCAATTATAAACTTAAACACTTCAACCTTGGTAAACGATGGACTAATGCGCTGGTCAAGAGTAAAACTACCAGTGCTAATTGGGGTTTCGCGAATGAACTTCTCCTTTTCGTATATAAACTGTTCGTTACCATCTTGTAGCTTCACAATTTTGTTGGGCTCACCCATCTCTTTCAGAAGTAAATCCCGGGTTGAACCTTCGTAGTGGCGTTCCATTTTTTTCGAAATACTGCAAGAAGAAAACAGTACAATTACAGCAATCAGAAAAACATTTTTCATCAATTTATCAACGGTCATAAGTTGCATTTTTATTGAATTTTATGCAGTTTAAGGCATTGTTAACAGTTCTTTCAGCCCGTCCGAAAGATAACCCTTTTTCCGATTGACCTTCCGTTTTTACTATATTTGCAACGTTAACATATCTTAATGTAAATCTTCTCAATATGATCCTATTCTTTAAGGCACAAAACGGCAACTACATAGCTGTAAGTGCGAAGGAATCTTTTTCTGAAAACAACGTTGAAAAATTATGTTGGTTGTTTGGCGAGGCTCAAAAAATCGATTCTGTAAAGATCGATGGTTTTTTTGTTGGACCTCGAAAGGAAATGATTACCCCTTGGAGCACCAATGCAGTGGAAATAACCCAGAATATGGGCATCGACGGAATTATCCGTATTGAAGAGTATTTCGAAGTGGCTGATACACATGCCAAGTTCGACCCAATGCTTCAACATCTTTATACCGGACTGGATCAAAACCTCTTCACCACCGACCGTAAGCCCGAACCCATCATCAACATCGACGACATTGCGGCTTACAACGAAAAAGAAGGTCTTGCACTAAGCGAAAAAGAGATCAAATACCTGAACGAAGTTTCAAAAAAATTGAACCGTCCTCTTACCGACAGTGAAGTTTTTGGATTTTCGCAGGTGAACAGCGAACACTGCCGCCACAAAATTTTCAATGGCATATTCATCATCGACGGAGTAGAAAAAGAACATACTTTATTCAGCATGATCAAGAAAACTACTGCCACTAATCCAAACCACATTGTTTCGGCATATAAAGACAACTGCTCGTTTGCCGATGGCCCAGTGGTAGAACAATTCGCTCCCAAAACTCAAGATAAAGCCGATTTTTTCGAAGTAAAAGATATAAAAACAGTGCTTTCGTTGAAAGCAGAAACACATAACTTCCCCACAACTGTTGAGCCATTCAACGGTGCTGCCACCGGAACCGGAGGTGAAATTCGCGACCGTATTGCCGGAGGAAAAGGAGCACTTCCAATTGCAGGAACAGCGGTTTACATGACTGCCTACCCACGCACCGAAGCCGAACGTTCATGGGAACAAGCAACCGAAGAACGCGACTGGTTGTATCAAACTCCTGAAGAAATTCTGATCAAAGCTTCAAACGGAGCCAGTGATTTTGGAAACAAATTCGGACAACCGCTCATCAACGGTAGTGTGCTTACTTTCGAACACTTCGAAAACAATAAAAAATACGCCTACGACAAGGTAATTATGCAGGCAGGTGGTATCGGTTTTGGTAAAAAAGCCGACAGCCTTAAAGACATACCAAAACCAGGACAAAAAGTGGTTTTACTTGGCGGTGACAACTACCGCATTGGCATGGGCGGTGGAGCTGTTTCGTCGGTGGCAACCGGCGAGTTTGCCAATAAAATTGAATTGAACGCAGTACAACGCGCCAATCCCGAAATGCAAAAACGTGTTTTCAATGCCATTCGTGCACTGTCTGAAAGCAATGATAACCCGATTGTTTCTATTCACGACCACGGCGCAGGCGGTCACCTCAACTGCTTGTCTGAATTGGTTGAAAACACAGGTGGTGTCATCAACATCGATCAACTTCCGGTGGGTGATCCAACCCTTTCGTTGAAAGAAATTGTGGGCAACGAATCACAAGAACGCATGGGACTGGTTATTAAAGAAGAAGACATTGAGATGCTTCAGAAAATTGCCGACCGCGAGCGTGCTCCAATGTATGTGATTGGTGAAACTACAAACGACATGAAATTCGTTTTCCAAAAAAATGAAACTGGCGAAAAACCAATCAACTGGAAACTGGAACACATGTTTGGAAATTCACCAAAAACAGTTCTGACAGACAGTAAAGAGCTGACAGAATTTGCACCTGTTACCTACGAAAAGGAAAAAATATACGACTATGTTGAGCAGGTTCTTCAACTTGAAAACGTGGCCTGCAAGGACTGGTTGACCAACAAAGTTGACCGCTCGGTAACCGGAAGAATTGCAAAACAGCAGTGCGCCGGGAAACTTCAACTTCCGTTGAATAACCTTGGTGTCATTACACTCGACTATCAGGGTAAAAGCGGTTTAGCAACGTCGCTTGGACATGCCCCCGCAGCCGGACTCATCAATGCCGCAAATGGTTCAATACTTTCAATAGCAGAAGCGTTGACAAACATCGTTTGGGCGCCAATGCCAGAAGGAATTCGCAGTATATCACTTAGCGCCAACTGGATGTGGCCTTGTAAAAACCCCGGCGAAGATGCCCGTATTTATGAAGGGGTGAAAGCAGCCAGCGACTTTGCCTGCGCCATTGGTGTAAATATTCCAACAGGAAAAGATTCCTGTTCGATGACCCAGAAGTATAAGTCTGATGTGGTTTTTTCACCAGGAACAGTCATTATTTCTGCTTCGGGTGAAGTAACCGATGTGAAAAAAGTAGTTGAACCTGTTTTAGTAAAAGACAAATCGCTTTATTACATCGACTTCTCAAAGGCTTCAAAAGAACTAGGAGGAAGTGCTTTCGCTCAAATAGTAAACAAGGTAGGAAATGCAACTCCAACGGTTACCGATGCAGAATATTTCGTTAACGCATTCAACACCGTTCAGGAATTAATTGATAAAGGCTTAATATACAGTGGACATGACATTGGCGGTGGTGGTTTAATCACCACATTGCTCGAACTTTGCTTCTCTGATAACGAAAGTGGTTTAGATCTTAACCTATCGGCAATGAATGAGGCCGACAGCATTAAACTGTTGTTTTCAGAAAACCCCGGTATTGTTATTCAGGCCGACGATTTAGCTGAAGATATTCTTGCGTTCAACGACATCGACTTCATCAAACTTGGTGAACCTACCAGTGAGCAAACGGTGACCATTGTGAACAACGACGATGTTTTGGAGTTCGATGTTCCATCGCTTCGTGATCTTTGGTTCAAAACATCGTACCTGCTCGACAGGCACCAAAGCACTCCTGCACTTGCATTAGAGCGTTTTCAAAACTATAAGAAGAACGAACTCGAATTCGAATTCGGTGATTTTGATGGAAAAGCAGCAACACAAAATATTGACCTAAAACGTCGCCAGCCAAGTGGAATAAAAGCAGCCATCATTCGTGAAAAAGGGGTGAACGGCGACCGCGAAATGGCTTACAGCATGTACCTTGCCGGTTTCGATGTAAAAGACGTTCACATGACCGACCTCATCAGTGGCCGCGAAAATCTCGAAGATGTTAACTATATTGTTTTTGTAGGCGGATTCTCAAATTCCGACGTATTGGGCTCGGCAAAAGGATGGGCCGGGGCATTCAAATACAACGAAAAAGCCCGTGTTGCATTGGAAAATTTCTACAAGCGCAACGACACCATGAGTATGGGTATTTGCAACGGCTGTCAGTTAATGGTTGAACTCGATCTGATCAACCCGGGAATGGCTCAAAAACCAGTGATGTTGCACAATGCCAGTCACAAATTCGAATCGACCTTTCTGAATGTAACCATTGAACAAAACCAATCCATCATGCTAAAAAGTTTGGTTGGAAAAACGTTGGGGGTTTGGGTTGCACATGGCGAAGGAAAGTTCAGCATGCCAGCAGGTGAAAATGCCTACAACATTGCTGTAAAATACACCCACAGCGGGTACCCAGGAAATCCAAACGGATCAGACTTCAACACTGCAGGTATTTGTTCTACCGATGGCCGTCATTTTGCAATGATGCCCCACTTGGAAAGAGCAATTTTCCCATGGCAGTGGGCCTACTACCCCACCGACCGTAAAGCAGATGAAGTTTCACCATGGATTGAAGCTTTCGTGAATGCGAAAAATTGGATTGCTGAAAAAATTAAATAAAAATTGCGTTACATGATAGAAAAGCCATCGATTTACGGTGGCTTTTTTTGTTTTTCTTAAATCTATCTTTCATTTTCAAAACATTATTGTAAATTGTAACTTCGTTGTGCAACTCAGAAATGAGCACACAACTTTAGCGATTTGGAAAGAATTTTTACTGGAATTTAAGTTGTAGCATTATGAAACTTTTATCACGCTTTATTTGGTTGATTATTGGAATTTCAGCAATTGTATTTGCAGGAATCAGTATCGTTCAATTTCGGGCTCAGAATAAATTTGAAGAGATAAAAACTTCAATCAGTAAAGAATATGACATTCTGGTAGACAAAATGTTAATGGCCGAAAGAACCAACGTTTACACCTACAACCACGAAATCAGCAATTCTCCTTCGACCTTTGTGTTTCTTAATGAACCAAAGGCCGATCCGTCACTGATTTACTTAGACTTAGACACAACTGTTTTGAATTTTTTCAGAATTGATGCTATTTGGTTTTTTAAACCAGATGCTACCCCTTTCTATTTCAACTCGCATCACAATGTTTATGAAGCCCTGATCACCCTTAATCCAGATCAAATTGAGAACTTGTTCAAAAATTCTGTCACTACCGATTTTTACATTAAATCCAACAAAGACTTCTACAGAATATTTGGTTCGAAAATTGGCGATATCAACACACCTCAGGGTTTTGTCTTTTCAGCATCAATTCAAAATCAAGACTGGATTCATTATTACGAAAAGGAAATCAATAATTCCAGTGTAAAATTTTTGGGTAAGGATGAACCAATTGCTGAGGTTTCCAAAGAAGTCATCAACATCGAAAGACCACTTTCAAACTTTGAAAACGCAACCATTGGAAAAATAGAAATATCACTTAATCTTCCGTTCCTTGCTTTGTGGAAAGATTCTAATTCGACAGACAATTGGTTGATGATAGGTTCGCTCGTCATCATTTTATTCTTTCTAATTGTTTTTCTTATCGTTTGGGTTGTTTCTCCATTAAAACGCATATCGAGTTCGCTTCAAAAAGGGAATTCAACCGATATTCAGCCACTTATCGATACGAAAACAGAAATGGGTGAAGTTGCCCGTATGATTGGCGATTACCATCGGAAAACAGGGGAACTCGAATCGAGTGAAAGCATTAAACGCCACATAATTGAACAAGCTCACGTTGGAATCATCATTGCAGAAAAATCTTCAAATTTAATTATCACAACGAACCCATACGCATGTAACCTGATTAGAGCAACCGATGATGCAATTATAGGTAACGTTTCTACCAATTTCCTTGTTCCGAATAAAACAGATGCCCAAGCAATTGAAATGAAAGGACAGGAAAGCGTCCTTTTTAATGCTTTGGGAAATGAGATACCAATTTTACGAACTTCGACAAGCATGTACATGGATGGAAAACCCGTTATCATGGAGACATTTGTAGATTTAAGTGAAATAAAAAACCTACAGGGTAAGTTAGAAGAAGAAAAGAAAAAATTGAGCCTGGCAGTTCAAAATTCAGGACTTATTTTCTGTGAATACGACTTCAAAACAAATGAGATAGTGATCGATAAGAACTATGAATTCCTAACAAAAGGTGATTCAAGTACCATTGCTGAAAATGTGATCGGAAATATCTACATCAACGATTCAAAGGCAATAACCGATAAATTCGATTTAATTAATGAAGGAGCAAAAGACACGCTGGCAGCCGAATTCAGGGTAAAACATCCTGAACGCGGATTAATATGGCTGAGTGCTTCAATCTTGATCACCAAACGTGACGAAAACCACAAACCCAAAAATTTGATTGGGTTGTTAGAAGACATCACCGAACGCATTACTGTTCAACAAGAATTGATCAAAGCCAAAGAAAAAGCTGAAGAATCTGATCGCATGAAATCGTCGTATTTGGGGAACATGAGCCACAAAATCAGAACTCCCCTCAATGCCATTGTTGGGTTTGCCAATCTTATTTCAGAAGAAGATCTCGATCAACAGGAAAAGGATAAATTCATTAACGTAATCAGGCGCGACACCGAACAGGTACTCTACTTAATTGACGACATCATCAATATTGCAAAAATAGACGCAAATCAACTTGATGTTTACACCAAAGAATGCAGCATAAATCAAATGATAGGTAATCTGGTTGAATATTACAAAACCCACGAAAAAGCGGAAAAAATCAAATTATCGGTTAAAACGATGCTCCCTGACGGAAAAGATATTTTGGTAACAGATGCCGATAAACTTCAACAATCACTCAATAACCTGATTAACAATGCATTTAAATTCACTAAAGAAGGAAATGTCGAATTGGGTTATTACATTAATCCCGTTGATCAGAAGATAATTATCTACGTAAAAGATTCAGGAATTGGAATACCAGATTCGAGCAAGGACAAAATTTTCACCCACTATTATCAGGTAAACCCAATGAGCGAAGGTACAGGTTTAGGACTGACGATCAGTAAATCGATGATTTCATTGATTGGTGGAAAACTTTACTTCGATTCTAAGGTCGATCAAGGCTCTACCTTCTATGTTGAATTACCTTTCAAAGAGTCTTAATTGAAGATTTGAAGTTAAACAAACAGTGAAATTCAAAAATTAAAGCAGAAACACTAGGAATATTCAAAATCAATTTTTTTATTTGCAATCATAATTCAAAACAAAAATGACTACAAGAACTGCAAATACATGGTGGTGGCACAGCTTAAAATTCTCAATAGGAAGTTGAGCAGGCTACTCATGTAATACAGTGAAAGATATTATAAGGCTTGTCGGAACTTCCGGCAAGCCTTTTTTCTTTTTACTTCGACAAGTCCAGTAACCATTAACAGAAAATAAAAAACAAAAAACAGATATGAACAAGATCAAAATTAACACCAAAATCACCAAACTATCGGGAAGTATTGCCGACCTGGTAACTCCGGTAAGTGTATACCTCAAAATGCGCGATCGCTTTCCAAATACATTGTTACTTGAAAGTAGCGACTACCACGGTTCGAGCAACAGCATGAGCTACATTTGCTTCGACGAAATTGCCACAATTGATGTAACAAAAGGAATCATCACCAAATGTTTCCCTGGTAAAGAAACACAGAAAGAAAAAGTTTCGGATGAAAATACCGTGGCCGACAACCTGAACAATTTTCTCAACGCTTTCGACACTCAGGAGATCAAGGAAAAAGGTATTGTAAACGGGTTATGGGGATATACCGCCTACGATGCCATTCAATATTTCGAAACCATCAAATTGCAGAAACGCGAAAGTATCGAAGCCGAAATCCCTGAAATCCGTTATGCTTTTCACCGTTATGTAATTGCCATCAACCATTTCAACAACGATATTTCGTTGCTCGAAAACCTTCTTGAAGGCGAAGAGAGCCATGCCTCAATGCTCACCGGAGTATTACTGAACCAGAATGTGGTTACCTTTCAGTTTAAACTTGAAGCTGAAGAGACTTCGAATGCCACCGATGAAGAATACATGCAAATGGTTGATGAAGGGAAAAAACACTGTTTCCTTGGCGATGTTTTTCAGATTGTGCTTTCACGCCGCTTTCACCAAAAATTTTCGGGCGACGAATTCAACGTGTACCGAGCCTTACGCCGCGTAAACCCTTCGCCATACCTCTTCTACTTCGATTTTTGCAACTACAAAATATTTGGTTCATCACCCGAAGCTCAATTGATTGTCCATAAAAATAAAGCGATCATCAACCCAATTGCTGGAACCTTTAAACGTACCGGCGACGACGAAAAGGACCGCCAGTTGGCCATAGAGCTTTCGGCCGACAAAAAAGAGAATGCAGAACATGTGATGTTGGTCGACCTCGCCCGAAATGACCTGAGCCGCAACTCATCGAAAGTAAAAGTCGACACTTACCGCGAGGTACAATATTATTCGCACGTGCTCCACCTTGTTTCGGAAGTAAGCGGAGAATTGGCTGCAGGAACCAATACCATTAAAGTTTTTGGTGACACTTTTCCTGCAGGAACTCTTTCGGGAGCTCCAAAATTCAAAGCGATGGAAATCATCGACCAACTGGAAAACACAGCCCGCTCGTACTACGGTGGGGCAATTGGGTTTATCGGGTTCAACGGCGACATCAACCATGCCATTACCATTCGTACTTTCCTGAGTAAAAACAACACCCTTATTTATCAAGCCGGAGCCGGAATTGTTTCTGAATCGAAACGCGAAAACGAGCTACAAGAGGTGAACAACAAATTGGGCGCACTTAAAATGGCCATTGTTGAAGCTGAAAATATTAATAAAGAACTTAGCTTTTAAAACAGACATAAGTATCAAGACACAAGAATCAAGACTAAGACATCTTGATACCTGATACTTGATACTTGATACTTGATACTTGATACTAAATACTAAAAAAAATGACAAATACAGCAAAAATACTGGTTCTCGACAACTACGACTCGTTTACCTACAATCTGGTTCATATAATAAAAGAATTAACCCACGGCGGACAAGTGGATGTATATCGAAACGACCAGATTTCTCTCGATGAAGTGGAGAAATACGATAAAATAGTTCTTTCTCCCGGCCCAGGTGTTCCCGACGAAGCAGGAATACTAAAACCGCTGATTGCCCGCTACGGAGCTACCAAGAGCATTTTCGGAGTATGCCTCGGATGCCAAGCAATAGCCGAAGTCTATGGAGCCAAGCTCACCAATTTGAACAAAGTGTATCACGGAGTTTCAACTCCAGTAAATATTATCGACACCAACGACCGTTCGTTCCGTTTCTTAGTCGACACTATTGAGGCCGGCCGTTATCACAGTTGGGTGGTCGATCCCAAAAGTGTTCCTAACGAGTTGATTGTATCGGCAACCGACAACGAAGGCCACATTATGGCACTTTACCATCAAAACCACGATGTTCGCGGTGTGCAATTTCACCCCGAATCGGTATTAACCCCCAGTGGAAAACAAATTATTGCAAATTTTTTGAGCAAATGACTTTTTTCTAATAACTAATGACTTTTTCCAATGAAAACAATATTGCAAAAATTAATAGAACACCGCACCCTTACCCGCGAAGATGCAAGTGATATTTTGAAAAACATAGCTGCCGAAAAATACAACCATTCACAGATTACAGCCTTTATGTCGGTTTACATGATGAGAAGCATCACACCCGAAGAGCTGGCTGGTTTCCGCGATGCATTGATCGAACTTTGCATCCCGGTAGATCTTTCCGCCTTTAACACCATAGACCTTTGCGGCACCGGTGGCGACGGTAAAAACACATTCAATATTTCAACGCTATCGTCGCTTGTAGTTGCTGGAGCCGGCTATAATGTTGCCAAACACGGAAACTATGGCGTTTCGTCAGCTTGCGGATCGAGCAACGTAATGGAATACTTCGGAGTCAAGTTCACCAACGATCTGGATACATTGAAACGTCAAATGGATCGATCAGGAATGGTATACATGCACGCACCACTCTTCCACCCTGCATTGAAAGCGGTTGGACCTATCCGCCGGGAGTTAAAGATTAAAACATTCTTCAACCTTATCGGCCCAATTGTGAACCCCGCAAACCCACAGAACCAAATCACTGGAGTATTCGATTTGGAAACCGTTCGGCTTTACAACTACCTGTTTCAGCAAACCGGCAAACAGTTTTCCATCATTTATTCAATGGATGGATACGATGAAATTTCGCTTACCGGCGATTTTAAAATGGTAACCAACACCGACGACATGATGCTCACACCAGAAGAAATTGGATTGCCACGATTGAAACAAGAACAGTTGTTTGGCGGCAATACTGTTGAAGAAGCAGCAGTAATTTTTAAATCAGTTTTAGGAGGAACCGGAACCGTGGCTCAAAATAGTGCCGTTTTTGCCAATGCAGGAATGGCAATTAAAACCATGTACCCCAAAAAAAATATCGAACAGTGTATCGAAGAAGCAAAGAGTTCGTTATTGGGTGGAAAAGCGAAAAAAGTGATGGAGTCATTGGTCAATAGTCATTAGAAAAAAATCCCAAAACCATTTCATAATGAAGAATAACTCTTTCCATATAACTTGCGCATCGGTTTCTGATTTCCCTGAAATATTGGAAATCCAGAAGAAAGCTTTTCTTTCTGAAGCCGAGCTTTACCAGAATTTCAACATTCAACCACTCTCCCAAACGTTGGAAGAGTTGGTGGAAGAATGCCAAGAGAAAATCGTTCTGAAGGCAGTTCTAAATGGAAAAACTGTTGGTTCCATAAGGGCCAATACTTTTGAAAATGGTTGCTGGGTGAATAAACTGGTAGTGTTACCTGAGTTTCAAAAACGTGGTATTGGCGAAAAGTTACTCCGTGAAATCGAGAGCTATTTCCTTGATACTGAAAAATTCACTTTGGCCACCGGAGCAAAAAGCGAATCGAATATTAGGCTGTACGAAAAGGTCGGATATAAAATCATAGGAAAAGAAACCTTTCACGATGGAGTTGAAGCTGTGGTGATGGAAAAACACCCCCCAACCCCCTAAAGGGGGGGCAAGGAACTACGAGATTCAGAGATTTGAACATTGAACGAAAAAGTAATAAGCAATAAATGAACGAAAACAATAATAACTCAGAGACACCTTACCCACCCTTTAGGGGGTTGGGGGGTAATCAAGCCCCCCCTTTAGGGGGAGGGGGGTGTATTTTAGATCAGATAAACGAGCACAAGCGCACTGAGATTGCTGCAGCAAAAGCCGCAATTTCAATCGTTGAGCTGATGAAATACCCAGCATACAACAACCCTGTCCCATCACTTACTGAGTTTCTGTTGAACCCCGAAAAAAGCGGCATTATTGCCGAACACAAACGACAGTCGCCATCAAAAGGGATCATCAACGGCAATGTAAATCTTAAAGAAGTGGTGAAAGGATATGAACTGGCAGGCGCTTCGGCCGTTTCAGTACTTACCGATCAGAAGTACTTTGGCGGAAACCTGACCGATCTGAAAGAAGCTACCAGCCTACTCTCTATTCCGGTATTGCGAAAAGATTTCATTGTGGACGAATATCAAATCCACGAAGCTAAAGCTTACGGGGCGGCCATTATTCTGCTGATTGCCGCATCGCTCACCGCCGAAGAAATCGACCGTTTTGCCAAACTTGCCCGAGAACTAGGAATGGAAGTTCTTTTCGAGGTACACAATGAAGAAGAATTGGAAAAAATTTCCGATCATGTCAATGTGGTAGGTGTGAACAACCGCGATTTGAAAACATTTCAGGTTGATATTCAACAATCGGTGAAACTGGCCAAGTTGATTCCCGACCGGTTTATTAAGATTTCAGAAAGCGGAATAAGCGATCATGAAACGGTGAAAATGTTGAAAACATTTGGATACCAAGGCTTCCTCATGGGCGAAAACTTCATGAAAGAAGCGAACCCAGGTGAGGCCTGCAAAAACTTCATCAAACAAATACAATAAACCGTAGCCATGACAATAAACGAACTGAATCAAACATTAATCGACCAACATCTCGATTTTGAGATTTTGGCACACAACAAACCCATTCTTTCGAAGCAAGATGCTTCGGAATATTTCAAACTGGAGGAGACCGCGCCAACACTAATTTTAGAAACAGACAACGGATTTATGGCGCTTATCATTTCAGGCGGGCGTGAGAAAATAGACTTCAAACAACTAAAGAAATTAACCAATTGCCGAAAACTCCAACTTGCTAATCCAATTGAGATTCAGGAAAAACTCAATCTAACAGCAGGCCAAATTCCGCTCATTGGACATCGGTTGCCATGTATTGTCGATAAAAAACTGTTCAATTATCCATTTGTCTATGGTGGAACCGGCGATTTATTTCATACATTGAAAATTAAACCTGATGACTTGGTTAACACCAACCATGTGATCTTTAACTTTGAATGAAATGATCCATTACGAAAATATCGTTCCCTGGGGTCGCTCCTACACCGAATATGTGACCATGTTTGGCCTGACTCCCTACTTTCTGTCTAAAAAAGTATTGGGTTGTGGCGATGGTCCAGCGGCGTTTAATTCCGTTGGAAATGCTTTTGGAGGTAACATAAAATCCATCGACCCTATTTTCAGCCTTTCAAAAAAGGAGATTGAAAAACAGATTGACCAAACCTTCGGTGAGGTGATCAACCAAACGAAGGCCAACATGGATAAATTCAACTGGGAAATGTTTGGAAATGTAGAAGGATTGGGTCGTATACGCTTGAAATCGATGCATCAGTTTCTGGCAGATTTTGAGCAGGGACTTGAAGAAGGACGTTACATTGCAGCCGAGTTACCAGTTTTGCCTTTCAAAGATAACACTTTCGATTTGGCACTGTGTTCGCACTTCCTTTTTCTCTATTCCGATCACCTCGATTTAGAATTCCACAGAAAGGCAATCGAAGAGATGTTGCGGGTTGCTTCGGAAGTACGCATTTTCCCAGTGGTTGATCTGAACGCCAACCGTTCTCTTCACCTCGATACCATTATGGAAATGTTCCCAAACAGCGAATTGGTGAAGGTAAATTACGAGTTTCAGAAAGGTGGAAATCAAATGCTGAAAATTAGTCATTAGTCAAAAGAAAAAAGTCAATAGGAAAGGAAAATAGGTTTAACTATATCCTAATGACTAATGACTTTTTCCTTTAAACAAATAAATGGATTTAGATGATAGTCAAGGTTTGTGGAATGGGCGATACTGTGCGGATGCACCAACTGGCAACACTGCCGGTTGATATGCTGGGGTTTATTTTTTACCCCAAGTCGCCGCGCTATGTCGTGGGCAAAATCGATCCGGTTGAGATTTCCAAACTTCCGAATTACATCCACAGGGTTGGGGTATTTGTCAATGCTACAAGCGAAGAAATCCATGAAATGGCTGAACGTTATTTTCTCACTTCAATTCAATTGCATGGAAACGAATCGCCCGAACTTTGCCGCGAACTAAAAGCTGAAGGGTACACCATTTTGAAAGCGTTCAACATCAGCAAAGAGAACGATTACGAAGCCTACTCACCGTTTTGCGACTATTTTCTGTTTGATACGCCATCGGTGCAACACGGCGGAACCGGGCAAAAGTTCGACTGGACATTGCTCGAAAACTATAAAGGTTCTGTACCATTCCTATTGAGCGGCGGCATTGGCCCCTATGATGCAGATGCAATAACACAAATAGATCATCCTCTGTTTGCAGGGATCGACATCAACAGCAAGTTCGAAATTGAACCGGGAATAAAAGATGTAGAATTGATCAAGAAATTCCTAAAACAGCCCCATCAACCCCCCAACCCCCTAAAGGGGGGGCAGAGGAACTACGAAATTGATAGTTCTATTCATTTTTTGAATGAAACAAAACCAACGTATAATGATAATTCAAATGATGACCTACGTACAGGCAAAAATATGTTCTATGGTGCAGAACCAATTCTATTTGAATTTGCTAAAAGAAATCGATTGAATCCAACCGAAGCAGAGGAGTTTTTATGGAATCAATTATCAGCCGATAAATTGAAAGGGGTACGGTTTAAACGTCAACATCCGACCCTCTATTTCATCGCCGATTTTTATTGTCATCAGGCAAAACTAATCATTGAAGTAGATGGTGGATACCACAAAATTCCATCTCAATATGAATACGATTGTAACCGAGATAAAGATTTAGAAGAACTTGGATTGAAAGTGATCCGATTCACCAATGAAGAAGTTTTATCCGACATAGAAAATGTATTAAAGAGAATTGAGCATGAAATACACCCCCAAACCCCCTAAAGGGGCCTCTAGCGACTACTAAATTTGAATATATATAGCAAAATAATAACAATGAACGAAAGAAACAATAATGTAGAACCCTTCACCCCTCCCTTTAGGGGGTCGGGGGGTAATTGGGGGGTCAGTGATTCGGGGTACTATGGCGAATTCGGGGGAGCGTTTATCCCCGAAATGCTGCAGCCAAACGTGGATGCACTGAAAGCCTGTTACCGCGAAATCATCGACTCATATGAGTTCAAACAGGAGTTTATCGACCTGCTGAAAAACTACGTAGGTCGACCCTCACCGCTCTACTTTGCAAAACGGATGAGTGAACGCTATGGTGCAAAAATATTTCTAAAGCGCGAAGATTTGAACCACACCGGATCGCACAAGGTAAACAACACCATTGGCCAAATACTTTTGGCGAAGAAAATGGGAAAAACTCGTATCATTGCCGAAACAGGTGCTGGTCAACATGGTGTAGCTACGGCTACGGTTTGTGCCTTGATGAACCTCGAATGTGTAGTTTACATGGGAGAAACCGACATCGAGCGACAAATGCCAAACGTGAAACGCATGGAGATGCTGGGTGCAAAAGTGGTTCCAGCTTTAAGTGGCAACAAAACGTTGAAGGATGCCACCAATGAGGCTTTGCGCGACTGGATCAACAACCCCGAAGACACTTATTACTTGATTGGATCAGTTGTAGGGCCACATCCTTATCCCGAAATTGTTGCTAAATTCCAGTCGGTAATCAGCGAGGAAATTGGTTGGCAGCTCGACGAGCAAATTGGCCGTACCTCACCCGACTATATCATCGCTTGCGTGGGCGGAGGAAGCAATGCTGCCGGGGTTTTCTACCATTATCTCGACGATGAATCAGTAAAACTTATTGGCGTAGAAGCCTCGGGAATGGGCATCCACTCTGGTGAAACAGCTGCAACCATGGCTTGTGGTGACGTTGGTTTTATCCACGGATCGAAAACCTTACTGATGCAGGATGATGATGGTCAAATTATTGAGCCTTACTCAATCTCTGCAGGATTGGACTATCCTGGAATAGGCCCAATTCACTCAAACTTGTTCAAAACGGGGCGGGCAACTTACCTCGATGCCACTGACAAAGAGGCGTTGGATGCTGCTTTCTTGTTGACCCAAATTGAAGGGATTATTCCTGCACTGGAATCGGCACACGCACTGGCCGCGCTGAACAAAATCGATCTGAAACCCACCGACGTAGTAGTGGTAAACATTTCGGGCCGCGGCGATAAAGATATGGATACGTACATTAAATACATGAAATAAAATAATAGGAAAAAGTCATTAGAAAATGCTTCATCAATGTTTTCCTAATGACTTTTTCCTAATGACTTTTTCCTAATGACTAATGACTTTTTTCTATGAATAAACTGCAACAAAAATTTCAAGATAAAAAGGAGAACCTTTTGACGGTGTATTTCACCGCCGGATATCCTGAGTTGAACGACACGGCAACCATTATTAAAGAACTTGAGGCATCGGGTGCCGATATTATTGAGGTGGGAATGCCTTTCAGCGACCCTGTTGCCGACGGGCCAACCATTCAGGTAAGCAACCTGAAAGCACTTCAAAATGGCATGAGCATCAAACTGCTTTTCAAACAGTTAAAAGCGATCAAAAACGAAGTGAACATCCCTATTTTGCTCATGGGTTACATTAACCCGGTGTGGAAGTTTGGCGTTGAAAATTTTATGGAGGCCTGCGAAGAGAGCGGCGTTTCAGGACTTATTTTGCCCGATATTCCACTCGACGAATTCGTGAACGACTACCAACCACTTTATGAAAAGCACAACCTGAGCAACGTGTTTCTTATCACGCCACAAACCAGCAACGAGCGCATTAAAGCGTACGATGCAGCTTGCAATGGTTTCATTTACATGGTATCATCGGCTTCAACAACTGGAGCCAACAAAGCTGTTGATGAAGAGAAACAGGTAGCTTATTTTAACAGGGTAAAAAGTCTGAATTTGAAAAATCCAACACAAATTGGTTTCAACATTAAAGACAAAACCTCGTTCGAACGTGCCTGCTCGTTTGCCAACGGTGGCATCATCGGCTCGGCCTTCATCAATAAAATTTCTGAAGAAGGTGAGTTGAAAGCAAAAGTGAGGGAGTTTGTGAAGAGGATTCGGTGAAAACTTGTCATCCTGTGTGTAGCGAAGGATCCTATCGAATCGGGACAGATCCTTCTCTGCGGTCAGGATGACACCTTTTTACTTATTGTAGTAATTTTTTTAAAACGACAGTAGGCACAATAGTGCATAAGAGATTTTTCATAACTTTACGCCAAACAGAGTAAACCATGGCAAAGAAAGTTTCAGAACCGCAAGTTGAATATCAGCCTACAAAGCGTCAGGTTTTACATACCCGTTCTGTTGAGAATAAAATCAAAATTTCATCGCTCAGGGGAAAATTGGCAAAGCAAACTGACCAAGAAATACAGCACCAAATAAATGATCTGAGACAAGAATGGGAACGCGATATTTGATCGACACGTGTGCTGTAATAAAATACCTTCAGGAATCATTTCCCGAGAAAGGGTTACTACTTTTAGACTCAATACTTAACAGAGATTGCCAAATTTCATTTATCACCCAAATTGAATTGTTAGCTTGGAAAAATCAGCAGGAAAAGAGTTTATTCCTTTTAAAGCAATTTATCAAAGGATCAAAAGTACTGTACATTAATGATGCAATTATAGACCAATCCATCGATATCAGGAAAAAAACCAACGTAAAACTGCCCGATGCGATCATTGCCGCAACAGCTATTTGTTACAACTTCACTTTAATTTCCGACAACGATAAAGATTTTATGAAAATAATCGAGTTAGGACTTAATTACCTGAATCCAAACAAATAAGCATCCACATTAAAATTTGTTAACTCCCCACCCTTTCTGACTGTTTTCTCCCCACTCAAACAGTAATTTAGAGCAAAATCAGCTCCATTTTTCCAAATGATCGCATTCAGGCTTCTCTTAAAATTTTGTGAAGGTATTCGGTAAAAAGAATAAGAGACAGCCCGAAACTGTCTCTTTTCAATATTTTTTAGCTCGTTTTCTTCACAAACTTGGTAAGAATGACGAGTTGTACACCTTCAACTTTTCCTTCAATCTGTTCGGGGTTATCTTCAACCAAACGTATATTACGAACCGCGGCACCTCGCTTGGCAGTAAAGGTAGCTCCTCTCACATCGAGGTCTTTAATTAACACCACACTGTCGCCCGATTGTAACTGAACTCCGTTACAATCAACATGCCTGATAATATCTTCTTCGGTTTGACCCTCACCAGTAGATTGCGCCCAAGCCAAGGTTTCTTCATCGAGATAAAGCATATCGAGTAAATCTTGCGGCCAACCTTCGGCTTTCAAACGGTTTAGCATACGCCAAGCCATCACTTGAACGGCGGGCTCGGTGCTCCACATGCTTTCATTCAAGCAGCGCCAGTGGTTAGCATCTATTGTTTCTGGGATTTCG
>Ga0209373_10001292_pt1 | contig 30702 bp, 29 predicted proteins | sample Higcelweek5metaG_FD_187173 | JGI IMG/M metagenome (GOLD analysis project Ga0209373, IMG submission 187173) | Freshwater pond sediment microbial communities from the University of Edinburgh, under environmental carbon perturbations - High... | ecosystem: Environmental > Aquatic > Freshwater >... | reverse complement strand
TAAAGGCATTGAATCAGGCTCTATTGTGGCTTTCAAAACAAGAAAAGGAATTTGCTTTGATTATTCATGCTTATACATTTCGATGTGCAGAGCAGTTGATTTAAAGGTTAGACTGATTACTGGACTTGGTTATAGTGGTTTGTCATGGGGAGATCACGCGTGGAACCAGGTGTATGATGACAGCAGATCTCTTTGGATAAACGTGGACACAACATTCGGAACCATGTCAAACTACTTTGACAGGAAAAACTTCGATACTGACCATAAGTATGCAGAACTACAAGGGGAATGGTGAATTTATACTTTTTGAAGAGTTGCACATTGAAATCCCCATCTCTTGTGCCTAATTTTCTTTTCTCCATGATAGTTATGGGAGATATCTTCGGCCGTATACCCTATAATATCATGTTTATGCATGCTACTCCTTTTGAGCGTTTCATTGATTTTATGAACATGACCATGGTGCGTTTTAATTGCAAATCCAGTAAATCCAGAGAAGTAGTGAGTATGGTTATTATATGATGATACTCCATAAAAGTAATGAATGTGAAAATAACCAAAGCCAAGTATGTTTTCACAATAGCCTTTTGCTGTGTGTTTATGATTGTTTGAAGTGGTAGAATCTATCTTATACTCATGAGAATGAAATTTCATTATTCTCCTCCGATCTATATTGGTAGTACTTCTATACAATATAAAATGTGCAAAATTAATAAATATATGTAAATACATTATGGAATGAATGTATTAAAATGGATTATAAAGTGGTGTTGTTTTTTTGTACAATTATTGTATCAAGAGGAATTTTGAAAACAATGACGAAATATTGTAAATAATTCATAATAGATTTAGTTATCTAAAAGACGATAAAAAGATAAGAGCACTTGAAGAGAGGAGTTAAGATAATGAAGAAGCCGATAATATTGTTAGCAGTAGGTGTATTATTTGCAGTTATAGGCTATACACTTTTTAAACCTAAGGGCGAATCAGAAAGAATTCTGCCAACAAGTGGAGTAAACCAAGCAAAAAAAACCATAGTTTTTCTTGGGGATTCAGTAACTGCAGGATATGGTGTTGAAAGTAGACAGGCCTTTCCTTATCTCATAGGCGAGTATTGGAAGGAAAATAATATTTATTTTAACTCGAGAAATGAGGGGATCAGTGGAGATACTACAAATGGGGTTTTGTCACGTTTGGATAATGCTTTAACTGATGATGTTTATATGGTTTTTCTTGAAATTGGAGCAAACGATGCATTTGCAAAAACTGATGTGAAAGTAATAAAAAGTAATTTGAAAGCAATAATACAAAGAATTCAAGACAGGCAATTTAAAGTAGTCATAATGGCTATGGATCTACCTAAGGTTGCTTATTTAAACGATGAAAACTATGTAAAGAGTTTTGTTGAGATATACGAAGAAGTTGGTAAGGAGTTGAATGTACCTGTCATGCCTTCTTTTGTTAAGGAAAATGATGATAAAAAAGATATGTGGCAAGAAGACGGAATTCACCCAAGCCCTAGAGGTCATGAATTGTTGGCAAGTAAAGTTCTGAAATTTTTAAATATTTAACAATTACCTGCCTTGTCGGATTCTCAATAATATGGTATAATTCTTTGCGCACTTATATAAATTGTAAGCTGCAAAAAATTGCAGCTAAATAAGAAAGGAAATTGTTTGTGGAAAGTATTAGAGAAAATTTAAGAAACATTGCGATTATTGCACACGTTGACCACGGTAAAACTACATTAGTTGACGTTATGTTGAAACAGAGTGGTATATTTAGAGAAAATGAGCAAGTTCAAGAAAGAGTAATGGACTCGAATGACCTAGAAAGAGAAAGAGGTATTACAATTCTTGCTAAAAACACAGCGATTAATTACAAAGGGACAAAGATCAACATTGTTGATACTCCTGGTCACGCTGATTTCGGAGGCGAAGTTGAGAGAATATTAAAGATGGTTGATAGCGTTCTTCTTTTAGTTGATGCTTTCGACGGTCCAATGCCTCAGACAAGATTCGTTTTAAGAAAAGCACTTCAGCTTAACTTAAAGCCAATAGTAGTAATTAATAAAATTGACAGACCTGAAGCAAGACCAAAAGATGTTGTTGATGAAGTGCTTGAGCTTTTTATTGAGCTTGGTGCAGATGATGATCAGCTTGAGTTCCCTATAGTATATGCTTCAGCAAGAGAAGGATTTGCATTTCTTGAAATAGGTCAGGAAAGCGACGACTTAGAGCCTTTGTTCAAGACTATTATAGATCATGTTCCTCCACCAGCAGGATCTTTAGAAGATCCTTTGCAGATGCTTGTATCTAGCATAGATTATGATGAATATGTTGGTAGAATAGCAATAGGTAGAATTGAAAGAGGTACAATCAAATCTGGTCAGCAGGCTGTTACATGTAAAATTGATGGATCACTCTACAACATGAGAATCAGCAAGCTGTACATGTTTGAAGGATTGAAAAGGGTGGAAACAACTGATGCAATGTTAGGTGATATTGTAGCGATATCAGGTGTAGGAGATATTACAATAGGCGAAACCATTTGTGATGTTGAGTGTCCTGAAGCACTTCCGTTTGTTAAGATTGATGAGCCTACCATTAATATGACGTTTAGTGTTAATAACAGTCCTTTTGCTGGTCGAGAAGGTACATTTGTTACTTCAAGGCATTTAAGGGACAGGCTATTTAAAGAGCTCGAAACTAATCTTAGCCTTAGGGTTGAGGAAACAGAGTCAGCAGACGCTTTCAAGGTATCAGGAAGAGGAGAACTTCATCTTTCAATTCTGATTGAAACTATGAGAAGACAGGGATATGAGTTCCAGGTTTCCAAGCCAAAGGTTATATTTAAAGAGATAGATGGAGTTGATCAAGAGCCGATAGAGTATTTGACCATAGACGTACCAGAGGATTTCATGGGGGTTGTCATGGAAAAGCTTGGTACAAGAAGAGCAGAGATGGTAAACATGCATTCTGCAAATCAGGGCTACATGAGGCTTGAGTTTAAGATACCTGCAAGGGGTCTTATAGGATACAGATCAGACTTTATGACTGATACAAAGGGTAACGGTATAATGAACCATGTATTCCACAGCTATGAGCCTTATAAGGGGGATATTTCTTCAAGACAAAGAGGTTCGATTGTTGTATGGGAAGATGGTGAATCTGTTACTTATGGTCTTTATAATGCTCAGGACAGGGGTGTACTGTTTATTGATCCAGGTGTAAAAGTATACGAAGGAATGATTGCAGGAGAAAATGCAAGATCAGAGGATATTGTAATTAATGTTTGTAAGAAAAAACATGTTACTAACATGAGGGCATCAGGTTCGGATGAATCTTTGAGATTGACTCCAACACGTCAAATGAGTCTTGAGCAGAGTCTTGAGTTTATTGCTGATGACGAGTTGGTAGAAATTACACCAAAAAATATAAGAATGAGAAAAAGAATACTAAATACAGATATGAGAGCTAAAAATAGAAGCAAGATAGGTTAATATAAACAAGTTGTGCGACTTGGAGAAATACTTCTAGAGGTTAACTTATGAGCGAAGCGGGGATTGGAATGAGCAAGACTAAAAAAACAAAAAAGAAAAATAAATGGCCACTTAGGATAGTGACTTTATTGTTCCTTATTTCTGTTTTCCTTGGATGTGCTGTTTTTTCATACAACTATGTTATAAGCAACCAAAACAATAACGTTGAAGGGCCTCTTCCGACAATTGAAGAAAGTCAAAAAGTTGAGTTTGCGATACCAAATGGAGCAACATCAGCTGAGATAATCGATAAGCTAGCGGAAGAAGGTCTTATCAGAAACACGTTTATGTTTAAAATGATGTCCAAAATAAATGGATATGATGGGACATACAAGTCTGGAACTCATAATGTTAGTAAAGATCTTGATTATGATACTCTAATGAGGATACTTTCAAGTGATCCAGTTACAGTAAAGGTCCTGATACCTGAAGGACTCACATTCAAAGAGGTTAGGGATAGGCTCTTTAAGGCGAATCTTATAGACAAAACACTGTTTGAAAAAATTGCAAACCAGGGGAAGTATGACTATAAGTTCTTGAAAGGGATACCTGATAGAGAGTATGCCCTTGAAGGATATTTGTTCCCAGACACGTATAAGTTTGACAAAAAGGTCGGTGAAAAAGCAATCATTAATCGAATGTTAGATCGTTTTAATGAGATATTCACTCAGGAGTTTTATGACCGTGCGAAGGCTATTGGAATGACTACTGATCAGGTAATAATTCTTGCATCTATCATTGAAAAAGAGTCAGGTGATCCTGCTGATAGAAGAATAATATCTGGGGTGTTTCATAACAGGCTAAAGAGCAGGGACCCATATATGAGAAAGCTGCAATCGGATACAACCATCCAGTATTATTATTTGAATAAAGATGGAAAGGTTAAACCGAGACTGACTAAAGAGGATACCAAGATTTTGGATCCATACAATACATATCAGATTGAGGGACTTCCTCCTGGACCGATATGTTGTCCTAGTAAAGACGCAATAGAGGCGGCACTTGAGCCTGCAAAGACTAATTATTACTACTTTGTATCTAAGGGTGACGGAACTCATGAGTTCTCGACAACATTATCGCAGCATCAAGCGGCGGTAAGAAAGTATGGCTGGGATAAGTAATATGATCAATTTTGGAGTTGCTTTGCATTACTGTTATGTTGAGTAATTTCTTAGAGGAATTTGCAAAGCAAATCCTAAAATCGATGGGGCTCAATGCACCATCGATTTTGATTTAATGTCTAGTAAATTGTGGAGAAATATTATGATAAATTATGATTATATTAACGAATATATAAGAAAAACAATAAAAAAAAGTGATGGACTGCTATCTGAGCTCGAGGACTTTGCAAAAGAGAATCATGTACCTATCATTCAACCTGAGGTAGCCAAATTACTTTTAGTTGTCGGAAGACTTGTGAAGCCAGAGCGTATCCTTGAGGTTGGGACAGCAATAGGTTATTCTGCTATTATACTATCTTCTTTTTTAAAGCCTGGAGGGAAAATTGATACAATCGAGAGATATGAATTGATGATTGAGAGAGCAAGTGCAAATATAAAAAAGGCCAATCTTGAAAATACTATTAACATTATTAATGGAGATGCTGTGGATGTATTGAAGAATCTTGACAAGAAATATGATATGATATTTTTAGATGCAGCTAAAGGGCAGTATCCTGAGTTTTTTCCTGAGTGTATGCGTATGCTGAAAAGTGGAGGGCTGCTTTTTTCTGATAATGTTCTATACAAGGGAATGATTGCAAATGACGAGCTTGTTGTCAGGAGAAAGAAAACAATAGTAAAGAGAATGCGAGATTTCTTGACTGAAATATGCAGCAATGAAGAGCTTGATACAAGTATTATTCCAATAGGCGATGGTGTGGCTTTAAGTTATAAAAAATGATATATTTATTTGGATTTAAGGGAGATGTAGTTCATGAAAAAAGTTGAATTGCTTGCGCCAGCAGGTGGGCTTGAAAAACTGAAAATGGCAGTTGTATATGGTGCTGATGCTGTTTATATTGGAGGAGAGGCTTATAGTCTAAGAGCTTCTGCTGACAACTTTAGCAGGGAAGAAATGAAGGAAGGAATAGAATTTGCTCATAAAAATGGTAAGAAAGTGTACCTGACTATGAATATAATACCCCATAATGAAGATCTTGAAGCGATGCCAGAGTATATAAAAGATTCATGCGATATGGGGATTGATGCTATTATCCTCTCAGATCCTGGGGTTTATTCTCTTGTAAAGGAAGTAGCTCCTAATATACCGATACATATAAGCACACAGGCAAATAACACTAATTGGCGCAGTGCTAAGTTTTGGTACGAGCATGGTGCTAGCCGAATAGTACTAGCAAGAGAGCTTTCTTTAAATGAGATGAAGGAGATAAGGGATAAGGTTTCTGAGGATCTTGAACTTGAAATGTTTATACATGGTGCTATGTGTATTTCATATTCGGGAAGATGCCTTTTAAGCGGCTACATGGCCGATCGAGATTCAAACAAAGGTCTGTGTGCACATCCATGCAGATGGAAGTATCACCTTGTAGAAGAAAAAAGACCAGGAGAGTATTTGCCTGTATATGAAAATGAGAGAGGTACATATATATTTAACTCTAAAGACTTGTGTATGCTAGAGTTCATACCAGATATTATTAATGCGGGAATAACAAGCCTTAAGATTGAAGGCAGGATGAAGAGCTCTTTCTATGTTGCTACAGTTGTAAAAGCGTATAGAGAGGCAATTGACTCGTACTATGAAAATACAGAAAAATATCAGTATAATCCTAAGTGGTTTGAAGAGATATCAAAAGCCAGTCACAGGGAATACACAACAGGGTTTTATTTCAACAAGACGACAGGTAGAGATCAGATATATAATACAAGCTCATATGTCAGGGATTATGAATTTATTGGTATTGTTAGGGCATATGATAGTGAAACAGGAATAGCAACTATAGAACAAAGAAATAGAATGTTTAAGGATCAGGAAATAGAAGTTATGAGTCCAAAAGGTGACTTTTTTGTTCAAAAGATTTACGCTATGAAAAACACTGAAAATGAAATAATTGATGCAGCCCCTCATCCTCAGATGATATTGTATATGAAAATGGATAAGCCTGTTCAAGAGTTTTCAATACTAAGGAAAAAGAGATAGCAATAAAAATGTATAGCTCGCCCCTTTTCGGAACAAAATAATTCGAGAAAGGGGCGTTTTAATGTTTATCGAGAGAAGAATAAGAATTATTTCTAAAATTATTACTTTTTGTACATGCCTTTTAATTGTAAAACTTTTATACATTGAGATTTTTATGGGACCAAAATACATGTCTGCCGCATCAACCCAAAGAATATCAACTATGAGCTTAGTAAAACCTAGAGGCGAGATGCTTGATAGAAATTCAATTCCCCTTACAAACAGATCAATAAAAACTGAGGTGGTTATACAGCCTTTGGTATTACGGTCAAATGAGAATGATTTGGAAAGATTAGCTGAGGTTATTGACATTAACCCGAATGTACTTAAAAGACAGGTGGAATTTAAAAGGGAGCCCATATTATTTAATATAACCAATGAACAAAAGCAAGATATATTAGAGCTCAATATTAAAGGTACAACTGTTTTGAATACTCCAGACAGATATACAAAAGAATCAGTTGCAAAGCATGTTTTGGGCTATACCCATAAGGTTGATCAGTATGGGGTTTATGGACTTGAAAAAGTATATGAGAGTGTTTTAAAGCGAAATGGGGAAAACTCAATAAGAGTGATAGCTGATGCAAGAGATAATCTCTTAAATGGTATTGGATGCAGGATACTTAAAGCGGATAATAACAAAAAACAATCAAACCTTAAGTTAACTATTGATTATCATATTCAAAAGATAGTTGAAAAAGTAATGGAGAAAAATAATATAAAAGGCGCTGTTGTAATCGAAGAGGTTCTTACTGGAGATATTATTGCTATTGCAAGTAAACCTGATTTTGATCCCGAGCAAATTGGCAATTACTTAAAAAGTTCAGATAACGAGCTTTTTAACAGGGCTGTTGCCTCTTATAACATAGGCTCAATTTTTAAAATAGTTGATGCAGCCTCGTTTATTGAGACTGGCACTTATAGCAATTATTATTATTTGTGTGATGGGGTATATAAGCTTGGAGACAGGTTGTTCAAGTGTTCATCGTATGCTAAAGGTGGACATGGATTGATTGGAATGGAAGAAGCTTTCAAACATTCCTGCAATTCATATTTTATCGAAGTTGGATTAAAGCTTGGTCATAATAATATATTAAATATGGCTCATGAATTTGGTCTTGGAAATAATACGGGACTTATGCAGCAAGGTATTATAGAATCAACTGGTAATATTCCAACAGTTGATGGAAGATTTACTGACGGGGATATTGCAAATATTTCAATAGGTCAGGGTGGAATTCTAACAACACCTGTTCAAATTGCTAATCTTGTTGCTACTGTGGCAAATGGAGGAATAAGAAACCAGGTAAATCTGGTTGATTCAATTGTTGATACAGATGGTCGGGAACTAAAAAATCTAAAGAATACTGACTGGAAAAGAATAATATCAAAAAGTACTGCCGATAGATTAAAAGAATTGATGCAGGCTGTCGTAGATGATGGTACTGGAACTTCGGCAAAAGTTGATGGACTTTATGGTGTTGGAGGTAAGACTGGAAGTGCTGAAACAGGTCTTTACGAAAATGGTGAAAAAGTTGTGCATGCGTGGTTTGCGGGTTATTTTCCAGGAAATAAACCAAAATACTCAGTTGCAGTTTTTGTCGAGAATGGAAAGAGTGGAGGCCAAACAGCAGCACCTATTTTTAAAGAGATATTGGAAGAAGTAATAAAAATTAAGAAATAAAGAAAATTCAATAAATATTTAATTTCCCCGATCGAAAAAAATTCTTCTTAGCGTACTAGGGATTGTATACTGGATTTTCAGCGAATTTATAATAACCATTATAAATATTAGCAATTTTTATCAGACTCCCCCTACCTTCATCAAATACTGCATTTAAAGTAATATTGTATTAATTTGTAATCCACTGTTTAAATTAAAATAATCAGGGTAACAATAAACTAAATAAATATGTATAAATACTGATTTTATAACAATTCGGAGGTACTATTCATGAATAAAAATGAAGCAAATAAGAAAAATGAAAAGAAACAAAATCCACCATGTGAACCTAAAAAAAAAGCTGTGAAAAACAATGATGACTTGAATGATATGTTAGTTGAAGGGGCTTGTTCTCCCGAGTTTTCGGAAGGTTGCAAGGCAATTGATGACGAAACTGATGAATGAGTAATTCTTTAGAAAAGTGAGGTAGAAAAAGTGAACTATAATATTCTGATAGGTGGAGCAGCAGGTCAGGGAGTTGAAACAGTTTCTGCCATATTCGAAAGAATAATAAAAAGGCAGGGCTTTGAAGTTTTTACAATAAAAGATTATATGTCGAGAGTAAGAGGGGGGCATAACTTTTTACAAATCCGTTTCGGTATTGATAAGATATACTCTCACATTGATGAAATTGACGGCATTATAGCAATGAACGTTGAAACTATAGAAAATCACATTGATAGACTTAATTCCGATGGATTTATTATATGTGATGATGAAATTGACTATACGGATACAAGAATTTTAAAATTGCCTTTAAAGCAATGTGCAAAAGATTGCGGGAATATAAAAGCATTCGGAAGTGTTGCCATAGGTTCTGTTTTAGAACTGTTTGGGATAAGTGAAACAGGAATTGAAAAAGTTTTTGGAGAATTTTTTAATGAAGAAATCGCATTCCAAAATATAAAAGCTGTTGAGAGTGGAAGAAAACTTGTCTCAAAAAAGATTGATACTTCAAGTAATAGTGAAGATAACAACATTTTGATAAATGGAAATGAAGCAGTTGCCTTAGGTACTCTTGCTGCAGGCTGTAAATTCTATTCTGCTTATCCTATGACCCCATCAACAAGCATTATGAATTACCTTGCTGCAAAAATGAATGATGCAGAAATAGTTGTTGAGCAAGCTGAAGATGAGATAGCAGCTATAATTATGGCTATAGGTGCATCTTATGCAGGTGTAAGAGCAATGACAGGAACTTCAGGAGGCGGTTTTTCGCTTATGGTTGAGGGCCTTGGATTATCGGGAATGCTTGAGGTACCACTTGTTATAGCTGAAGTACAACGACCAGGTCCTACTACAGGTCTTCCAACAAGAACAGAACAAAGTGATCTTAAATTTGTAATTTCTGCATCCCAAGGAGAATTTCCCCGCATGGTTATTGCATTAAGAAATCCAGAGGATGCTTTTTATCAAACTGTCAGAGCTTTTAATATTGCAGACAAATACCAAATACCTGTAATTCTTTTAAGTGACCAGTTTCTTGCAGATTCAACAACAACAATCAAACCTTTTGATTTTGATAGAATTATGAATGAAAATTTTATTAGCGGTTATGAATACTCGGAAGATAAGCCTTATAAAAGGTACGAAATAACAGAGTCAGGTATTTCACCAAGGCTTATACCAGGCAAAAATCCAGGAGTAACTGTTCTCGTTGATAGTGATGAACATGATGAAACTGGGCATATAACTGAAAGTGCATCGGTTAGAAAAGATATGACATTAAAGAGAATGCGCAAGCTGGAATTGTTGAAGAATGAGTTGCAAGAGCCTTTATTTATTGGAGATGAGGATTGTGAGATTTTGTTGCTTGCATGGGGTTCAATATTGGGACCGATAACCGAAGCGGTAGAAAAACTGAATAAAAATAAGAATAAGAAATATGGTACGATTGTTTTTGGGGATATTTGGCCTTTACCTACAAAATTACTTTTGGAAAAAGCAAAGAAATCAAAAAAACTTATAAATGTAGAGCAGAATGCAACTGGACAGCTTGCCTCTATCGTCTCAGAAGTTACAGGTATTCTCTGCCATTCTAGTATTCTTAAATATGACGGGCGTCCCATGAGTTCCGAATATATTTATAAGGAATTAAGGAGGGATAAATAAACCTATGTGTGACTTAAAGTTTAACATATCAGAGACAGCTTGGTGTCCAGGTTGTGGAGACCATAACATATTGGAATCCTTGAAAAATGCTTTAGAAAGTCTAGGTAAGAAACCACACGAAGTTTTGGTTGTAGGCGGGATAGGCCAAGCGGCTAAAACACCTCAATATATAAGCGCAAACGGTTTTTGCGGTCTTCATGGAAGATCACTTCCTCCAGCTGTTGCCGCTAAAATTGTTAACAGCAACCTTACTGTAGTTGTAGATACTGGAGATGGTGATTCTTATGGTGAAGGTGGAAATCATTTTATTCATAATATAAGAAGAAATGTAGATATAACACATTTTGTACATAACAATCAGATTTATGGATTGACGAAAGGTCAGGTTTCCCCGACTACTGATATTCAAGTAGCAGGCGCCATTCATGAACCATTAAACCCTGTACTTTTAGCCATAACTATGGGTGCGGGCTTTGTTGCAAGAGCTTTCAGTGGGGATAAGGAACACCTGACAGCTATAATGATAGAAGCGATAAAATACAAGGGATATGCCCTTGTTGACATTCTTCAGCCCTGTGTAAGTTTCAATAAAGTGAATACTCATCAGTGGTATAGCAATCGGGTGTATAAAATTGAAGAAACCTACGATGCTACTAACAAGCTTAAGGCAATGGAAAAAGCGATGGAATGGGGAGAACGTATACCTATAGGAATATTGTATAAAGAAGTTAAAAAGACCTTTAATGATAAAATTGATTTCTTAAAAGGAAATCAGGTGCTAGTTGAAAAGGAAACGGATATAAATAAGATTAAAGGTTATCTCAAGGACTTTGAATAAACAAGTTACGGTTGGAATATATAAAAAGCTGTCAACCCTATACATTTTCTTATTAATTTTTTACTATAGAAAACACCCTCGATATGTTCCCACGAATGCATATCGAGGGTTTAAGACAAAAAAGGCTAAAGAATTTTCAAATACAGCTGTAAAAAATAGTATAATAAACAAGCTTACTTAAAAGCCATTTGCAAAGTATAATATTTTGCAAGTGGCTTTTTGATGTCTAGGAAATTATGGTCCCCATAATTTCTAACGACGAGTTACAGCGGATACAAAAAGCGCTTCGCGTTTTTGTTCGATTTAAAACATTTATGTCGAAATTTGTATTGATATGAGATATAATGGTTTTGTTATAACTTACCCATTAATATCGGAGGTAATTAAGAATTGAAATCGTTCATAATAGACAAGATTAAGGCGGCTTTTGCAACAATATCAAAATATTGGACGCTAGTTTTTTATATATTATCAATAATATATCTAGAAATTGTCTTCAATCTTTGGATATACAGAACGTTAACCCCAGACTTTGCCTTCGCGGTATTGTTCTCACTGTCAACGGGTGCTGTGCTATTTATACTTTCAAATGTATATCCGCCTAAGGTAAACAAAATCGCAACTTTGATACTGTTATCTCTAGTTATTATTATATATGGGACTCAATTAATATATTATGATGTATTTAAAAAGCCTTTGTCATTCTTTTCAATTACTACAGGAACAGGAGATGCACTTCAATTCAAGGAAATTATTATATCGGCGATTTTAAATAACATAATTGCTGTTATACTTCTTATTGTTCCTCTTTTTATTCTGATTTTTTTAAGAAAGAAAACTCCTTTAGTTAGATTAAAGTTTAAATCATTATGCTTTATATTGTTGTTTTTAATCCTAAGTTATGCTACTTCCATACTGTGTGTAAACTTCACTAAAGAAGACTCTATATCACAGTACACATTGTATTATGAAGAGGACAATCCTGAGTTATCTGTTAAAAAACTTGGTCTTCTCACAACAATGAAGCTTGATATAAAAAGGCTTATCCTAGGTTTCAACGACAGTGATTCAAATTATGTGTCAGCAATCGCGCAAGAAGGATCTATTTTGGATGTGGCAGAGGTTATTACAAAGGCTGTTTATAAATCTGGTGCAACGTCTTTGCCAAGTATTGATCATAAAGCTTACGTGACGCCAAAAGAGAATGTTTCTGAAAAAGACCTCGCTGTCAAATCAACCTCTAAACCAAGCGTTGAAGCTAATATTTTAGATATTGATTTTAAGACCCTGATTTCAAAAGAAAAGAATAAATCCCTACTTGATATGCATAAATATTTTTCATCTGTTGCACCTACCAAAAAGAACAAGTACACAGGAATATTCAAGGGTTACAACTTAATTCTTATAACAGCAGAAGGATTCTCTCCCTATGCTATTAGCAAGGAACTTACTCCAACACTTTATAAAATGTCAACGGAAGGCTTTGTTTTCAAAAAATTTTATAATCCATTATGGGGAGTAAGCACTTCAGACGGTGAATTTGTAGCCTGTACAGGTTTGATACCCAAATCAGGTATTTGGAGTTTCAGGGCTACTGGGAAAAACTACATGCCGTTTGTTATGGGTAACCAGTTTAAAAATTACGGTTATACATTGAAAGCATACCATAACCATTCATATAAGTACTACGATAGGCAGATTTCACATCCAAACATGGGGTATGATTACAAAGGGGTTGGTAATGGGCTAAAAATAAAGAAAACCTGGCCTGAATCTGATCTGGAAATGATAAATGTTACGACCAGTGAATATATTGGTGAGAAGCCCTTTCATACATACTATATGACTGTCAGTGGTCACTTGAATTATAGCTTTGGTGGAAACTACATGGCTAGTAAAAACAAATCCTATGTCAAGAATCTTCCGTATTCAGATCCGTCTAAAGCATATATTGCATGTAATTTGGAGTTTGAGTTCGCTATGAAGTCGCTTGTGAAAAAGCTTGAAGCTGCTGGTGTAGCTGACAAGACTGTAATTGTAATTAGTCCAGACCACTATCCATATGGTCTTAAGAAAAAGAATATTGATGAACTTGCAGGTCATAAAGTTGAAGAGAATTTTGAACTGTATAAAAGCACTTTTATTATATGGAAAAAAGGAATGGATAAGGTTTTGGTTGACAAACCATGCTCAAGCCTTGATATTATACCTACCATTTCAAATTTGTTTGGACTTGAGTATGACTCACGCCTTTTGATGGGCAGTGATATTCTTTCTGACACTAATCCACTTGTTGTTTTTTCGAACAGAAGCTGGATTACCGACAAAGCAAGTTTTAATTCAGCATCAAATTCCGTTGTTTACAAAGAAGGAAATAAATTGAACAGTAGCTATGTTAAAGCAATTAACAGAAAGGTTTCTGCTAAGTTTAAGTACTCTGCGAAAATTATTGAGATGGATTATTACAGAAAAATAGTTAAAGATAAATAGTGATCCTCAAATGTATTAAAATAATTTGTTTTATAAGTACAGGCACAGAAAAATATATTCTCCATATAATTATATAGTAACCTATTTTAGGGGGTGCTATATTTGTTGCATTTATTCTTACCTTTGATTGCTAAGTCTATGAACAGTGCTTTTTTACTGGTAGGGTATGTATCAAATACAAATTCCTTTCCGCAGCCTTTGTCATCTGATGAGGAACGCCAATATCTTGAAAAGTATAAAAACGGAGATGAAGAAGCAAGAATTGTTTTAATCGAAAGGAACCTTAGGCTTGTAGCTCATATAGTAAAAAAATACAGCTCAACAGGATATGATAACGACGATTTGATTTCTATTGGAACTATCGGTTTGATCAAGGCGATTTCTACATTTGACCAATTAAAAGGTGCTAGATTAGCAACATATGCTGTTCGATGTATTGAAAATGAGATATTGATGCATATAAGAGCATCCAAAAAGATTCAAAATGAAGTGTCACTTCAGGATCCGATAGGGGTAGACCGTGAGGGTAATGAATTACCCATTACATTAGTGATGTAGTTGAAAAAGTAAAATTAAAAGCAACCAACATTATAATATATTTCTACTAATGTTGGCTGCTTTTCATGTTAGGCGATTTCAAAAAATTCCTTGTTCAATTTTTAGTAGCGAAAGGTACTAAAATCAATATTTTTGAAATCGCCAGTTGACTAGTTATTTTTTGAATTACCTTAGGCTACTTTTGACTTTCGTAAAATGTAATTGAGACTCCACCAGATCCCATTCCAGGATTTGAACTCAAGTACAATTTACTATTCAAGTAAGAATATTTACTATCTGCTCGAACTTCAAATATAGGGACAAGAGATCCAAATTGTCCAGCATTTCTTACTATTATTATTTCTCCATCATCCGTATGCCAAAGATACCTTGCATCAATTGTCATAGGTGATGAGAGGTTCTGGTAATCCGCTCCAGCAGCTATAATCTTAGCATTAAGTTTTCCAGTGACAGTACCACCAGTTATAGGAATGATGTTTCTATTGCCGCCTTTTTTAGTTGCTCCAACGGACTGGCTTGAACCAAGGCTAACAGATTCGACAATAAACTGGCTGCCATTTCTTTCTGATGATGCCTTTCTAAAATCCCACGGCTGATCCTGTACATCTGTAGGTTGATTTAGTGAAAATGAGTTGCTTGAGTTCGGGTTAATGTCAACATTTGATACATCATAAACACTTATTTTCATTGTTTTAGCAACAGTATCAATAATACGTCTGCCAACATATTTACCAGAATTGATCCAGCTACATGAGCTAGAGTTTGGTGCTTCAAAGTCAGGTACCATTCTTATGTCGTTTCCATTTGCAGATGCACCTGCACTTCTTAGATAAATGTAGCTTCCATCTGTGGTTTTAATTACAAATATCTGCTCAATTTCCATTGCACCATTAGAAAGATCCAACTGAAAGTCTAGCCCACCTGACATTATAGAGCCAGATATTTTTGTACTGGTTATGGTGCCACCTTCGATAACATATACTTTTCTTTGACCATATTGGGTTTCACCCATGTCGTAAACTTGATCAATCTTCATGTTTGCTTCCAAAACCAATGAACCGCTCTCAGGCTTTGGAATTCCATTTGGCATTCCACATGTCCAAGATTTATGAGGGATAAGTATCTTTTCATTATCTGAAGTCTGCTGTGGAGATGTTGGAGTGGCTATACTTGTACTTGTGCTTGTACTAATTATTTTGTTAAATTGAGCTCCAATTACAAGTACGTCTGCCATGTTAATAGATTGATCATTGTTTAAATCATAATCGGGTTTATATTTTTCATCTCCCGATACAGAGTTAAACGCAATCGCTAAAAGCATAACATCAGCCATATTTACTACATTGTCGCCATTTAAATCAGCTGAATTATTAGCTGCTGCAACTGATACGATCTGTATAAAACCAACAGAAACGAAAGTCAATAGTACTAAAGTTATTAATAGCAAGCCAGACTTTCTTTTGTTTTTCATATAACGGTATCCTCCATTTTGTAGAAGTTTATGACAGAAGTTATTTTTAGAAATCGTCTAATATGAATAATTAAACTTTGAAGCTATCATAATTACGTCACCCATATTTATTGAACCATCATTATTAATATCGCAGCTTATGTCATAATTGCTATCGTTTCTCACTGTATTAAAATGCAATGCAATAAGCATAACATCAGCCATATTGACTACTTTGTCTCCATTTACATCTTCAGGTACAGGATTAACAATAATAGGTGTATTTGTAGGTTTATCTGTAGGCTTGTTTGTAGGTGAACTACTTACTGACATGGATTTTAAAACGGAAATTGTGCTGTCATACCAAATATTAGCAGCTTTAATGTATCCGTTAACGCTCAGGTGTAAGCCATCATTAGAAAGGTCTGTGCTTCTTACAAAATTCATACTGCTCATTTTATTAAAGTAGACCTTCTTGCCCTCATTCACTTTCTGTTGGATTACTCCTGGAATTTCTGAATTGTATTTTGTGACACTGTCGGGAACAGGGTAATAATCGGAAACAAATAATGTTATGTTAGAATTCTGTTTGAAAATTTGATCGATCAGGTTGCTAAGACCAGTAGGGTTTGTTTTACCACCTTGAAGTAAATCATTTCCACCGATCCACAACAGAATAACATCTGGATTCTGAGTATTCATCCAGTTATTAATATTATTTGCTACTCCTGAAATAGTCCATCCTGAATGGCCTTCATTATCTTTATCAGGTAATGAATTTGGTCCTCTTTTGTTTGAACCAACGAAATCAAAATCTATTCCAGCTTTTTTGTAAAGATTGTATAGTTCGGTACGATATGAACCCATGTCTGGGTCTCCCATACCTTCGGTGCAGGAATCACCAACGCACATTATTTTTATCGGCGCTGATGCAGCAGATGATGATAATGCAGGACCTGTGGAAATTCCTCCAACAATTAATGAACTGACTAATAACATTGAAGATAGTGCTTTCTTAAACTTGTGACGAGATCTAAACATTTTTGTAACCTCCTAAAAATTATAAAATTATGCAAGACTCATTTTTATTTTAAAAAAGTAACCTTAATCTTTTCTTAAAGATAATATGTATTTATAATTAATTTTTGACATATATCTATTGCTTAAAAATTTTTGATTAATTTGTTAAGCTATTCTTAAGGTATCTATTGTATAATTATATTAATTGTATTTAATTTAGTTAGTAATGTTTTGGTTATTATTTTGTAGGCGGTGAAAAAGTGAGGATATTGCTAGTTGAAGATGAAATTAATCTTTCCGAAGCTCTTGTATATACATTAAAAAAGAATAATTACATAGTTGATGTAGCATATGACGGAATAACTGGTCAGCAAATGGCTGAAATGAAGGCGTACAACGTTATCATACTTGATAGGATGCTGCCAGGAAAAGAAGGTCTTGATGTACTGAAAGAGCTTCGAAATCAAGGTATTACAACACCTGTTCTTATATTGACTGCAAAAGATTCGGTTAAAAATAGGATTGAAGGGCTTGACAGTGGTGCGGATGATTATTTGATAAAGCCTTTCGCAAAAGATGAATTGCTTGCAAGAATAAGAGCGTTAGGAAGAAGACATGCAGAAGTAATAATAAATGAGGAAATAAATATAGGGAATATAAGCTTTAATTCTTTAAAGGGAGAGATAAAAATAAATGGTCAGATTTTAAAGCTGACATCAAAAGAATCTCAGATTCTTGATATACTTATTAAGAATAAATCCTTGGTCATATCAAAGGAACAACTTATGGAAAAAATTTGGGGGTTTCAATCTGATATAGAGATTAATAACATAGAAGTATATCTTTCGTATCTTAGAAAAAAACTAGCAATGGTTGACTGTGGTATTAAAATTGAAACCATCAGAGCAAGAGGTTATTGCCTGAAGGAGGCTTAATAAAAATGTTTCGGAAGCTTAAAATAAAGTTTATCATGACTAATGTTGTTTCTTTAACAATTGTGATACTCATATTCTTTTCGGGAATATACGTTTCGATGAAATATTGGATGCAATTTCAAGCAGATTATTTGCTGAATACAATAGCGAGAGATGAGAAATTGAGTGATAATTATGATTCATCACTTGTAAAATTCTTTTTTATAAAAGTGGATCAATCGGGAAAAACATTAGGGATTGTTTCAAATAATAATATTTCAAATAATGAGGTTGTGACATTAAAAGATTTTGCACTTAAAAGAAAAGCTACAACAGGAAGCGTTGCAGATAGAAGTTACAAATATAAATTTTTAATAGTTCCCAAAGAATATGGATCCGTGCTGGTATTTCTTGATTATAGTATAGAAGAAAAAATGATTAATCCGCTTTTATTTGTAAGTGCTTTCGTGAGTATAATTACACTTGGATTGATTTTTGTAATAAGTATTTTTCTTGCGAATAGATCTATTCGACCTATAAAAAAATCGTGGGAAAGACAGGCTGCGTTTATTGCGGATGCATCGCATGAGCTTAGAACGCCTCTTGCAGTAGTAACTTCAAATTTGGATGTTGTATTGGAAAATGAAAATGAAACTATCAAAAGTCAGGAAAAGTGGTTAGGTAACATACAAAGCGAATTGGAACGAATGAAAAGACTTGTTGATGATTTGTTGTTTTTGGCAAGAGCGGATGCTGAAGATGAGGTTTCTAAAGATTATTATGACTTAAGCGGATTATTAGTTAAAATATATGATTCTTTTATGCCTCTTGCAAAAAATAAAGGCTTGAACTTAACTCTAAATATTAAAGAAAATGTTATAGTATATGGTAACGAATCTCGAATAAAGCAACTTATAACAATAATGTTAGATAATGCGATAAAATATACGGACTGTGGACAAGTCGAGTTAAAATTGAAATCTAGTTCAAGTATGTATCATTTATCTATCATAGATACAGGTGAAGGTATCCCAAAAGAATTTATAAATAAAGTTTTTGACAGGTTTTATAGAGTAGATAAATCACGTTCAAGAGCGTATGGAGGTTCTGGATTAGGATTGGCTATAGCCAAATGTATTGTAGATGAACATAAGGGAACTATTAATATTATAAGTGAAGTTGACAAAGGAACAGAAGTCAATGTATTTCTACCTATTGAAAATAGTAAATAGATTGGTGAACCTAATCAAGGAATTTAGGATATAATATCAATATAAAAGAATCATTTTTCTGATCTTTTGATTTATAATATTCTGCTCTTTCAATAATATCTTTTAAAAGCTTGTTCTTTTTAACGATATCATTGGTATTATTGTAAACATCCAAGATGTATCTTGTTTTTTGTAAAATGTCTTTATCTTTGCAGCATGATTTTTCCGTTTTAATCTTTAATTTTATATACTCAATATTCTGCTGTAAAGTTTTAAGCTTGTCATCTAAATTTTTCGAGCGTTCCTTGAAAGTATCTATATCATATATACCATTCTCGAGTAAGTCGTGGATTTTAAGCTTTTGTTTGTTATGATTAACTATCTCGGACTGAAGGACACTGAGATTTTTATTTAAAAGTTGAAGTTGAATATTATCTATTGCGTGATTTGATTCTGAAAGAACTTCATATTTTGTAATCAAACTTTCAATTGCAAGAATGATTTTAGCTTCAATATTTTTAAACTTAGTGCTCTTATTACCGCATTTTTTTATACATACAACATGCGGCTCCATTTTTCCATAAGGTCTATACTTCATTGTAGAGCCACATACCTTGCAGATTATAATTCCTGCAAGCGGATTTCTCATTCCATTAACAAGTTGATAAGGAACATGATAATTTTTGTGCATGATCTCTTGTGCAGCATTAAAAATATCTTCGCTGACAAGAGGAGGATGTTTTCCATTTGAAATAATCCATTCATTTTTAGGTCTTGTATATGTATCTTTTGATTTTTCAGGATCAGAAGATTTACGTATACATTTCTTTTTCCATTGGATTTTACCAATATAAACAGGGTTCTTAAGCATGCAAGAAATAACTGAACGATTCCATGCTGCACCAGTATATGTAGCATAACCGCGCTTTGTTAATTCAATCGCAATTCTCTCAGTTCCAATATACTGATTAACATATAGATCGAATATTAATTTTACTACTTCAGCCTGATCAGGATGAGGTATCAACGTCCTACAATGTTTTTCTTCATGAATCAAATAACCATATGGAGGATATGTACTGATGTAATTTCCTTCTTCGACAGAACGAATTCGACCACCTTGAAGTCTGCGATTAATTATCTTGAATTCTTTTCGTGACATAAACGCTTCAAACTCCGAATATTCTTCATCGAAGTCATTATTTAAATCATAGGTTTTTCTTAAAGTTATTATCTTGGTTTTAGACTTTTTAAAAGTATCGAGAATAAGACCCTGCTCCTGCATATTACCACGACCAAGACGATCCATATCCATAACAAGAACAGCATCATATTGACCATTCTCAACTTCTTTTAGGAGTTCAAGCATTTCGGTGCGATATATAAGACTCTCACCCGATACTATTTCTTTGCGGATTTTTACGATATTGATATTATTTTCTTTAGAGAATTTTAATAGAGCTTTCCTGTGTTTAGCAAGGGTTTCACCTTCACCAAGCTCTCTTTCTACTTCTTCATCTTTTCTGGATTTTCTTAAATAAATGCAAACTCGATTCATATTGTTTTACCTCAATTAATTCTAAGCTGCTTTTCATGATTTAATGACTAGATTTTTATAAAAAAATTGGTATAGGACAAAACTAACTCTTAATATTATTTAATTATATTAAATATAATTAATTCATCTAATAATGCATTTGATTAGCTATACATTATGGAGTGATATTATGGGGGAAAATAATCTATATGATAAAGAATTGGATGTACATTATTGCAGGGAATTGCAAGTTGGAAATACTAGAATACTTATTGTTGACCCTGAGATCACAGAAGATGAGAAACAAAGAAGGTTAAAGCAATTGAGCGGCACGATCTCAAGAATTTTAGGCTATAAAGCAGAGATTATTGAGAAGGAATAATAACGCTAACCCCTCCTTATTTCATATAGATAGGCAGTCGGGATCTTTGTGTTCTGGCTGCCAAGATAAAAAAGGTGATTATATGAAGAACCTAAATTGGACAGCTATAATATTTTGGTTTGGATATGCAGCCCTGATATTGCTATTACTGTTGTGGATTTTGAAAGGGTGTGGCTTTGGTAGCTGAGAGGACATACCTTCACAACCATTCAATATATTTACGGGCGGTTTTTTGGCAAAAATCTAATAATAGTTCTTCGCTATATTCTTGAGATGCTGAGCTTTTGTTGCTTTCAGAGTGTCTTTTATAAACCCTGTCTCTATACCATTCGGCTTCATTTTGTGTTATTGGTAAATTAGACTTGATGATAGTAAAATCAGCATTTAGAATTTGAGACCAAATTTGAGACGCCCAATCAAAATTATGATAAATGTAATAACTTGCTAAGCCTGTTTCTTCTCTATATTTAACAAACCAATTTTCAACAGTACTGTCATTTTTATATTTTTGTTGGAACGCTGGTATCATTGTTTTGTCCCAACAAGCATCCACAAATAAATGCAACAACCATCCAGATTCAAAGGGATTTTCCATATCAATCTTTTTCCTTAATTGCCTAAGTGCTTCCATACGGTTTGAAGCATTCCTATAATGAATTTTATCTTTTAATTGTCTATCATTTGTATAATCAGGAGCAAAATTCCCGACCCAGAATAAATCAGTTGATTTTGGGTTTACTTCATATGCTGTAAGCAGATGAATCATTGTTGATGGCATCTTAAAACCTCTTTTAGTTTAGTCATTTAGAAAATATAGCTTTCTCTTAATATTGTAGATTTTACCATACTATAATGCTCTCGTAAACTGGTTTTGTGATTTGAATCAATAAAATTAAAAAATATATCTCTCATGAAAGTGGCAATGAAATAACGCTGATTGATGTAATCAGTGACAACTCAGAATCGGTAGTTGATGAAGTTGACCTTAAAATGCAAGTGGTTCGTTTGTATAATAGAATGAAGGCGGTGCTTAAAAACAGGGAAAAAATCGTATTGGAATTAAGATATGGTCTTTTAAATGGTGCAAGTAAAACGCAAAGGGAAGTTGCAAGCATGCTAGGCATTTCAAGATCATATGTATCACGTATAGAAAAGAAAGCTATAAAAAAGCTAAATAAAGAACTTAAAGTTGAGAATTAGGACAGATTGTACTCTCGATTTGAGCAATAACACTAGATTTTTGTCTTTCAAGGCGATTTCAAAAATACTGATTTTAGTACTTTTCACAATTGAAAATTCACCAAGGAAATTTTTGGAATCGCCTAAAAACTCGAATCCTAATCATCAATCTTTCTCATTTCCCATACTGTGCCTTTAGGATCTGGACAATGAAGCTTAAATACTTTTCTATTCTCTGGATTCCATGAGGGAAAGCCTAATGATACACGCCAAATATATAAGTCCAATACATGTAATAATGCGGTGCAGACATTATCGGGTTTCTTATATGGGTTTTCATATATAAAACAATCGCCAATCTCATGCTTGCATTGTTCATGTTTTTCAACCATTTTAATCTCAATTCGACCAAGTCTATCCCATGTTTTTCTATAGTCATCATGACATTGAATAGTGTTAAAATCCAGATTGAGATCAATTTTTTTTAACTCATCATTCATTCTTCATCCATCCTTTAAATTGAATAAAATATTGGTGTTAATACTAATAATATACTAACAAAGTATCATGAATAATGCAACAGATTAATAATGAAGGGTGGTTGAATATGTGGATATTAATGGAAATGATAAAGCGCGGAACAAAATACTTTTAGGTATGACAATTGTATTTTTTATTATATGGGTTATTTTTGCCATTAATCCTTATGAACGATCTGATTGGTTAATAGAAAATATTTTGATTTTTGCAGCATTAATATATCTAATAGCTACATTCAACGTATTTAGATTCTCATTAAAATCATATTTTTTTATATTTATTTTTTTAATCCTTCATGTTTATGGGGCTCATTATTGTTATACTAAAACGCCTGTAGACAAAATTATACATCAGTTTATAGATTTTAAAAGAAATAATTATGACAGAGTTGTACATTTTTCATTTGGATTACTTATGGTATATCCAATTAAAGAAATGATCGAAAGGGTAGTAAAAGTAAAAAAAATATGGGCGAATACATTTTCTATTCTAACAATCATGGCTTTTGCAAGTTTTTATGAATTGTTGGAAATGTGGGTGGCAACAATTTTTGCTCCTGAGTTAGGACCTCTGTTTCTAGGAACGCAAGGAGATGTATGGGATACACATCATGATATCGAGCAAGCGCTTTATGGATCAATATTAACTATTGGCATATCGATAATTTTCAATCTGAAGTTATATTTTCAACATGACTAAAGATATATCAATTTTCCTCAGAGAATTTGCATAATGCCTTGCGTTTTGGTATAATTCGGTATAGGACTAAGTTTTTTCTGCACCAAGGATCGGCATAATTCAAAGAATGAGCAATATAAAAAATATTAAAAAAATTTTTAGAGGGGGACAAGTACATGAAAAAAATTGTTCTGGTATTTTTGCTAGGGGCCCTTATGGTTATGGGGGTTGTTAGCGCACGATGTTATGCAGCTAGTGGGACAACTGTTGCTAAAGGTGTGGTTTTCACACCAGATGGTTATGAATTTATTCTAGAAGATGAATCGAATGTTGAAGTTTATCTAGAAAACGTTTCAAGCGAGGAACTATACAGTACAGAAGTTACAGACGATGGTTCTTATAGCTTTACTGAAGCTATTCCAGCAGGAAGCTATTATTTGTATGCATATGCATATGGAGTTGATAATGCTTATGCAGATTCTGAAATGTATGTTGTTGAGGTAAAAAGCGGTGTTACTTTAAGTCAGGATCTTTTTCTGACAAACCCTTCTGTTGCTGGAAGAGTAAACACGTCATATGGTGATGCGTTTATACCTGAAACTGATTCAAGTGTTTATGTGTATTTGTACGATGAAAGCGGGAATTATCTAGAAATGGATGAAGTTTTTGAAGATGGAACATATAGGGTTAGTGGTAATTATCCAGAAGGCACATATTACATAAGGGCTTTTGCATATGGAAGTAAAAATGATTACATGCACTCTGCAATAGAAACAATAAGTATAGATCCTAATGAAACTTTGCAAACAGATCTAGATTTAGAGACACTTATTTTAAAAGGAGAAGTAAATGAACCTAATGGTGAATTGTTTACTGGATATGATACTGAAGTTACTGTTTGCTTGAATGACAAAGCTGATCCAACAAAAGAATATTCTTCTTATGTTTTTGATGGTGAATACAGATTTGGAAGTGAAGTTCCAGATGGTGATTATGAAATAATAGCAAAATATGTAGGGGATGAAAATATGTCTGATTCAGACACTGAAAGTGTATCTTTAATGTCTTACATGAGTATTGATTTAGATTTATCACTTAATAATTCAGGTTATGAAAATAGTATTTCAGGATACTTGAAGCCAGATTTTGTGTTTACAGATAATAATCTTTATCAAGGATTTAAAGTTGAGGTTGTTGGCAAAGACATTTCTGTTATAACAGATGATAAAGGATATTTTGAAATACCTGATGCTCAGTCAGGATGGGTATTAAAGATAAGCAAAGCTGGTTATCTTGAAAGAGAAATAAGTGTTGGAGATATTATTGCTGATAAGGTTATTGGGACTCAATCACAACCAGTCTTATTATGGGCAGGAGATCTGCCTGTGAAAGGTGTACAGGATCAAGCGGTTAACATGCTAGATATCATGGAGTTGGCGAAAGCATTTAACTGTACAAAGGGTGATGCAATGTTCAACCAAGCAGCAGATTTTAACATGGATAATTCAATAAATATGATTGATGTTATGGTTATTGCAAAAAGCTTTAATAAAACATCAGCGGATTATGCTGTGGTAAAATAAAGACGGATTGTTTTGAAGTCGTAGAAAATACAAGAATTAATTAAGAAAAATAATAACTAGGGAGTACTGTTTTCAATATATAATTGATAAGCAGTACTCCCTTTAAAATGGAGAGTTTTAGGAGGTTTAGTTTTTTATCAGTAGCATTACTTCTATGAAATTTATTATAAATAGATTAAATTAAGAAATTATGAATAGAGTGTTAAAGATTATTACAAATTATCGTATTAAGATAGAATATTTTTTCCGATATCTATTATATTAAATGCATTATTATCTTACATTAAAAATTTTTGGAGGGCATATGGATACGAAAAATCTGGAGATCGGAGAAAAACTTTCTATAGAAATATTGAATGATAATTATAACAAAGATAACTTGAAATACTCATGCCTACTACTTGATATAATAAATGATGATAGTATTGTGATTTCGTGCCCAATCTATAAATCAAAGTATGTCATGATTCAAAATGATTCTAGTTTGAAGATTGAATATTTAGGTAGAGGTGATTGTCTAAATCTATTTTATGCTAATATTGTATCAAAAGAAATGAAAGATAATATATTATCAATTAAAGCAAAAATAACAAGTGAGATAGAAAAAATTCAGAGAAGGAAATTCTTCAGATTTAATTGTTGTCTTGACGTGAAATATTTTTTAAAGAATAATATAGATATATTAGAAGAGGAATTGGGAATAGTAGAAAAAAACGAGTTTAAAAATGCTATAACTAGAAATCTAAGTGGTAATGGAGCTTGTATAATAACCAATGAAGAATTTCCAGTTGGATCAGTTATGCAAATGGAAATACTCGGTGGAAGTGCTTCGTTTAAGTTTAAAAGTAAGGTTATTCGAAGTGATCAAATTGAAGGAATAAATTCGATTAAGTATGAAACAGGAGTATTTTTCTATGATATTACAAAAGTATATCAGGATAAGGTTATTAAATTTATATTTAATGAACAACGGCAAGTAATGTCTAAGCAATAAAATTTATATCATTCCTCTAGCAAAGGATAGGATGAGAATTCAGAATTCAGAATATTTTTCATTATTCTGAGTTCTGAATTCTTGTAGTTATGCCGTAATATGATATAATCAACATTAAAAGTATGAAGGAATGGAAAATATAGATGAAAAACTTTTTTGATGTTATTATCATAGGAGCTGGTGCTGTAGGCTGTGCAGTTGCGAGAGAGCTATCAAGATACAAGCTTGATATTGCAGTAATGGAAAAGGAAAGTGATGTTGCAGCAGGTACTAGTGGCAGAAATAGTGCGGTGGTCCATGCAGGCTTTAATAATAAGACTGGCAGTCTTATGGCAAAGCTTTGTGTAGAAGGAAACCTCGGATTTGAAAAGATATGCAAAGAACTGGATGTACCTTACAAGAAGACTGGAAAGCTTGTTGTTGCATTTGATGAGAGTGATATTAAAGGTATTGAGAGATTGATGGATGCGGGTAAAAAGAATGGTACGCCAGGACTTTCATTCATTGATGCAGATGCGGTTAAAAAACTTGAGCCGTATGTTGGTGGAATTGGTGCTATGTTGTCTTCAAATACGGCAATTACCAATCCTTTTATATATACTGTGGCGCTAGCTGAAAATGCATGTGCGAATGGAGTTAAGTTCTACTTCGATAATGAAGTAAGAGGCATAAGCAGGAAGGATGGCAAGTTCCGCGTAAGTGCAGGTGGAGAGTATTATTATTCAAGATACATCATAAATGCAGCAGGGCTTTACTCTGATAAGGTATCAGCATTAGCTGGGGACGAAGGCTATAAGATATACCCTTGCAGAGGTCAGTATTATATTTTGGATAAACGAACAAGCAAGTTTTTAAATATGCCTGTATATCCAGTGCCAAGACCTGGTATTGGGGGATTGGGAGTACATTTAACTCCTACAATAGAGGGCAATATTTTGATTGGGCCAAGTGCCGAATACATTAAAACAAAATCTGATTATAGCGTTACACAAGATGTAATGAAGCAGCTTTTTAGTGAAGCTAAAGAATTGCTGCCACCTATTAGCATGAGAGATGTGATTAGGAATTATTCAGGTATAAGGTCTAAGCTTGTTGGACCAAAAGTCGGAGGATTTGGGGATTTTGTGATAGAAGAATCACAAGTGGTACCTGATCTTATCCAATTGATTGGTATAGAGTCGCCAGGTCTAACGTCATCTATTCCGATTTCAAAAAAGGTTAGGGATATTATAGGCAATAAGGAAAACCTTGTTGAAAAGTCTGATTTTATCGGTGAAAGAAAAGGGGTTCTTGAGTTCAGGCAGCTAAGTACTGAGGAAAAGGACAGGCTTATACGTGAGTGCCCTGAATATGGGGAGATTGTTTGCAGATGTGAGCAGATCACCAAACGCGAAATTATGGATGCCATTGAAAACCCATTAGGGGTAAGAACATTAGCTGGGATCAAATACAGAGCAAGGGCTATGATGGGAAGATGTCAGGGTGGATATTGCCTTACAAGGATCGTTGAGATACTTACGAAGGAATACGGGATTCCTGTGAAGGAAATAACTCTAAGGGGCAAAGAATCAAAGCTGTTTACAGGAAAAGTGAAATAAGACTGGTGTTATAGTTTGAAAGTACTGAAAATTAGGAGAGAGATTGATGATAATAGATAGAAATGTTGTTATCATTGGAGCTGGTCCAGCAGGTTTGGCGGCTGCAGTGGAGCTTTCGAAAAGTGGTGTTGATGGGGTAGTTGTGTTAGAACGTGAGCCGTATGAAGGCGGTATATTAAATCAATGCATCCATGATGGATTTGGGGTTATTAAATTTAATGAAGTTCTTACTGGTCCTGAATATGCTAGAAGGTATATTGATGAAGCAAATAAATTAGGTATTGAAATAAAGAAAAACTCAACTGTAATCAGTATGAGCAAAGATAAAGAAATAACAGTGCTAAGTCCTGAAGGACTTCTAGTGTATAAGACTAAAGCTGTAATTCTTGCAATGGGTTGCAGGGAAAGGACAAGGGGAGCGCTAAGTATTCCAGGAGCAAGGCCTGTTGGTGTTTTTACTGCTGGTGTGGCACAGAATCTTGTGAATATTAAAAACATTATGATAGGAAAGCAGGTAGTGATTTTAGGCTCTGGTGATATTGGACTTATTATGGCAAGGCGACTTACTCTAGAAGGGGTCAAGGTTATTGCAGTTGTTGAAAAAATGCCTTACTCAAACGGTCTTGCACGAAATGTTACACAGTGTTTAGAAGACTATGGTATTCCACTGATGCTAAGTCATACAGTAGTGAATATAGAAGGAAAAGAACGCTTGAAAAGCGTTACCATTGCAAAGGTTGACGACAATGGAGAGCCTATTCCAAGAACAAACAAAAAGATTGAGTGTGATACTCTTATTCTATCGGTTGGGCTAATACCAGAAAACGAGTTGTCTTCAGGTGCTGGTGTTGAGCTTGATGAGCTTACTCAGGGAGCAATAGTTGATGAAAACCTGCAAACCAGCATTGAAGGGGTATTTGCATGTGGTAATGTTCTGCATGTGCATGACCTTGTTGACCATGTTTCATCTGAAGCGGAAAAAGCAGCAAGATCTGTAATCACCTATCTTAACAACTCTTATAAAGATCATGATAACATTTTAGTAAAAGCAGGCGACGGGATTAGATATGTGATACCTCATACCATATCTGGAAAAAAGGATGTAACTTTTTCTATGAGAGTAGATAGACAATGGTCAAACATTAAGCTGTGTTTTAAAAATGGCAGTAATTTAATTAAGTCATTTAATTATAAAAGATTGAGCCCTTCAGAGATGGTTGTCGTAAACCTTAAGGGTACGGATTTGAAAGATATTGACGGTCTGGAGGTGTCGATAGATGAAGTTTGAAAAGGAAATGACATGTATTGTGTGTCCGAATGGCTGTAAGCTTGAAGTAATCCAAAATGATTCGATAATTGTCAAGAACGCTTTGTGTCCAAAAGGTGAAGAATATGCAAGAAATGAAATGTTAAATCCTGTTAGAAATCTCACATCTACAATTAGAGTCCTAAATGGTAGGCTTCCTTTAGTTAGTGTAAGAAGTAGCAAGCCTGTTCCTAAAGGAAAACTAACGGAGATGATTAAAATTCTTAGTGAGATTGATGTGGAAGCACCAGTTGAGTTTCACCAAATAGTTGTAAAGGATATACTTGGTACAGGGGTGGATATAATTGCGACGAGGGAAGTATTGCGAGATTACATAAAATAGATAAGTTGTGAAATTTAAGATGTAAATAAATTATGGTAAAGGATGATTGGCAAAATGTATTCAGCTTTTTACCGCTATATAAATATGTATCCGTTAGTTCATGAAGATACTTTGCCTAGTGAAAATATTGAAAGTGTAATAAGTGCCTATAGTATTTTTGAGGAAAGGGAAAAAGGCACATTTTACAATAATAGTAATACGAGTGCTCATATAAGCATGCAATTGATGAAAGTAGCAGATCATAATAATTGGAGTAATAATGATTTCGACTCAAAAGAAACAAATTATATTGCAATTGTAATATCAAGGAATAGTATTGATGAAGATTTAGTAGTCAATATTTTGATTGATATTGCAGAAAAATTGCAGTGGATATTATTTGAGGAAGATGATGGTGAGGGCTATGTTTTATTCTCACCTAATAAATAGAGGAGTGCCAAGAGATTTAGCTTGAGGATTTTCCATTTTCTAATCGGTTGTTCTATATTAAATGCATTATTAATCTTACATTTAGCAGTCATGTTCTGGTTTTTAATTCCATAAAAAGTAATTCTAGAGTATCGTTTTGTTTAAATTCGACGCGGATGATAGTGTTAAGAGAAGAACTTCATGTAAATAATGAACAAATATTTGTCAGAGAAGATAGTTTGTCCTTTGGTGATTTCAAAAGTATTAACTAGTTCTTGTCGGATAGCATTTATACGAATGAAGAGAGCATCATTGAAATATCAAAGAATAGTCTAAATGATGAAGAGTTGTTTTTGATGAATGGATTTAAGATTATATTTAGTCAGAGTTTTGTTAAGATGATAACTAATTGGTTTTCAGATAAGTTTATGGTTATCTATAGAGCTGATTCACTGAAACTTATCAAACGATTTGTAGACCCACAAAAGCAGACTGTCTATGTTGAAAAGACAACCAATAATGCGGCAAAACTATTTGGAATTAATTCAAATGCAATGGGATATGTTATAAGCGAGGATGAAAGCACGAAGACTATATGAAAATCTAATTTCTTATTTGAATTACAATGTTGAGGAAAAATTTACTATCTTTCCATGATATTATCAATGATTGGTTCTACACACTAATTTGTAAATAGTTTGTTGAATATTGGTATATAATGTGATAGACTATTTGTAAATAAGTTTGGGAATATAGATTTTATACCTAGACTTTCTGTTGAGACTTGTCGTTTTTAATTTTTTGTTAATATCTTATTTATCTTTAGGTAGTCGTTTTTAAGAGTGATTCAATTAGATTGAAATGAATACTTACATAGATTGAATAGAGGTAATATGAGGATTTCTATTTTTAATTCTGTGAGAGCTAAAATTATAATTGCAGTTGTCATTATGGTCAGCATTCCTTTTGGTATACTGCAATTTGCCAATGTGCTTTTCGTATACAGTAAGCTTCATGTTAAAACTGAATACACGACAGAGGCATTGGCGCATTCGATTGCGACCAATGTTTTGGAATTCATGCAGGGTGTTTATGACTC
>Ga0209373_10001291_pt1 | contig 30757 bp, 24 predicted proteins | sample Higcelweek5metaG_FD_187173 | JGI IMG/M metagenome (GOLD analysis project Ga0209373, IMG submission 187173) | Freshwater pond sediment microbial communities from the University of Edinburgh, under environmental carbon perturbations - High... | ecosystem: Environmental > Aquatic > Freshwater >... | reverse complement strand
CCTCGGCAGGAATGAGTGTGATGGATATTTCACAGCAATATAATCAGGGCGGGATGGCTTTGGTCTATCGTGAGCAAAGTTTGGCACGGCAGGGGGAAACGGACCCGACGCGTGAGCGCATCCCTGCATGGTTGACCCACTTGCCTCGTTCGTCTCGCCTGCTGGATGTCGGGTGTGGAAGCGGTCTGGATATCTTTCATTTTCATCAGATGGGGTTCCGTGGCCTTTGCGGAACGGATGCCGCCGAGGCCCAGTGTGTTCTTGCCGCGCAAACCGTTGGCGCGGCGGGTTCGATTTTCTGTGCCGATACGGCTGCCTTGCCGTTTCGGGCTGCCGCCTTTGATGTTGTGACCTCGCGCTATATGGTCCACTACGCCCATGATCTGGAGGCCGTGATGAGAGAGTTGGCGCGAGTCACAAAAGAGGGTGGGCACCTGATGATCGTGACGGGGCATCCAGACTATGATGCGCGCCGGACGGACAAGCATAATGGCGACGGCACGATCAGCTATACTCTTTTCGGCGGGCAAACGCCCATAACCTATCCGCTTCACACGAAGGAAGAATATACGGGTGCTGTTTTTCAGCGTTATTTCACAATGGTCGAGCTGCATGCCGACCCGTCACCGACGCTTGACGACACGAAGCCCGGTGATCGTCCCGCCCTGTGTTTTTGGGCGCGGCGCAACGCGCAGCATGTTTGTGGGGCATAAACTTTGCCCATCGCTTTGTAGTAGATCGCAAAACCTTATGATAAGTCCAGTAACGCCAAACGCTATATTGCCCCACGCCATTCCATCCTTCCTGAGTTTTGTCCAAATGCTATCCTAACTGGTCTGGCGGACAAGTGTAGTGGGGCCTGTAACCAGCGTGGGGTGCAACTTTCGTGTTTTTTGTCTCGCGAGGAAGAGTCTTTTGGAAATCGTTTTATATCAATGAGTTAGGTGAGGTTCTCGATTTTGAGAAAGTTGTTCTGAATCAACAACATAGCCCAAAAAGACTCCCGAACAGACCCGTGTGCGTACCAAATTAGGCCTCAGCTGCGTCACAGGCCTCCATTTTGCCTCTGATCGTTGATTCTAAAGAGATTTTTCTGAATCTAAAAAAGGGAGGGAGGGGCGGCTATCGCTGCGCTTTTTCTGGGGGCTAATACGTTTTACCTCTCGCACGTTAAGAGTTGGGCCCTTGCATCGAAAAAAGCGTCATACCGGCGAAGGCCGGGTATCCAGTCCCCAGCCATCCGCTTGTCCTAAACAATCAGGTTTCAGGCGTTTTATACAACGGCCCTATGAAAAGCGACACGCTAAGCCCCTCCCCTCGCGGGAGGGGGTGGGGTGGGGGCGAAAGATGGAGGGCAAAATGTTCTTTTTTGTGCTGGCGGATCCCCCCCTCCCTTAATCCCTCCCCGCGAGGGGGAGGGAGATTTGACGGCGCGTGCGTCAATTCATAGGGCTGCTGGTATTATGCGCAGCAGACGCGGCGAACCTGGACTCCGGCTTTCACCGGAGTGACGCAATTGGGAACAACGACAAAAGTTTGTCAACAAGCTCTAAGATAGTCAGTCCAACTCTTCAGGTGTGTTGAGTGTGACTTGACCCCATATTCCAGCCGGAGGTTACTCTTTACGTATCCAGGAAGCTCCTAAGCTTGCGGGAGCGGGAGGGGTGCTTGAGTTTGCGCAGGGCTTTTGCTTCGATCTGGCGGATACGTTCGCGGGTGACGTTGAACTGTTGCCCGACTTCTTCCAGCGTGTGATCGGTGTTCATGCCGATGCCAAAGCGCATGCGCAGCACGCGCTCTTCGCGGGCGGTCAGTGTGGCCAGAACGCGGGTCGTCGTCTCGCGCAGGTTGCCGAGGATGGCGGCGTCGAGCGGCTGGACGGCGTTCTTGTCTTCGATGAAATCGCCGAGATGGGAATCTTCCTCGTCACCGATTGGCGTTTCAAGGCTGATCGGTTCCTTGGCGATCTTGAGGACCTTGCGGACCTTTTCAAGCGGCATGTGCAGCTTTTCGGCCAGCTCTTCCGGCGTGGGCTCGCGGCCGATTTCGTGCAGCATCTGGCGGCTTGTGCGCACCAGTTTGTTGATTGTCTCGATCATATGCACGGGGATGCGGATCGTGCGGGCCTGATCGGCGATCGAGCGCGTAATCGCCTGCCGGATCCACCATGTGGCATAGGTGGAGAACTTATAGCCGCGACGGTATTCAAACTTTTCGACCGCTTTCATCAGGCCGATATTGCCTTCTTGAATCAGGTCGAGGAACTGAAGGCCACGGTTGGTGTATTTCTTGGCGATGGAGATGACGAGGCGCAGGTTGGCTTCGACCATTTCCTTCTTGGCGCGATTGGACTCGCGCTCACCCTTTTGAACGGTGGTGACGATGCGCTTGAAATCTTCAAGCTGAAGGCCGGCTTCGTCGCAGATCGACGAGATTTCGGCGCGCAGTCGCTCAACCTCGCCGTCATGCCTTTCCCCGAACTTCGTCCATGCCTTAAGGCTGGTCGGGGTCAGTTTGGGCAGGGTGGTCGAGGCGGCGGAGCCGCTCTTCTGGGATTTAACCTTTTTAGCCTTTGGGGATTTTTCCTTCTCGTCATCCGGTTCTGTGGGATTAAGCACAAAGTCGAGCCACTGGCGGTCCAGCTCGTGGCCCGTGTAGCGGATCAGGAAGTCTTCGCGCTTGACGCCGCAATCTGCGGCAAGGCGCAGGATACGTCCCTCAATGCCAAGCAGGCGGCGGTTGAGGGTATAGAGCTGCTGGACCAGTTGTTCAAGGCGGTGGTTGTTCAGGCGGACGGTGCGGACGAGATCGACGAGATCGTTCTTGGTCTGCTCGTACTTCTTGCTTGCTGCGGGGGAAAACGCCTCGCCTTTTTGAAGGGCGGTGTGCCGCTGGGCCTGCTGACGGAAAAGCTTGGCATAGGTCGCGGCGATGTTCTGGAAGGTTTCCATGACCTGAGGTCGCAGCTTTTCTTCCATCATCGACAGCGAGAGGTTTTCCTCGTCATTGTCGATATCGTAGTCGTCGCTGGGTTCTTCTTCGCCTTCGACTTTTTCTTTGTCTGCCTCATCTGTCGGCGAGGCACTGGCCCCTTCCTCCATGATGTCATCGTCGCTGGTGTCGTCGGCACCATAAGTCGCTTCGAGATCGATAATGTCTCGCAGCAGCATCTTCCCTTCGTTCAGGGCATCATGCCAGCCAAGGATAGCCTGAATGGTCAGCGGCGATTCGCAAATGCTGCTGATCATCATTTCGCGACCAGCTTCGATCCGCTTGGCAATCGCGATTTCGCCTTCGCGGCTTAAAAGCTCGACCGTGCCCATTTCGCGCAGGTAAAGGCGGACGGGATCGTCCGTGCGCCCGGCTTCGGCGGAGACGTTGCCTTTTGTTCCCTCTTCACCGTCAGAGGCGTTTTCATTATCCTCGTTCGACGCGCCTTCGTCATCTTCATTCTCGACGACGTTGATGCCCATATCGGACAGCAAGGCCATCGTGTCTTCGATCATGTCCGAATTGATTTTGTCTTGCGGCAAAACGGCATTGATTTCATCGACGGTGACATAGCCGCGATCCTTGCCGCGCTGGATCATCTTTTTGACGGCATCAGGGCCGGTATCGATGACGGGGGATTCGCCTTGTTCTTCGGGTTCGGCCTGAGGCTGCGCCTTGGCTGCCAGAGCTGATTTCGTTTCAACGGTGGGTTTGGCGGCGGCGACGTGTTCTTTTTCTTCCTTGGCTTTGGTTGCTTTGCTTGGGGCTGGCGCGGCGATTTTTTCCGGTTTGCTCTTGGTGGCAACTTTGGGGGCGGGAGCTGGTTTGGCTTTCGTCTTGGTTTCGGTGACCGTTTCGGTCTTGGCCTTGCTGGTCGGGGCAGCGGCTTTGGCGGCTGTCTTGATCGTTGTTTTTGTGGGCGTGGCTTTGGCCGTTGTCGCCTTGGTTGCCTTGCTCGGCGCGGCTTTCGCCGCAGCCTTGGTGGGCGCAGCCTTGGCCTTGGGGGCAGGAGGCTTTTGGGCTGCTGCCGCAGGTGCCGCCTTCTTGACGGGCTTGGCCGCTGACGGCTTCGTTTTGGTCTGAGGCGTTTTCGACTTGGCGGTCGTCTTCTTGAGGGGTTTGCTCTCGGTTTTCTTGGCCATGTGGTATCTCTCGTCCCGTACGATCTATTTGGGGTTCATTGAACCCCGAAAAAAAAGGTGCCCACAAAAAAAGGCGGATCACGGCGTGACCGCTCGTTCTTTGCGGGGTTGTCTGTGCGGCTTTTCAAAGGAGAAACCGCGTACACTATTCATGTCAGACGTGGCTCAGACGGTGGTCATTGGAATCAGGATCGACCGACTCACGGACCAGTTCTTCCATCTGTTGACGCAGAGCCATCAAGCGCGACAAGTTCGCATCCGATGGATCTTCGCGAAACAGCTTGCTGGCTGCATGAAGATCGGTTTGCAGTTGTTCCTGTAAATAATTATTCCAGATGGACTTCCACCCTTGTCGTGCCTGTCTTTCCCCACGTCCCGGGCGCGCAAAACCGGCATGCATATATGTGGCTTCGGAAAGGACCTCGTCCACACTGCTTTGCCCCGCTTTGCCCGCGACCCCAACGGACAATTGGCGATAAAGGGCCTCCACGTCAAGCTTTTCGTGCGAATCACTTGCACAAATTGTCACAATTTGTTGCCGAAGAGCCTCTAAGGCCGGATCTGTGAAGCTGGAACAGCCCAAATCCTCTCCGAACTCCTCAAAAAGAATGGGGTAATTAACCATTAGGGCCAAAAGGATTTTTTCCCGCAGACGCAGGCCGCCTGAGGGCTGGCGGGTGACCGTGAGGGCGGGCATGGGGCGCGTGCCGCCGCCGAAGCCCCTCTGTCCCCCTTGTCTTTGGGGTCGCCCCTCGGCGCTACGGCTTTTCCAGCCGAACAGGCCAGCCAGCCGCTTGTCCATTTCATCTTGATAGAGGCGGCGCAGCGGCTCGTCGCGAATCAGGGCAACCTTTTGGCGCAGGGCACGCGAGGCCGCGCCCCGGTCTTCGGGCGTCGTCAACCGTCGTCCGGCCAGCGCGAGGTCCCAGATCATATCGACCATCGGCTTGGCTTGATCGAGCACAGCCTGCATTGCGCCGCGACCCGCGTTGCGCAGCAGGCTGTCGGGGTCTTCCTTGGCGGGCAGGGTGGCGATGCGGATGGTTTGCGCGTCGGTCAAAAGGGGCAGGGCGCGATCGGCGGCCCGTGCGGCAGCCCGCAGACCGGCGTTATCACCGTCGAAGCAGAGAAGGGGACTATAGTCGATTTGCGGATCGCGATTGTCGAGCGAAGGCAGCATCTTCCAAAGTAGGCCGAGTTGCTCTTCCGTCATCGCGGTGCCCAGCGGCGCGACCGCACCGATGAAACCAGCCTCGGCCAGCGCGATCACGTCCATATAGCCTTCCACCACGATCAGCGGCTGACCTTGCGCCAGCGCGGCGCGGGCGCGTGAAAGGCCATAGAGAAGCTGCCCTTTGTGGAATAATTCATGATCAGGCGAGTTCAGATATTTGGGCTCGCCATCGCCCATCACGCGGCCTCCGAACGCCACGGTGCGGCCTCGCTTGTCGCTGACGGGGAACATGACGCGCCCACGGAAAAAGCTGTAATGATCGGTGCGGTCGGCGGCTTTCTTGACAAGGCCGACCTCCAGCATCTCTGGCAGCGTAAAGCCCTCACCTTGCATCTTGTGGATCAACGCCTGCGCATCCTGTGGCGCGAAGCCAAGGCGGAACCGCTTTTGCGCCTCGTCGCTCAGACCGCGTCCAAGCAGATAGGTGTAACCCTGCCGTCCGGCGGGCGCACGGAGCTGCTCTTCAAAAAAGACCGTCGCGCGTTCCAGAAGGTCTAGGAGGCGTTTGCTCTTGTCGAACTGCTGGCGTTCTTGGGGCGTGTCTTTGGGCAGGGAAAGACCCGCTTGCCCCGCCAGAATCTCGACTGCCTCGGGAAAGCTTAGGCCGTCTTGCCGCATCACAAAGTCGATCACATTGCCATGCGCCCCACAGCCAAAGCAGTGGAAAAACTTCTTCTCGTCATTGATGGTGAAGCTGGCCGTTTTCTCGTTATGGAAAGGACAGCATCCCTTGAACTCCCGCCCTGCGCGGGTGAGGCGCATGCGTTTGCCCGCGATCTCGGACAAAGTCAGCCGCTCGCGCAGCTCATCCAGAAAAGCAGGGGTGAACGTCGTCATTTATGGTTAATGCCTTGATTTAACATCTACAGCTTTCTTTTTAGGCGCATCGGCCCCGTGGCGCAATCCTTTTGCCACCTTGCCGCCAGACAGGTCGAGGCGTAAAATGGCCGCCTTGAAAGGGAGATAGACTATGTCGGACAAAGTTCAAGAAGAGAAGCGGGAGCCCCCTCAAAAGGGACGGACGAAACGTCAGAAAAAGCAAAGAACGCTTGAGGTCATTGTAAGCAAGCCTCAAACGGAAGTGGAGTGTGCCTTTGCCGCCGCTGCGCCTGTCTTTCTGGGACGAGCTGCCGATATTCAAAAAGATTTGCTGCCCCTGCGGCGGAGTATGCGGACACGTTATGCCCTGAATATTTTAAGGTGCGTTTCTTTGGCGGCCATAGGTCGCTTTAATCCCGACGGTTTTGTTCTTCGCAAACAATCCGACAAGAAATTAGGAGCGGGTTATGTTGTTTATGAGAAATGGGATTACAGCGACTATCGAAATAGCGGCTGGCAGAATCGTTGCAAGCCTGTCCCCATTTTAGAGTTGCGTCTCTTACCACAGAAGAAGGCTCTTGGCATAGTCAGCGTAAAACGTACGCTCTCTCATGAAGTTGTTGCGCGAGACGAGATCGGCCTATTGCAGGATGATAAGGCCAGCGTGCTGGATGACATTCAGCTTGTGAATTTGTTCCGGATGGCCGCGAGTGCCATTGAACCGGTCTTTAACAAAAAGGCTTGCCTGTGGACAACGACGATGGAGCCGCACGGGAGCAATACAAAGGGAGAGGAAGATGAAAGAAGGATAGAGAATTTTCTGCTGAAGGCCGATGCGATTGCCGACAGGATTCAGCCGCATCGTCAGAGAATTTATATCAAATATGCGTGCGATCTTACGGCTGCGGCTTGTGATACCGTTGTGAGTGGCCAAGACAAAACGCGTTCTCTTGTTGTCAGAAAACATCGTTTGGGCCCCAATGTTAAGGAGGAAATCCTCCGTGGCGAGGGGGCTTCCGTTATAGAAAGCGACAGATTTTTGTTTGGGATACGGGTTTGGCCGACCTTGCATGGGGTTGAGGTGTTTGGCAGTCAGGACGAAACAGGGCAGTGTGTTTCACGCGTCCTCGACATTATGGATCACACACCCGCAAAACTGAGCCGCGAAGCGTTGCTTCATCTCTTTAAAACCGTTTTCTGTGCCGTCAACAAATGCGTAATCGATGTTGATACGCCTGATGAAGGAACCAGCATCGAAGAAGCTTTACCCAAAGGCACCGTAAGTCTTCAAAAGGGCCTCGGCTCACCCTATCTGTCCCCAAAGGATTTTCCTCCCAAGATGGTCAAGAAAAAACACACGCCAGCCGGGGCGGCACCCTAAGGAGAGGCCCGAAGAAGCTCTACCCCAGCAGTCCCTTAACCACGGCTCCGGCGGCGGCGAAGTCCATTTGGCCGGTATAGGCCTTTTTAAGCTCGCCCATCACCTTGCCCATGTCTTTGATCGACGCTGCGCCCGTGGCGGCGATGGCTTTGGCGACGGCGTCCTTGATGGCGGCTTCGTCCATTTGTTGGGGCAGGAACCGTTCGATGATGGCGATTTCCGCGCTTTCCTGATCGACGAGGTCTTGGCGGTTGCCTTTTTTGTAAAGCTCAATGGACTCGCGGCGTTGCTTGATCATGCCCTGCATCATGGACAGGATTTGCTCATCGTTAATGCCGTCTGTGTTGCCAGAGGGGCGGGCGGCGATGTCCTGATCCTTCATCTTGGCCATGATCATGCGGATGGTGCCGACGGCCTTTTCCTCTTTGGCCAGCATGGCTGTTTTCAGGGCGTCTTTCAGTTCATCGCGAAGCATAGGGGTTTCCTTTCAAATTTCTTGCACTTCAAGCTTGCCAAAGGAGGGCGCGGGAGTCTATGGTCTGGTCGTTTGACCTGAAATCCATAAAAAGCTGGAGCCAATGCCCCAATCGTCGCCTTTGCCTTTTACAAATAGCACGCCTAAGCCGCGAATCCCAACAATTTTCCCGACAGCCGTTCTGGTCCTAGCGGACGGAACGGTTTTTTTTGGCTCTGGCCTTGGGGCCAGCGGCAAGGCGGTGGGCGAGGTTTGCTTTAATACCTCCATGACGGGTTATCAGGAAATCCTGACCGATCCTAGCTATGCCGGACAGATTATCACCTTCACCTTTCCGCATATCGGCAATGTCGGCACCAACAAGGTGGACGTTGAAACGGGCAAACCGGCGGCGCGAGGGCTTGTGCTGCGCGCCGAGGTGACCGAGCCCTCCAACTGGCGGTCGGTCCAGCCGCTCACGGCATGGCTGGAGCAAAACAACCTGATTGGCATTTCCGGCGTGGATACCCGCGCTTTGACGGCCCGCATCCGTGATGGCGGCGCGCCCAGTGGTGTGATCTGCCACGCGCCTGACGGTGTCTTCGATCTCGAAGCCTTGAAGAAGGAAGCCGCCGACTGGGCAGGCCTCGACGGCATGGACCTCGCGCTTGAGGTGACGTGCGGGCAGAGGTATGTGTGGGAAGAAAGCATAGAGGGGGATCGGCATTCGGGGATCGGCATTCGGGGGGAGGGAAATTCCTCGCCCCGACCCCTGACCCCCGACCCCCGACCCCATGTTGTCGCCATCGACTATGGTGCCAAACGCAACATCCTGCGCTGTCTGGTAAGCGCGGGTTGCCGCGTGACGGTGGTTCCGGCGCAGACCTCGTTTGAGGCGATTATGGAGCTGAAGCCCGACGGTGTGTTTCTCTCCAACGGTCCGGGAGACCCGGCGGCGACGGGCGTTTATGCCGTCCCCGTGATCCGCGCCGTTCTGGATAAGGGTATTCCCTTGTTCGGCATTTGTCTGGGCCACCAGATGCTCGGCCTCGCGCTAGGTGCCAAGACCACCAAGATGCCACGCGGCCATCGCGGCGCAAACCATCCCGTCAAGGATTTGCAAACAGGCAAAGTCGAGATCACCAGCCAGAACCACGGCTTTATGGTGATCCCCGAAACCCTGCCCGCTAACGCCGAGGTCAGCCACGTCAGCTTGTTCGACGGCAGCAACGAGGGGCTGCGCCTTAAAGATAAGCCAGCGTTTTCTGTCCAGTATCACCCAGAGGCATCGCCAGGGCCACATGACAGCCACTATCTCTTCGACAGGTTTGTCGAGATGATCAAGAAGCATTTGGCATTCGGGGGTCGGCATTCGGGGGTCGGGGAATAGGGATGGCTATTTTAAGTTATAAAGACTTAGAAGTTTGGCAACTATCCATGAGCCTTGTTGTGAAAGTCTATAAGATAACAAAAGAATTTCCACGAGAAGAGCTTTATGGATTAACGAGCCAAATAAGACGCGCGGCCGTTTCCATTCCCTCAAACATTGCGGAAGGGCGTTCTAAACGGACCACGCGCGATTTTATAAGATTTATAAACATTGCTTACGGCTCGGCAGCAGAGTTAGAAACGCAACTCATTATTTCGCAGAATTTAGGATACAGTACGCCTGAGCGGTTGAACCCTTTATTCAAAGAACTTAATTCAGTCGGCAGAATGTTGAATGGATTGGTGTCGGGACTTGAAAAAAAGGCGAGCCCCCCTGACCCCCGAATGCCGACCCCCGATCCCCATAGGAGAACCCATGCCTAAACGCACTGACATCCAATCCATCTGCATCATCGGTGCTGGTCCCATCGTCATTGGCCAAGCGTGCGAGTTTGATTATTCCGGCGTTCAGGCCTGTAAGGCTTTGCGCGCTGAAGGGTATCGTATCATTTTGGTCAACTCCAACCCCGCGACGATCATGACCGATCCGGAAGTCGCGGATGCGACCTATATCGAGCCGATCACGCCAGAGATGGTGACGAAGGTTTTGGAGAAGGAGCGGCCCGATGCGATCCTGCCGACCATGGGCGGGCAGACGGCGCTCAATACGGCGATGGCTTTGGCCAAGGACGGCACGCTGGAGCGGCTGGGGATTGAGCTGATCGGCGCGAAGCGCGAGGCGATTGAAAAGGCCGAGGACCGTTTGCTGTTCCGCAATGCGATGGACAAGATCGGGCTTGTCAGTCCGCGCTCGTGCATTGTTCACACGATGGACGAGGCCGCTGCCGCTTTGGCCGAGGTCGGGCTTCCCGCGATTATCCGCCCCAGTTTTACGCTGGCGGGAACGGGCGGCGGCATTGCCTATAACAAAACGGAATATCAGGAAATCGTGGCGAGTGGCCTTGATGCTAGCCCCGTGAGCGAGGTTCTGGTTGAAGAGTCGGTCTTGGGCTGGAAAGAATACGAGATGGAGGTTGTCCGCGATACAAAGGACAATTGCATCATTATTTGCTCGATCGAGAATGTCGATCCGATGGGCATTCATACGGGCGATAGCATCACGGTTGCGCCCGCGCTGACGCTCACGGACAAAGAATATCAGATCATGCGCAATGCCTCCATTGCCGTGCTGCGCGAGATTGGCGTGGATACGGGCGGCTCGAACGTGCAGTTCGCCGTTAATCCCGCCGATGGCCGCATGGTGGTGATCGAGATGAACCCGCGTGTCTCGCGCAGCTCCGCGCTCGCCAGCAAGGCAACGGGGTTCCCGATTGCGAAAGTGGCGGCGCGTCTGGCGGTTGGCTATACGCTCGATGAGCTGATGAACGACATCACGGGGGTGACTCCTGCGGCGTTCGAGCCGACGATTGATTATGTCGTCACGAAGATCCCGCGCTTTGCGTTCGAGAAATTTCCCGGCACCGAGCCGACGCTTACGACGGCCATGAAATCGGTCGGCGAGGTGATGGCGATTGGCCGCACCTTCCAAGAGTCCCTGCAAAAAGCCCTGCGTGGGCTTGAGACGGGCCTGTGCGGCCTTGACGAAGTGACGATAGAAGGGCAGGGGATGCCCGCGCTGCAAGCCGCTTTGGCCAAGCCGTCGGCGGACCGCTTGCTTGTCGCCGCGCAAGCCCTGCGTGAGGGGATGAGCGTCGAGGACATTTGCGCGATCTGCAAATATGACCCATGGTTCATGGAGCGTATCGCCGAGATCGTGCGCGAGGAATCGCGCCTCAAAGCCGAAGGCCTCCCCCAAGACAAGCGCGAGTGGCAGCGCATCAAGGCGATGGGTTTTGCCGATGCGCGTCTGGCCGCCTTGACGGGCCAGAGCGAGAGCGACGTCGCCGCCGCGCGCCGCAGCGCGGATGTGCGCCCTGTCTTCAAACGCATCGACACCTGCGCCGCCGAGTTCGCCTCGCTCACGCCGTATCTTTATTCGTGCTATGAACCGGCCAACGCTACCGCCGCGCCTCATTGCGAAGCCCAACCTTCAGACAAGAAGAAGGTCATCATTCTGGGCGGTGGGCCGAACCGGATCGGGCAGGGGATCGAGTTTGACTATTGCTGCGTGCATGCCGTGATGGCACTTCGCGCCGCAGGGTTTGAAGCGGTCATGGTCAACTGCAACCCTGAAACCGTTTCAACGGATTATGATACCTCTGACCGGCTCTATTTCGAGCCGCTGACCGCCGAAGACGTGATCGAGATCGTCAGCGTCGAGCAATCGAAAGGCACACTGCTGGGCGTGATGGTGCAGTTCGGTGGCCAGACCCCGCTGCGTCTTGCCGAAGCGTTGCAAGAGGCGGGGATTCCGATCCTCGGCACCTCGCCCGATGCGATTGATCTTGCCGAAGATCGTGAGCGGTTCCAAGTCCTGCTTCAGGAATTGAAGTTGAAACAGCCCGCCAACGGCCTTTCGCGCAGCCCTGCCGAGGCCGAAGCGGTGGCCGAGAAAGTCGGCTATCCCGTCGTGATCCGTCCGTCCTATGTTCTGGGGGGCCGCGCAATGGAAATCGTTCACGGCGTGGAGGGACTGCGCCGTTATATCGGGCAGGCGGTTCATGTCTCCGGCAACAATCCGGTGCTGATCGACCATTATCTTGAAAACGCGATCGAGGTCGATGTAGATGTTGTGGCCGACAAGGACACGGTCTTTGTCGCGGGCGTGATGGAGCATATCGAAGAGGCTGGCATCCATTCGGGCGACAGCTCGTGCGCCCTGCCGCCTTATTCCCTTGCGCCTGACATTATCGCCGAGATCAAGCGTCAGGCAGAAGCCTTAGCGCGGGGCGTTGGCGTGATTGGCCTTATGAATGTGCAATTCGCGGTCAAGGACGGCGAGGTTTACATTCTTGAAGTCAACCCTCGCGCCAGCCGCACGGTGCCGTTTGTTGCCAAGGCCATCGGTCTGCCGATTGCCAAGATGGCGGCGCGGGTGATGGTGGGCGAGAAGCTGGCGGCACTCATAAAAAGCGATGTTGACCTGTTAAAGGTCCCCGCTCGCATGGCCGTCAAGACACCCGTCTTCCCGTTTGCGCGGTTCCCGAACGTGGATATTGTGCTGGGGCCAGAGATGAAATCGACGGGCGAGGTGATGGGCCTTGACCGCGACTTTGCCCATGCCTATGCCAAGGCGCAGCTCGGCGCGGGCCTGCGCCTGCCCAAGAAGGGAAACTGTTTCGTCTCGGTCAAGAATGTGGACAAGCCCCAGACGATCGAGCTGGCCCGCCGTTTGATCCAGATGGGCTTTGACATGGTCGCCACGGGCGGCACGGCCAAGGCCTTGGAAGAGGCGGGAGTGCCCGTTCGCCGGATCAACAAGGTCTATCAGGGCCAGCCGCATATCGTGGACGCGATGATTAACGGCGAGATCGACCTCATGATCAATACGACCGCCGAGGGAGCCCAAACGCTGGCGGACAGCTACTCCTTGCGGCGGACGGCCCTGATGGAAGGCATCCCGCACTATACGACCATGGCGGGGGCTAAGGCTGCCGTAGGGGCCATCGCGGCGTTGCAAAGCGATTCCCTTGAAGTTGAATCGCTTCAGTCGTATCCTGACGCCTCGAATCGTTAACAATAAGGGCTGCGTTCCTCCTGCCTTTTTGGGGTAGAAAAGAGGGCGTGGGCTTTTATTGTCTTTAAGAAGAAAGGACATGAGATGACCGATAAAGTACCCATGACAGCCCAAGGCTATCAGCGTCTTGAGGAAGAGCTCAAGCATCTCAAAAATGTCGAACGTCACGCGATCATCAAGGCGATTGCCGAGGCGCGTGAACATGGCGATTTGTCCGAAAACGCGGAATATCACGCCGCCCGTGAACGCCAGAGCTTTGTCGAGGGCCGTATTCAGGACCTTGAGGACAAGGTGGGGCGCGCCGAAGTGATCGACGTTTCCAAACTGACAGGCAACGCCGTCAAGTTTGGCGCGACGGTTACGCTGGTCGATGAGGATACAGAAGAAGAAGTGACCTATCAGATTGTCGGCGATGAAGAGTCCGACATCAAGGGTGGATTCCTGTCCATTTCCTCACCCCTGGCCCGCGCCCTTATTGGTAAGGAAAAGGGCGAGAGCGTCGAGGTCAACACGCCCAAGGGGACTAAGTCCTACGAGATTTTGAAGGTCGCTTTTAAATAAGGCAGCGCGGTCTTTTTCTTTCCGCTTTCAAGTGACGCAAGGGGCGGCATCTGCTATGACAGGGTCGCACTTGTTTTTAAGGATGTGTCATGAACGGTATCGTTGCGTTTTTCCAACAGCACGGCTTGGCGATGAATCACGAGCAAGCCATGGCTCTGATTCAACAGCATGAGGATTTCTTCTACCTCGTCACCTTTGTCTGGACGGCCCTTGAAGGAGAAACCTTTGTCATTTTTGCGGGGCTTGCGGCCCAGCGAGAGCTCCTTAATGTCTATCTTCTTTTTATCGCCGCCGCGCTGGGCAGCATGTTTGGCGATCAGGTCATGTTTTTCTTGGGGCGCCGCTATGGTCGCCGCATCGTTCATCGCTATCCAAAACTTCAGCCAAAACTTGAGAAAATATTTCGCATCCTTGAAAAATATGATGTGTCGTTCATCATGTCCTATCGCTTTATGTATGGCGTGCGGAATATAAGTGCGTTGTCCATCGGCATGAGTCAAATTGCGTGGCGGCGTTTTACGGCTCTTAATGCCATTGCCTCCTTTGTCTGGTCGTTTGTGTTTTGTGGCGTTGGCTATCTGTTCGGCGATATCATGGAGCGGGTGGGTTTTGGCAACGAAGAAACGATGAACTTTGAGGTCCGCAACTTCATGTTGGCCGCTTTGGGACTCTTCGTTTTGATGGTTGGCTTGCGCGTATGGTATGCAAAGCGGCAGGCCGCCAAGGAGCGCGAAGCAGAGGTTTTGTCGCAGCCCAAAGGGGAATAGGGCCGTTTTGCATGGTTAAAGCGGCTTTAAAAAACCAATGAATCCAAAAAGATCACTAAAAAACGGCCTTTGGCGCGATAAATTTCTGGACAGTTTTCCTTTCACGGCATACAGAAGGAGCCTCTTGGGCAGGGCGATTCCCTTGGCGGAATGTCTGGGCTTGCGCTGTGGGCGCAGTTTGGTAAACTCCTGCTCGTAAGCAAACGATGTAAACAACAGAAGGTTGAACGGATCATGAGTGATATTGCGGAACGCGTGAAGAAGATTGTCATCGAACATCTTGGTGTCGATGCGGCGAAAGTCACGGAAAATGCCAGCTTCATCGATGATCTTGGTGCCGACAGCTTGGATACGGTCGAGCTGGTTATGGCCTTCGAAGAAGAATTCAGCGTTGAAATCCCCGACGACGCCGCCGAAAAGATCGTTACGGTCAAGGATGCCGTCGATTTCATCAGCTCAAAGCAAGCCGCCTAATCAAGCGGCCCTTTTCTGCCTCATCTAAAGTCGGATCAAAATGAGAAGAGTCGTCGTTACAGGACTTGGGATGCTCTCGCCGCTTGGCGTGGGCGTGGATGTCAACTGGTCGAACCTTACGGCCGGACAGGGGGGCATTCGTCAAATCACAAGCTTTGAAGTTGCGGATTTGTCGAGTCAGGTGGCCGGACAAGTGCCGCGCGGCGACGAGGCGGGGCAGTTCAATCCCGATCGCTTTATCGAGCCGAAAGACCAGAAGAAAATGGATATCTTTATCCATTTTGCGATGGCGGCGGCCGATGAGGCGATGGCGGATTCGGGCTTTAAGCCTGAAACGGAAGAAGAGGCTGACCGCGCAGGCGTTTTGGTCGGGTCGGGCATCGGTGGCCTGAACGAGATCTACGAGACCTCGATCGTCCTGCACGATAAAGGGGCCCGCCGCGTGTCGCCTTTCTTTATTCCGAAAAGCTTGATCAATCTGGCTTCGGGGCAGGTTTCCATCAAACACAATCTGCGCGGGCCGAACCATTCGGTCGTGACGGCGTGTGCCACCGGCTCGCATGCCATCGGTGATGCGGCTCGTTTTATCATGACGGGCGAGGCCGACGTGATGGTTGCAGGCGGGGCGGAAGCCGCCGTGTGCCGTGTCGGTATGGCCGGTTTCTGCGCCATGCGGGCTCTGTCGACCTCTTATAATGATACGCCGGAAAAGGCCTCGCGTCCCTGGGACAAGGGGCGTGACGGTTTCGTGATGGGCGAAGGCGCAGGCGTTGTTGTTTTGGAAGAATACGAACACGCCAAAAAGCGCGGCGCGAAGATTTACGGCGAGATCATCGGTTATGGCCTATCCGGCGACGCTTTCCATATGTCGGCTCCGGCTGAAGACGGCAATGGCGGCTATCGCGCGATGCGCGCGGCGGTTGCGCGGGCCGGTATCTCGGTTGACGCGATCGACTATATCAATGCGCACGGCACCTCGACCCCTCTCGGTGACGAGATTGAAGTCCGTGCGGTCAAGCGGTTGCTCGGTGACGCGGCGGGCAAGACCATGATGTCTTCCACCAAGTCGGCCACGGGGCATCTGCTCGGTGCTGCTGGTGCGGTTGAGGCGATCTATTGCCTCAAGGCCATGCAGACTGGCATCATTCCCCCGACGCTTAACCTTGAAGATCCCTCCGAAGTCTGCGACGGGATCGATCTTGTGCCGCTCAAGGCCAAGGAAAAGAAGCTGGACATCGTCCTCTCGAACTCGTTCGGGTTCGGCGGGACCAATGCCAGCCTCGTGATGCGGCGGGTTTAGCCTTTAGCCTTTGACCTTTAGCATTTAGGAAGGGGGGCGTTGGCCCCCCTTCTTTTTGGGCGTTGCTCCTTAATCCTAATCATGCCACAATTCGCGCCCTAAACTCCTTCGGGAATCGGGTGCGCCTCGTTTTGGGCGGTGTGCGCCTCTTACTTTTCTTTAAACGTAAAGGAAACAGACATGTCGAAAATGCTTCGTGTGGCTACATTGGCCTTGGCTCTTGGTGCTTTGGCTCTGCCGGTTGTGGCCGCAGACAAGGAGTCTTCCGCCGACGCCGTTGTGGCGCGCGTCAATGGGGACACCATCACCCGTGCCGATATTGCGCATGAGATGCAGGCGATGGGCAGCCGTGCGGCCCAACTTCCGATGCAGGTGCTCTATCCGCAGCTTCTTGAAAAGGCGATCATGACCAAGCTTGTCTCGGCCAAGGGCTATGAGGAGAAGCTTCAGAATGACAAGGACGTCAAGGCGCGTCTGAAGGACATCGAGGCCCAGCTTGTGGCCGATGCCTATGTCCGCAAGGAAGTCACGCCGCAAATCACCGACGCCAAGCTGAAGGCGCGTTATGACGAACTGGCCGCGAAGTTCAAGCCGGAAGACGAAGTCCGCGCACGCCATATTCTGGTCAAGACGGAAGCCGAAGCCAATGAGCTGCTCAAGCAGGTTAAGGGTGGCACCGACTTTGCCAAGCTGGCGACCGAGAAAACGATGGATACGGGCTCGGCCAAGCAGGGCGGTGACCTCGGCTACTTCCCCCGCACCGCGATGGTCAAGCCGTTCGCCGAAGCCGCTTTTGCGATGAAGGTTGGCGAGATCAGCGACAAGCCGGTGAAGACCGATTTCGGTTATCACATCATCAAGCTTGAAGACCGCCGCAAGTCCTCGCCGCCGCCGATGGCCGAGGTGAAGGACGAACTGACGGCTCAGGTCGGGCAGGAAATCGCAGCGAAGATGATCAAGGATATGGAAGCCAAGGCCAAGATCGAACGCTTCAACCTTGACGGCACGCCGATGACGGCAAAGGCCGACAAGAAGGCCGACGAGAAGAAGTAAGCTTCTTGTCATGTTGACGCAGAAAAGCCCGACCGGATACTCTGGTCGGGCTTTTTGTTGAAAATTAAATTCATCGAGCGAGGAGCGGGATTATGGCGCGGAATGTCGAGATTAAAGCAAGAGTTCGGGACAGAGAAAAGTTTGTCCGTTTGGCGGCAGGTCTTTCCGGCCAGCCACCGCAGCACGTCAAACAGGACGATACTTTTTTTCAGTGCCCGAACGGCCGGATTAAACTCAGAGAGCTGGCCCCTGATCGTGGGGAGCTCGTTTTTTACCGGCGTGCCGATCAAGTCGGTCCCAAAGAGAGTTTCTATCTGGTTTCATCGACGTCAGATCCTGACGGTTTGCGCCGAACTCTTGCTGAGGCCTATGGGGCCGATGGTCGGGTCAAGAAAGAGCGTGATGTTTATATGGTGGGTAGGACGCGCGTGCACCTAGATGTCGTCGAAGGGCTTGGCGACTTTATGGAGCTTGAGGTTGTTCTGGCCGATGGTGAATCGGTTAAAGGTGGTCAAGACGAAGCTGAAGAGCTGCAAAACAAGTTGGGCATTGCTGCGGATGACTTGATTCATGTTGCCTATGTCGATTTACTGAAGGCTGCGGACAGTCATGGTGCCAGTGGAGAAGGGGGCAGCGATGACGCCTAACCGTTTTGGTTTATGGTGGCGTGTACGTCGCTGGCTGGGGGGCTTCGGGGTTGTCGCTTGTTGTGTCGCTTCTTATGCGGGCTATCTTTATCTTACCAACAATTTTCATGCCGTCGAGACGGGGGCTTTTTATCGTTCGGCGCAACCGAAGGGCGATGAGTTGGGCAGCTATGTGCGCGACTATGGCATCAAGACGGTGATTAATCTGCGCGGTTCGAACGAAGGCAAGGCGTGGTATGATGACGAGATCGCCGAGTCAAAACGGCTTGGTCTGACACATATCAATTTCCGCATGTCGGCGCGGCGTAAGCTTGTGAAGGATGAGGCTCTGCGGTTGATGGAGGTTTTCAAAACAGCAGAGAAGCCGATCCTCGTGCATTGTCATTCTGGCGCGGATCGCACGGGGCTTGCCTCTGCCCTCTATGTCGCTGGTGTGCAAAAGGGTGGTGAGGAAGAGGCGGAGAGTCAGCTCTCCATTCGCTATGGTCACATCATCTTTCCGTTCTTCTATGAATACAAAATGGATGCGACATTCGAGTCATTAGAGACGATGTTCGGTTATGAAAACTCGTGACGCGCGTTCGCTTTTTTGTGTGACAGAGGCGCGTTTGAGTAAAATAACTGAAAAGTGTGTAAGATTTGCAACAGTTGTTTTTGAGTCAAAAACAGGTCACGAGAACGTAAAATGACGATCACAAAATCTCTTCGCGCAGGCCGTCGCATCGGTCTTTTCGGCGGGTCGTTCAACCCCGCGCACAAGGGCCATCTGGCGATGTCGCTCTTTGCGCTTTCGCGTCTTGAGCTGGATGAAATCTGGTGGATCGTGACAACGCAAAATCCCCTGAAAACACGGGATGAAACGCTTCCTTACGACGAGCGGATCACACGCGCCAAACGTCTTCTCGCCGGACAAAAAAAGATCATTGTCAAACGCGCGGACGAGGTCGGTGAAACAGGGTACACGATCGATTTCTTGCGCGCGTTGAGCCGACACTTTCCGCGTGAAAAATTCGTCTGGTTGATGGGCGAAGACAACCTTGCGACGATCCATTTGTGGAAGGCGTGGCAAGAAATCTTCCTTCACGTTCCGATTGCTGTTTTTCTCCGATCGGGGTATTCTACTCCTCGCGTGAAAGGCGTGGCTGAAGCTGCCTTCGGGGATGCCAAGCTGCCTTTGTCGTCGGTCACGGATCTGGCCGAGACCAAGCCTCCTGCATGGGTGGTTTTGGACAATCAGTTGAATCCCCTGTCTGCGTCGCAGATCAGGCAACACAGTAACCTCACGTCTGGTACTCACCAATCTAACGAAGGAGTTCATCCAATGGTTGTTAAGAAAGCTGCTGCGAAGAAGCCCGCCGCCAAGAAGACGGCTGCTAAGAAGACCGTAGCGAAGAAGACGGTTGCCAAGAAGACTGTCGCCAAGAAGACAGTTGCCAAGAAGACCGTAGCGAAGAAGACGGTTGCCAAGAAGACGGTTGCCAAGAAGACGGTTGCCAAGAAGGCTGTCGCTAAGAAGACCGTAGCGAAGAAGCCCGCCGCCAAGAAGACGGTTGCCAAGAAGAAGTAATCTTGGCTTCAAAGCACAAAAAGCCCCGCCTGCCTTGCAGACGGGGCTTTTTTTGTGCATAAGACTCTCACACAAGCACGATCTGTAACACGGAGCCATAAATGCCAGTCAAAACGACAAAAAAAGTCAAAGCCGATAGCCAGGGCCAAAAGAAGCTTCCCGCCAAGAAAGCCACCGCCGCCACCAAGGCCGCGCCGAAGGCTGTAGCCGCAAAAGCTACCGCCAAGACGACAGTCAGGGGGGCCGCGAAGACGGCTCCTTCCAAGAAGGTTGCGCCCAAGAAGGCACCTGCGAAGGCACCAGCCAAGCCTGCCGCCAAGAGTACCCCCAAGGCCAAGGTCACGACCGGTGGGGCGGCGAAGGCGAAGGTTAAGTCCGAAGCCGGGATGCCCGAAAAACTGCGGGATGCGGCTTTGAAGGTTCTGGACAGCAAGAAGGCCGAGGAGGTCGTTTGCGTCGATTTGCGCGGACGTAGCCCGATTGCCGATTATCTGATCATCGCCTCGGGCGGCTCGTCTCGCCAGCTTGGTGCGCTGGCCGAATACCTGCGCGAGGCGTTCTTCAAGCTGGGGGTCAAGCGGCTCCGTGTGGAAGGTGTGCAGCAAGGGGATTGGGTCCTGATAGACGCCGGTGACGTGATCATCCATATCTTCCGCCCCGAGGTGCGCAGCTTCTATCAGATCGAGGATGTCTGGTCGCCGGAGAAGAAAGAGTCGTGAGATGAAAATCACGCTTCTGGCCATCGGCAAGGTGCGCGGGGCGTATGGCGAGCTTTGCGCCGATTATGCCAAGCGGCTGACCTGCCCCTTTACGGTGCGCGAGCTGACCGCGCCGACCCAGAAAGCGGAAAATGCGGCCCTGCTGGAGGCTGTGTCCGCCAAGGCGCGGGTGATCCTTTTGGATGAGCGGGGCAAAGACCTCTCCAGCCGCGAACTGGCCACGAAGCTGGAGCAATGGCAGGGGCAGGCGCAGGAGCTGGTTTTTATCATCGGCGGCGCGGACGGAGTCACCGATGAGGTGCGGGCCCGCGCCGACTTCACGTTGGGGTTAGGCCGGAAGACATGGCCGCACAAAATGGTTCGTGTTATGCTGATCGAACAACTCTATCGTGCCCAGCAGATTCTGGGCGGTCACCCCTATCACAGGGATTGAAAAAGGCCACAGGGATTAAAAAGGAGTTCCTAAGTCCATGTCCGATTTATCTCAAACCAGCCCCCGTCCCGTTATGCTGTGCGTTCTGGATGGGTTTGGCTATCGCGCCCCGGCGGATGATAACGCGCTGAGCGTTGCCGCCATGCCTGTCTGGAACAAGTTGTGGGCGAGTCGTCCCCACGCGCTTTTGGAAGCTAGCGGCGAGGATGTCGGGTTGCCAAAGGGCCAGATGGGGAACTCCGAGGTCGGGCACATGAACCTTGGGGCAGGGCGCGTGGTCTATCAGGATTTGCCACTGATTGATCGGGCCATTGCCTTGGGGGAACTCGCCCGCAATCCCGCTCTGGCCGATTTTGTGGCCAAGATGAAAAAGAGCCACGGGGTGGTTCACCTGATGGGCCTTGCCTCGGACGGTGGCGTGCATGCGCATAGCGATCATATCATCGCCTTGGCCAAGATTCTCTCCAAAGAGGGCCTGCATGTCCGTGTCCATGCCTTTTTGGATGGGCGCGACGTGCCCCCGCAAAGCGCGGCGGGCCAGATCGGGCATCTTCAAAAGGAATTGGCGGACGTCAGCAAGGTCGAGCTGGCGACGCTGTGTGGCCGCTATTACGCCATGGATCGCGATAAAAGATGGGCGCGGGTTGAGAAGGCCTATCGCCTGCTGGTGGACGGCGAGGGTGCCGTGGTGCCGGATGCCATGGAAGCGGTCGAGTCCAGCTATGCCGACGGCGTTTATGACGAGTTCGTCCTGCCGATTGTGATGAAGGGCTATACGGGTATGAAGGACGGCGACGGGATTCTGTTCGCCAATTTCCGCGCCGACCGCGCTCGTGAAATCCTGACGGCTTTGCTCGATCCCTCCTTTGACGAGTTCGAGCGCAAGACGCTTGTCTTCTTCGAAGCCGCTTTGGGCATGGTCGAGTATTCCGCTCGCTTGGGGGAATTGATGGCCACGCTGTTCCCGCCCAAGGCTATCGAAGCCAGTTTGGGGCAAGTCGTGGCGCAGGCGGGCTTGAAACAGCTGCGCATTGCCGAGACAGAGAAATACCCGCACGTCACCTTCTTCTTTAACGGCGGGCGCGAAGAACCTTATGATGGCGAAGAGCGCATCATGGTGCCGTCGCCCAAGGTCGCGACCTATGACCTTCAGCCGGAAATGTCGGCGGGTATCGTGACGGACAAAGTCGTTGCCGCCATTGAAGCCGCCAGCTTTGATCTCATCATTCTGAACTTTGCCAATCCCGATATGGTCGGACACACGGGCGTGCTTGAGGCCGCTGTGCGGGCTGTCGAAACCGTCGATACCTGCCTTGGCCGCATTCTGGAGGCTCTGGACAAAGCAGGTGGCGTGGCCCTGATCACGGCGGATCACGGCAATTGCGAGATCATGTTCAATCCGGCCACAGGCGGCCCGCATACGGCGCACACCCTGTCCAAAGTGCCGGTCGTGCTGGTCGGCGGCCAAGAAGGAGCCACCTTGCATGACGGGCGTCTGGCCGATGTTGCTCCGACGCTCCTGTCCTTGATGGGCCTGCCCCAACCCTCCCAGATGACGGGGGAGAGCCTTCTTGTTGGGTAAGATAAACAGTACAATCCAAAGCATCTACGACGTCATCGCGAGGACCCCGCACTTGATGCGGGGGACGTGGCGATCCAGTCCCCAACTTTGCAGCAGCAGGACTGGATTGCCGCGCTCCCTGCGGTCGCTCGCAATGACGAAGGTGGCGCGACTCATACGACATTTCACAGGGCCGTTGGACTTACCCTTTCGTTCTCTGTCCTGCCTTCTTATCATGATGTTGGGCGGCATGGTTGCCGCGCCTGCCGCCTTGGCCCAGACGGCGCAGGAGCTGGCGCATGTCGAAAAGGAACTCGCGAGCCAGAAGGAAGCCGCCAAGGGAGTCGAGGCCAAGGAAAAGGCGACGTCCAGTGAACTGGAGGGCCTGCGCAAGAAACTGATCACCGCCACCGCCGAGCTGCAAGCCAAGCAGGAGGCGCAGGACGAGACGGAGACGCGGCTCACCGCTTTGGAAAAAGAGATGACGCACCGCGCGGGCATCTTGCAAACGGCACAGGCGCGGCTGGCTTCTCTGACCAGCGCGCTGGTCCAGCTGAGCCGCGAGCCGCCGGAGCTGTTTGTTCTGCACGAGGACTCGCCGGACGATCACATCCATCGCGGCATCCTGCTCCATTCTCTTCTGCCGCGCCTGCGCGAGCAAACCACGACGATTGCCAAAGAGCTGGAAAATTACCAGCAACTCTCCGGCGAGGCGATGGCGCAAAAGAAGCTCCTTATCGCCACGCGCCAGAACCTTGAATGGCAGAAAAGCAATCTGGACAAGATGGTCGCCGTCCGTCAGGGATTGCTTCAGAAAACGACGGCTGAAAAAGAAGTTATGCAAAAACAGCTGGACGCTCTGGCGGGCGAGGCCGCCGACCTGCGCCAGCTGATGGACCGTGTCAGCAACCCCGCATGGGCCAAGAGCGTCGGTATCAAGGGCGAGGGCGCGGCGGACCCCGTGCTTAAAGCCGGCCTGCGTAAACCCGTCTCGGGCAAAATCATCAAGGACTATGGTGACAAAGACGATTTCGGCGTGACCAGCGAGGGCGTGACGATCCTCGCCGCCTTCGGCAGCCCCGTCGTGGCCCCGCGCGGCGGGCTTGTCGTGTTCGCCGGACCGTTTCGCGGTTATGGCAAGGTTGTGATCCTTCAGCATACAGGAGGCTATCACGCCTTCCTGTCCGGTTTTTCGCGCCTTGATGTCGAGACAGGCCAAAAAGTCGAAAGCGGTGAACCCTTGGGCGTCCTGCCGCAAAAAGGCGACGGCAAACCCGAAATCTATTTCGAATGGCGCAAAGGCACCACCCCCATCGACCCCACGGTTGGGAAGTGATCGGAAGATAACCGATAAATTGGGGAAAGATTACGCGTTTTCTGACTTAATGCCACAGGCGTAAAGTATATAGAGCGGGCCGATCAAGGGCATAAACAACCATAAATTGTTCCATCCTGATTTATCGAAGGCATGGAACCGCCTTGCATTCGCCGAAAGGAGAACCCAGATAGCCAGAACCATACCCAACATGAAGAGCCCCGACAGGATGAAGTTGGGATGAGCTGCATCGGCGGTGTCCTGTAGCTGGGTGAGAACCCCAATTGTCCCTGTGCCAATGACTTGTAAAATCCACCACTGGAAACGTCGAATGTCGTCGTTAAAAGAAAAAAGAAAAGTCAGAATTGATGCAGCCTGTTCCATCTCTATCTCCTTAAAATTGTCTGAGCCTTAAAAAGGACAGTAAACTGTTGCTAATGTATTAAAGTCATGAAGTTTTGTAACCCACGCAGGCCTATGAATGTTAAGAAAGAAACAGTAAATGGGATGCCAGTCTTCGCTGGCATGACTCCTTATCGGGCATGGTTTGGGATATAACCCCTGCGGGGTTTTGTAAAATAAATATGCGAAAAATACTGTCATGCCAGCGAAGGCTGGCATCCCATTTGGTTCGGCTATCGGTCGTTTATGCAGTTAACTTGACTGCCGCCCCTTGTTTGGGGATTGCCTTATTTCCCCTGTTCCCCTTTAGCGGGGGGAAGGGTATAAAAGAGCGGTCTTTTTGATCCCCCCTTATGATTCGATTCAGGAGTCGTGTTGATGTTGCGTTTGTCTTCCCGCTGGCTTTCTTTTGTTTTTGCTTTGATGGTCCTCGTCCAGCTTCCGGCTGTGGGGGCCTGTGCCAAGACCGCGTCCGAGGATAAGGGCGACAAGGCGGAGGTGGGAGCCAACGATACCTATAAACAGCTCACCCTGTTTGCCGATGTGCTGGAGCGCACCCGCGCCGATTATGTGGACGACGTGACGGACGAAAAGCTGATCGAAAACGCGATCAACGGCATGCTGGCCTCGTTGGACCCGCATTCCAGCTTCTTGAACAAAAAGAGCTATGAGGATATGCAGACCCAGACGCGCGGCGAGTTCGGCGGGCTGGGGATCGAGGTGACGATGGAGGACAACCTCGTCAAGGTGATCTCGCCCATCGACGACACGCCTGCCGCCAAGGCTGGCTTGCAACCCAACGACCTAATTACCCATCTGGATACCAAGCCTGTCAGTGAGATGACGCTCAGTGAGGCGGTGGACAAGATGCGCGGTGCGCCAGGCACCAAGATCGTCCTGACCGTTCGTCGGGGCGGCCTTTCGGGCCAGCCCTTCGATGTGACCCTGACCCGTGCGATCATTCATGTCCAGTCCGTGCGCTGGGAAGCCAAGGGCGACGTTGCCTATATCCGCATCAAGACCTTTAACGAACAAACCCAGCCGGGGCTTGATAAGGCCATGGCCGAGGCAACAAAACAGCTTGGGCCCAAGCTGGCCGGTTATGTGATTGACCTGCGCAACAATCCGGGCGGTCTGCTGGATCAGGCCGTGTCGGTGACGGGTACCTTTATCGACGGTGGCAAGGAAGTCGTTTCCACGCGGGGCCGCCACCGTGACGAGGACCAGTCCTTCCTGTCCAAGGGCGGGGACAAGACGGGCGGTGCGCCGTTGGCCATCCTGATCAATGGCGGATCGGCCTCGGCTTCCGAGATCGTGGCCGGTGCGCTTCAGGACTATAAACGCGCCATCCTTCTCGGCACCAAGAGCTTTGGCAAAGGCTCGGTTCAGACGATCATTCCTGTCGCGGGGGCGGGGGCGATGCGCCTGACCACCGCGCGGTACTATACGCCGTCGGGCCGGTCGATTCAGGCCAAGGGGATCGAGCCGGACATCGAAGTCCAGCCCGCCAAGGTGGAAGAGATCAAAACAGGCCATGGCATCAGCGAAGCCGATCTGCGCGGTGCCTTGACCAACGACAGCGACGCGGCGGCGAAGAAAAACAAGGCGAAGAAAGAGTCCAAAGACAACAAGAAAGAGGACGACACCGACGAGCCAGCCAAGGACGGCCCTGACAAAAAGGCCGAAGACGGCAAGGAGGAGAAACCCATCGACTATCAGCTTGAGCGCGCGCTTGACCTGATCCGTGGCATTCACCTCTATACCCAAAAGGAAACGGTGATGGCCGAGCAGGACAAGGCTCCGGCTGACGGCAAAGACGGCAAGGATAACAAAAAGGAAGACAAGAAAAAGTGAGCGAAACCCTCCCTCCTTTTCCAGGCGGCCAGCTGGACCAGCAAGCAAGCGAAGATATCAATAGGCAAATTGCCTTCGCTGCGGTTCAGGCTGCGCGGAAGGAGACGTTTCTGGCCCACTATCCGCGCAAGCTGAAACTGGCGGTCACCTTTCTGTTGCTCGCCCTGATCGCCGCCCCGTTCGTGATGATGCGCGGTCAGGGGGGCGAACAACCTGTTGTCGAGGCCCCCGTTGAAGCGGCCTTGCCCGATGAGGACAGGCCCTCCCCACCTGAAACGGTGGACGTGACTGCCGAGGTCAAACCTGTCCAGCCTGCCGTGGTGCCCGTGGCCGCCGTCACGGATTTCAAGACCGAGGTAGAGCGTCAGGCCGCTGGCGTGAACGATGTTGCTGTAACCCAACCCGCGCCGCCGCTTGCCGCCGCACCGGACCCCGCTCTGGTTGACGATATGGCTGATGGAGCCCTGCCGCGCATCAGCGAGGACGGACGCAAGCCATGGCAGGTTTATGCCCGCCCCTTCGATCACCGTGACCCGCGCCCGCGTGTTGTTCTTGTTGTTGGCGATTTGGGGCTTTCCCGTGTGGCAACCGATGCGGCGTTGCTTCAATTACCCGCGCCCGTGACGCTTGCCTTTGATGGACAGGCACCGGCGTTGAAGGAGTGGCTGGACCGCGCAAGGCAAGACGGGCATGAATCTTTGCTCTCCATTCCCATGGAGCCATCCGATTATCCGCGTAGCGATCCTGGGCCTGATACGCTGCTCACGACCCTGCCCAACAGCGATAACAGCTCGCGCTTTTTGTCGTTTCTGCGGGAAGGGGCGGGCTATGTCGGCGTGACGTCGCTGACCGGCTCACGCTTTATGGCCGACTCGCTGAAGGTCGCGCCGATCATCGATATTTTGAAGTCGCGCGGCCTGCTGTTGCTCGATACCCACATCGCGACGCACAGTGCCTTGGAAACCATCGCGCGGGAGATGGGTGTCCCCGTCGCTGTCAATTCGCGCCTGATCGACGCCGCTGCAACTCCCGCCGCTATCGACGAGGCCCTAAGCCAGCTTGAGCAAACCGCCCGCGTTCAAGGCTTCGCCATCGGCCTTGCGACCCCGCTCCCCGTCACCCTCGACCGCATCGAATCCTGGTCCAAAACCCTCCCCACCCGAGGCCTCGTCCTCGCCCCCCTCTCTGCGGTGGTGAAGTAGGGGCAGGGTGGTTTCAGAACGTGTCTGTCCAAAGACAGGCGAGGCCGTCACCCCTGTGCAGGCTCTTTGCTGGTCGAGCGCATAAGTTGCTGGGTCAATTTGTTTAACTCGACGTTTAAATCGCGAGGCTGCGGTTTCGGCTCTTCTTTGACCTCTGGCTTTGGTGGCGGCCCGTATAGGTTCAATATCCGTTGTGCTTGGTTTTGAAACGCTACGTTCTTTGTCTCCGACAAAAAGTCTGTGACAATCTGTTTTGTCGCGTTATCGCGAAGATCGGAGAACTTGTCCAAAGCCGTTTCGATCAAGCTAAGGCCTGCTTTTTGTTTATTGAAAAACCATTTAGAAAGAGCCGCAGCCCCGATAGAAACAAGCGTTTTGCCACGTTCCGGTGTGGTGCCTTGCTGTTTAAGGACCCTGTTCGCCATGTCGAAAGATACTTTTTCATCCAATTCAACAGCACAAGTGGCGATCTTTTCAAAAAGCGTGTCGTCCACGATGACAGCAATAAGGGCATAGGATATAGAATAGGGCGATTGCCCATTAAGAAGCTGAAGGATGTTTCGCTTTTGCTCGTCAGGGCGTTTGTCCAAAACATTGCCGATCGTCTCGCGCACCGCTTGTTGCCTGCTTTCGAGAGGCGTATGGCCACAGAATAGTTGAATGGCCTCTGCCGTTTCTTTTTTGGGTTCTGCGGCATAGAGCATGGGCATGCGGCGCAGGAGCCTATCGACCGTGCCTTCTTCTATCTCATTACGGCATTTTCCTGCCAATGCATGCAGGCCCGTCACCGCCGTACCGGCAAAAGGCGAGGCGTAAAGGGCTTGCGTGTGCTGCGAGTCGGCAGAGATTAAACAATCGCCCAAAAGATCGATGGCGGGTTGAAGTGTTTTTTCGCGCCATTGCAGGTTAAGGCCACTTGCAATATCTGCCACAGAACTTAACATCGCATCGACATTATATATTTGCGGTTTGTTTTGCGGGGGGGTGTGCTCGGCGATTTCGTGGATTGTTTGAAACAAAGTGAGGGCGTTGTCTGCTGAACTCTCGCCCAAATAGATGCACAGCACCCGCACGGAGTTATAAGCGTATGTGTCAAGACGAGACCCCTCTTTAATCTGCTCAAGGCATGTCTGAAAGATCACCGGATTCTCTGTTGCCATTTCGTGCAATAACTCGAAGGGGTGAAAGTAATCGATTTCTCTGGCCAGAAGAATGTTCACCATCTTCTTGGCAAGTTCTGGCGAGGCTTGGGTTGGATCGAAGGTAAAGCATGAAGCCCCGCAATCCGATGCCGCAAGAAGCAGTTTGTCCTCGTGGCCCATTTCAAACGTGGCGAGTACACGCTTTATAATCTGCGGCACTTGCTTGTGAATTTGCTTGTAGAGCGGGTCCTTTTTCTGTTGCGTCAGGAGGGCTTGCGCTTCCTCATGCGTCGCTTCATCGGGAACGCAGTATTTCCCCTTAAGAGCCTGAAGCCCCGCCGTGTAAAGCTCAAAAGCGTTGATGTTCATTCGTGGATCGGATCGGCTCTCAAGCCAATCCGCAACACCAAAGGCCAACGGGATCATCGCGGGCTCGTCCTTGAGTTTGGCGATCAAGGCACCGGTGAAATTGCTAATAGCCTTCGGGCTGTCCGCCACCTCTAACGCCGCCAGAGATTGCGCAAGCGTGATGGGGAGCGTTGCTGGTGTGTCTTGGGTCATAAGATATCCTTTTCAAAGAAAATGAGAAATTACTTCCGCGCTAGTACTTGTTGCTCGCGATAAGCTTCTCGAACTGTATGCAATTGCGCCGTGATGCCGCGCAAGGGGGCGGAGGCATCGGGCGTGCTGTCCGCCTGATGTGGCACAGTGACTTGCTGTCCCGCTTTGCGGAATAGACCCCTGCGCCCTTCTTTTAGTTTATCAAGCGTGAGTTCGGCCCATCCGCGTGTGTTCTCATGGTTGTGCTGGGTCAGTTCTTCCAGCTTGGCGACAATTATCCGATTGGCCAAAGAAGGGAAGGTAGACAGGCTGGTGTAGATCATAAACGCTGCCTGTTCGGTGGCGACGTTGTGGCCATCTTTTTTATCCAGAATGTCGAGGCCATTTTGAAGCGCAAGGTTGGCGTGCTTTTTACTGGATTTGGATGCGAGCTCCACAACGCGACAGGCTAGTTTCCCTTTAGTGGTTTTTTGTCTCAAATCGACCGCGATGCTAAGGATATCTCCAAAAAGATCTTCGGTCAGCAAACTATTGCGGAAGGAGACCGAGAAAGAGTCGTTGGCTAAACTGGCAAGGAGTTGTTCGTGGGGGTAGTATTGTACTGCCAATCTCTGCCGATAGAGGTCCTTGACTTTCCTGTGTGCTGCCGTGCGGGTTTTGGCTTGCCCTTGGGTGCAAATCCGTTCGATGGCTTCTTGCGCTTCATTTGAGGGATGCTCGGCGCAATAGAGAGTGAGGCCTTCGGCAATTTCCGGCAGGGCGTGATCGGGCAGAAGCCCAGGGTTCAAAAGATATTTGACGCGGTTTGGATAGGCGGGCACCGCTATACTGTTATAAAGCGCGAAATGTACTACACTGTTGAAGACGGACAAGGCCTCAGGCATAAGTTGTTCGCGCCGCTTCGCATTTTTTTCATCGCGCAAAATAGTGGTTGCCACATCAAGGGCCGCCGTCATTTGGTCTGCGCTGTTTCTGTTGGAGGCCATGTTATTGGCTGTCTCCATAGCTTTGTGGTCATAGCCGCCTTCTATCTTTGCCACGGCGCAAAGAATCGTTTTTAGGGCTTCGGGATTGTTGGTGGCTGTGCTTGTGAGGTTTGTGCGGTGGTTGATTTCCTTAAGCACCGTATCGGCGATATCCTTCTTGGCGATCATAATCTCCTTAAGCGCATCAACCGACTCCGAGCGCTCGCCAAAGACTGCTGTCGTCAAGCCAAAGCGCACAAGGCGCAAGGCGATGGCGGGGGCGAGATCAGGCCGCCGGAGCGCACAAGATTCGACGCAGGAAATGGCTCCGTTAATGACGCCTTCCTGATCGCTATAGGCTACGTTGATTTTGCTTGTGGCGTCATCGGCAATGGCGGGAATCTCGCCCTGATGCGCGTAAGGTTCCGTTTCGCCTTTTTCCGGTTTAATCGCGGCGGAAAAGAGGTAAAGCGCCGTGCGTTGCAGATCAAGAGAGGCCGACTCCTTCAACCTCTTGGCAATCACAAAGGCGGCTTCCTTGCCAGCCGGATGCCCCATGACGGCGAGAGATTGAATCTCGTTTGTGAATTCGTGGAAGGCTTCGGTGTCTCCGGCACGCAGGGTCACTTCCATTTGTGCGACCATCATCTCGGTCGAGACGGGAAGGGCGGCTGTATCAACGGGCTTTTGCTGGGTTGTCATGGGAGGCTCCGGTTTAAAATTGAGCCTGCACTTTACGAAAGCTGGCCCATTCTATCAAGAAAAACATATGGTTAATGGGGGCAACCAGTAAGGCGTTAATGTAAGACTCAGAAATAAATGGGATGCCAGCTTTCGCTGGCATCCCATTTATTTCTGGAAATTATTCATCGTCACAGTGAATGATTTCCCCACTCCACCTTGGGGAAGTCGTACGGCGGAGCGGGGATCGGACAGGATTCTTTAGAAGGTGTATGTGAGGCGGAGCCCAAAACGTTTTGCGGCTTTGCTGGAAGACGTGGCAGTTTCCGGTGTCAGGGGTTGTACATACTCGGCTGTGACAGAAAGACTGTCTGTTGCGTGCCATTTGGCACCTGCCAGCACCGAGGCTTGCATGGTTTCGGTGCCGCTTTTGTCGGTTTTGACGTCATAGGCGATATAGTCTCCCC
>Ga0209373_10001288_pt1 | contig 30837 bp, 20 predicted proteins | sample Higcelweek5metaG_FD_187173 | JGI IMG/M metagenome (GOLD analysis project Ga0209373, IMG submission 187173) | Freshwater pond sediment microbial communities from the University of Edinburgh, under environmental carbon perturbations - High... | ecosystem: Environmental > Aquatic > Freshwater >... | reverse complement strand
AGGAATACCTGTTTCTGTTGGTTGCAGGTGGCGCACAACAATGTTGGCTTCGGGTACAACAGTTGTGTGATTTTTCAAATAGTTTTCGATGAACATTCTGAAAATCCCAAGGTTTGTCGATTGCTCTGCTTCAATCTCGCTAATATTGGCAAATTTGTTGATCTGTGGGTTGTTTCTGAATCTTTCGGCCATTGTTCCGTCGCAGAATTTCACACTGGTGATATCAATTTTTATTGATCGCCTAATGCGTCGCATTCCCGATTTCTCCATGCCATCCCAATTGACAAACGATTCGGAAACAAGCGAGTAGGTAGGCAGACTTATAATTGTTTTATCGCTATTCTGCATTTTTACGCAAGTAAGGTTGATTTCGGTTACAGTGCCGTCGAGTTTTTTATCTGGGAATTCAATATAATCGCCAACTTTCACCAGTTTGTTCATCCCAATTTGAATACTGGCAACAAAACCAAGAATTGAATCTTTAAAAACCAGCATTAAGATAGCCGCAGCTGCCCCCAATCCGGTAAACAGTGTCGAAATGTTTTTATTAAAAATGATGGATATAAAAACTAAGGCGCAGATAAAATAGACAATAATTTTAACCAGCTGAATTACACCTGTAATAGGCCTCTCTTTTGCCTGTGCAAAGCTCTTGTTATAGATTTCGTTTAGCGTATTCAACAACGAATTAACGATTAAAATGAAGGCAAAAAGAAAATATAAATTACTTATTTTCATTATGTAGCCTTGTAGTAGCGGATAGTACTCATTTGCATATCCCGACCAGAAATAGAAGACCGAAGCGGGAACTAAATGGGCTACTCCATTAAAAAACTTTGAGTCGATCAGTATGTCGTCCCATTCTGTAGTGGTTTTTTTTGCAACCCGATGAATTATACTGATCAAAATTCTTCTGAAAACAAATAAAAGAATGAATGCAATTAGAATAATGGTGCCGCCAACAATCATTGTTGTAAATAGTTTTGCAAAGCCATTACCGCTCCAAAAAGCACTAAGCCAACTGAAAATTAAATCTTTGAATAGTTGCATCGATGTTTATTTTTTTTGTTGATTCTTTTCTGTTTATTTTATACAAAATTGATACTTATTTTCTGAAATTCAACAACAGATTTAAAAACCTATATATGTCTCGCTATATCTTAACTTCGGTAGTTTTTCTTCTGGTTTGGTTATCTTGTTTTTCTCAATCAAAGTCATCTGTTCCTTCTGAGAAAGGCACTGTTCGTTACGATGTGATTTTTGTTGGTTCGGCCGATACTTTTTTCCTTGTTCACGATCAAACTAAAATACTGACAAAGAGAGATGGCGATGTTCTGGTTGATGATGTCGATTATGGCAACTACAGATATCGGATCAACGATGTTGTAACTGGCCAGTTGATCTTCAAAAAAGGATTGAGCCCGCTCTTTTACGAGTGGTTCACAACTGCCGAGGCGAAGGTTAAAACCGCATCTTCCTCATATAGCTTTTTTTTCCCGATGACGGTCAACGATGTTCGTTTCTCTTTCGATGTGCGTGATGCAAAGAATAATTGGAGAGAAATTTATGCCGATACAATCTATATTTCCGATTTCCATGTTGTGAATGAAACACCTATTGTTTATGCTATCGACACCATTCTCTTTTCAGGGAAGAGCGATGAGAAAATCGATGTTGCCATTCTTGCCGAAGGGTACACAGAATCGGAGATGGACAAGTTTTCGAAAGATGCCCGGCGAATGGTCGATACGCTTCTTGGTTGCCAGCCATTTAAGGAGTATGCCAACCGGTTCAACTTTATTGCGGTTAAGGTTCCATCGCTCGAGAGTGGTAGTGATGTTCCCGGAGATAAAATATATAAGAACACGGCCTTTAACTCAACTTATTACACTTTCGACTCGCCACGGTACCTTACAACCAGCGACATGAAATCGGTTTACAATGCGGTTGATGGAGTTGTTTGGGATCACCTTATCGTTCTGGTCAATTCAGATATTTATGGTGGCGGAGGTTTTTATAATTCGATGAGCATTTGTTCTGCCGACAATGTCCGGTCGAATTTCGTTTTCTGCCACGAGTTTGGTCATGCTTTTGCAGGCTTGGCCGACGAGTATTATACGTCACAAGTTTCGTACGAAGAGTTTTATCGAGGCGATGTGGAACCTTGGGAACCCAATATTACAACGTTAGTCGATTTTAATAGTAAGTGGAAGCCAATGATTTACAATTCGACACCAATACCAACCCCTCGCGATTCGATGTTTGTTGGCCATATCGGTGTTTTTGAAGGTGGAGGTTATGTCGAAAAAGGTGTTTACAGTCCCGCTACAACTTGTTGGATGAAAGAGATGGCTGCCGGAAAATTCTGCCCTGTTTGTCAGGATGCGATTAGGAAAACTATCCTAAGGCAATCGAAATGAGTTGAAGTTTTTGCAGAAATAAAAAAGGTCAACTGGTTGTTTCCTGTTGACCTTTTTGAGATATCTATTTGTTGAAATCGCGAAGTTTAATGGCTGTAAGTACCTTCTTTGTGTAAAGAGGAAAGTCGCCGTTCATAATCCATCCATAATAGCCCGGTTGTTCTTTCAACACTTTTGTAACCGGAATACCTTTGTTTTTTCCAAAATTGAAAACTTCAACACCATTTTCATCAAAAACAATTCTTCCAAGGAAATCTACGTTCCTGTCGTAAGAAGAGAACTCTGAAAGTTTGTCAATATCATTGATTATTGGAACCGATTTTTTTCCTGTATGATCTTCAAATTCAGTTTCCTTGTATTTATCAAGCTGGGCTTTAAGAACTTCGTAAGTTGCTTTTGTGTCGGCCATGGCGCTGTGAGCATCTTCAAGCGGTTTATTGCAATAAAGCTGATATGCAGCAACAAGTGTCCGTTTTTCCATTTTGTGGAAAATAGCCTGAACATCAATGAATTTTCGTTTTTTTAGGTCGATGTCAATTCCTGCTCGCAGAAACTCTTCGGCCAAAAGTGGTATGTCGAAACGATTCGAATTGAACCCGCCCAAATCGCAGCCCTCCATAAAATTAGCAAAGGTTTTAGCAACTTCTTTGAATGTTGGGCAATCTTTAACGTCTTCATCATAAATTCCATGAATCCTTGATGAAGCTTCAGGAATTGGCATTTCAGGGTTAATTCGTAAAAGTTTTTCCTCTTCAGTTCCGTCAATATTAACTTTTAAAAGGGCAATCTCAACAATTCTGTCCGATGCAACATTGATTCCTGTTGTTTCAAGATCGAGAAAAATTAACGGATTGCGAAGATTTAATTCCATAATATGTGAGTTTATGAAAAAGGCGCTGGTTTTTCAGCGCCTTTTATTATTTAAAAAATGAGTTATTCTTAAGCATTTATCATCATTGGCATCAGAAGCATCAAAACATCTTCTTCGTCCAACTCTTTTTCTACAGGAAGCAGAATACCTGCTCTTGTTGGGTCCGACAATTCCATTTTCACCTCGGTAGTCGAGAGGTTCGACAGAATTTCGAGAAGGAACGATGATTTGAAACCAATTTCCATTTCATCACCTTCGTAAGAACAATTCAACCGTTCAACAGCTGAAATTGAGAAATCAACATCCTGAGCTGACACAACTAATTGGTTGCCCGATATTTTTAACCGTACAAGGTTGCTCGCTGCATTCGAGAACACAGAAACCCTTCGAAGTGTATTATAGAGTTCGAGCCTGTCAATAACCATTTTATTCGGATTATTGGTAGGGATAACCGAGTTGTAACTTGGGTATTTTCCTTCAACCAAACGGCAAATAACTTTGAAATTGGTTAAGTTGAAAAAAGCGTTTTTTTCGTCGAATTCAAGTTTAACTGCAAAATCTTCTTTTGGAAGCAAGTTTTTCAACAGTGCCGCAGGTTTTTTAGGCAGAATAAAAGACGATTCGATATCAGCTTTAACATCGCTGCGTTTGTAGCGCACCAGTTTGTGTGCATCTGAAGCAACGAAAGTGGCATTTTCGGGCGAAATTTCAATAAGAATACCATTCATTACCGGGCGAAGTTCATCGTCGGCAGTGGCAAATAATGTTTTCACAATACCGTTAAGCATCACATCGTGGTTCATCGATACCGATGTTGCATTTCCAGCGTGTAGTTCTGGCAATTCAGGATATTCTTCACCATTTTGCCCTACAATACTGAACTTTCCGTTTTCAGAGAAAATATCTATCGCAAATGTTTCAGTATTTAATTGAAATGTAAGTGGTTGCTCTGGAAACTCTTTCAGTGTGTCGATAAGCAATTTTGCTGGAATGGCAATTTGACCAATGCCTTCTGTATTTTCCAATTCAACCCAGGTAATAAGGGTTGTTTCCAAATCGGAAGCAGTGATGGTTAGTTTGCTATCCTCAAGGTTGAACAGAAAGTTGTCGAGGATTGGTAATGTACTTTTTGAACTTATAACCCTGCTGATTGCAGTAAGGTGGTTTAATAATTCGGTACTTGATACTACAAATTTCATTATATCAGTTTTTTAGCTATTTTTTAATCTTTATAAAATTGAATCAAATATACATGAAAGGAACTTGTTTGCCAAAAAAAATACAAACACGAATAAACAAAACTCATTTGAGTTTCATCCCTCTGATATCTTGTTGATGATTGAACAGTTCAATTCATAAGATTATCAGTAATTTATAATTTAATACTGATGAAAAAATTCTTTGATTGGATGTCGAAAAATGCTGCAAATTTTCTTTTTTCCAATTATGCTTACTTTTTCTGCAAAGGAATTAGTTCAGTATGTAATCTGTTTTAGTCCTATCTGTTATATTTCTTTTTTCTGATGATGTAAAAAATTGCTCCAAATAATGCAAAAATGATTAACGGCGAAACAATATTGATTAGCTGCCATTTCACCTTTTCTTCTCTGATTTTTACTTTGTCGAGCATTCGGAGCTTAACGGTTCTTGTTCGCAATTGCATAATTCCTTGATCGTCGGTTAGGTAGTCGATACAATTCATAATAAAATCCTTGTTGCCAAATGTTTGTCCCGAAAACTGATCGTAGCCAAGAGGTTGCAGTTGTACTTGCCCATTACGGTTTCTTACTTTGTTTTTAATTATTCCCCCATCGGCAATGATAACCATTTTTGTTTGCTCGCTTTCCGGTTTTAATTCTGACGGGTTAATGCCAAGCTGTTGTGTCATACGGTTTTTAAATGCCGATTCAAATTTTCCTTCGACCAGAATGCCAATTGGGATATTTGGCTGATTGAAAACCCGACGATCAGGTGGGGTGGTTGCACTTTGCAGGCTTACTTCTACCGGGGTTTGAACCGATCTGCCATAAGGTGAGGTTGTTAAAATGCTGGTTGCTTTTCGGTTTTGGTCTTCGCCAACAATGTCTAGCGAACTTGGAAATTCGACAAAAACATTGTTCAGGTTTCGGCTCATTGGGTGAGTTGGATTTGCTGTTGCCAATGGTGAATAATAGAACGGCGCAGGAGTGAAGTTGGTTGTTTGCCCTGCAGGTGCAGTACTTATTGGGTATTCCATACATACAGCATCCTGAATCAGGTCGGCATTTAGCCTTACTCCATAGCGGAAAAGCTGATCGCGAAGGTTCAAATCGCGTTCAAAAGCAATTGTTGAATTCACTTTCGACAAGGAATCGATGCTTGCGTAAACAGGATCGATACACCAAAGTGTTTTCCCTCCGTTCATAATAAACTGATCGATATAAAGCTTGTCTTGTTCCGAAAATTCGTTTTGTGGATCGGCAATAATCAGTGTTTCAATGCCTTTATTGAGGGCTAACTGTTGGGCTGTAACATTCATTACTTCGTAGTTTGCACGGAGAGAATAACGGATATCGCCGGTTTCGTAGTCACTTGCTTCTCCTTGCCCGGTAAGAAAAGCCACTTTTGTTTTTGATTTTTGTTGAAGCGATTGAATTGCTTTTATGAATTCAAATTCAAGTAGCTCAATCGATTGTCGTAGATTTTCGTCGCCCGATAAGGTTTGGTTATTCTTCAGTAAATTAAGCACTACAGCTTTTGTGTCCGACTGAATAATTATACCCGGGAAAATCTGTTTTGTTGAGAGTCCTTCGGTTGTTTTGTGTTCAAGATTAATAGGTTGAATGCCCGATTCTATCAATTCGTTGATGGTTTTGTCGCGTTCTTTTGCATTGGCGATGTCATAAACATCAAATTCATGATAAAAAATCCTTTTGGGAGAATAGGCATTCAGGTCTTCAAGCTTATCGATAATAGCTTCCTGAAAATCTTTCATCCCCGAAGGCAAGTCTCCGGTCAGATATATTTCAACTGTCAGATTATCTTTTTGTTCGTTAATTATTTCCTTGGCTAATGGCGAAAGCGAATATCTTTTTTCGGCTGTGAGGTCGATTCTGAATAAACGGTACTTGATTGAAGCTACTGAAACAACAATGAAAACCGCAGTGAAGATTATTGACTTGGTTGTTAGTTGTTTAATGAGTTTTTTTCGAAGGATTGACGAACGGGTAAAGGCTAAGAATGCGAAACTAATTGCTATGAAATAGAAAAGGTCGCGCGAATCGACAATGCCCCGACTTATTGAAAGGTAATGCTCGTTGATGCCCAGTTTAAGAAAGAAATTTTGTATTGTGGTTGAAAATCCGATGGTTGAGATATATTCGAACCCCAAAAAACAACAATACGAAAGGATAATTGCCACCAGAAATGAAATGACCTGATTTGAAGTGATTGACGAAGCAAAAAGTCCGATGGCAATATAGGCCGAAGCAAGGAAAATCAGTCCAATGAATGAGCCCCAGGTTGCTCCGGTATCGATATTTCCAACAGGGTTTCCGAGCTTGTACACCGAAAAGAAATAAAGCAATGTAGGGATAAGCGAAATTGAGACTAAGATTAGTGCTGCGAGGTATTTTGCAACAACAATTCCCAATGTTGAAATTGGCCGGGTAATTAGCGTTTCGATGGTTCCCATACGTTTCTCTTCTGCTATCATTCGCATTGTAATAGCCGGAATAAGAAACAGATAAAGCCAAGGTGCCAGTTCAAAAAATCCTTTGAGAGTTGAGCGTTGGCCGTCAATAATGTTGAAACTATTTGGTATTACCCACAAAAACAGGCTGGTTGTGAGCAGGAAAATGGCAATAACAAGGTATCCTGTTATCGATCCGAAAAACGTATTGAGTTCTTTCTTTAAAAGGCTGATCATTGTACTTTATTTTTTGATTGACTGCACAATATGGTTTGCCGCAACATTGGCCGCTCCGTTCGATGCAAGTTTTTGTGCAATTTCGGAATATTCGGCTAACATTGTGTTTCGATATTCTTCATTTCCAATTATCTGAATAAGTTCGGCTTTGATATTTTTTACCGTCACCTCGCTTTGGAAAAGTTCTTTTACAACGTCCTTTTCACCAACAAGATTTACAAGTGAGAAAAATTTTGTTTTTAGAATCTGATTTCTAAATAGTTCTAAAAACCAACCCATTCCCATTCTATAGCAAACAACCTGCGGAATATTTAGCAATGCTGTCTCAAGAGTTGCTGTTCCCGAGGTTACAATAGCTGCTTTACTATGCCTTAATAGTGAGTATGTTTGATTAAAAATTACCGGAATTTCAGTTTTCAAAAGTGATTGGTAAAAATCTATTGTGTTTCCGGGTGCTCCGGCAATAATAAACTGATAGTCGGGGAAATAGCGTGGAATCTGTTCCATGATGGGAAGCATTTCCGAAATCTCTGTTTTGCGACTTCCTGCAAGCATGGCAATTATGGGCTTTGCTGTAAGTTGGTTTTTATCGCAAAAAAATTCAAAATTAACAGGTTGGCTCAGCTCTTTTTTTATAATGTCGAAAACCGGATTTCCAACGTAATGAACCTGATAATTGTATTTTTTGTAGAATTGGGTTTCAAAAGGAAAGATCGTATACATTTGATCTACATAAGCTTTGATCTTTTTCACTCGGTGAGTTCTCGATGCCCAGATTTTTGGCGAAATGTAATAAGCGGTTTTGATTCCGTTTTCTTTTGCAAACTTTGCCATTTTCAGGTTAAAACCCGGATAATCAATAAGAATCAGAATGTCGGGGGCGAAACTTAACAGGTTTGTTTTAGCTAGATCGAAATTTTTACTGATGCTTCCTATGTTTAAAATCACAGGCAGAATTCCCATGAAAGCCATGTCGTGATAATGTTTCAGCAAGGTGCCACCTTCATTTTTCATCAAGTCGCCACCAAAGAACATAAACTCAGCGTTAGGATCCAATGTTTTGATTTCTCTCATCAAATCAGCCCCGTGCATATCGCCCGATGGTTCGCCTGCTAATAGAAAGTATTTCATTTTCAGCTTATACAAATAATCGATAACCCATTACTGCAAATCCGAAGATAAAGCAGGCCATTACAACTCCGCGGGCAGCTCGCATGTGTTTAAATTGCATCAAAAGATAAAACAATGGCAAATCGGATAACACGCAGAGGCTCATTATTTTGAATAGAATTCGATAGGTGTGCAAATTGCTGAGGTAGGTCGAGAATTCAATGATACTGTACTTCGCTAAATAATAGAGGTAGAAAACAATAATGGGAAATAGTATCCCTATTGCCAAGCCAATGACTATATTATCGATGAATGGACGTTTGGTTACCATAAATTCCAGCTTTTCAGAGTTTCTATTTGTTCGTGATTGGTGATGTCTATTTTTACAGGGACCACAGACACAAACCCTTCGGAAAGAGCATGGTTGTCGGTGTCTTTCGATCCATTGTCCATGTTTTGGTAATACCCTGTAATCCAGTAGTAATCTTCTTTGTGTGGATCGGTTCGCTGATCAAATTCTTCGACCCAACGCCCGTCTCCTTGTCGGCAAATTGCTATACCTTTTGGTTCACCTTTTGGCACATTTACGTTGAGGCATGTTCCCAGAGGAAGTCCGTTTTTTAAGGTTTCAGCAATAATTTTCCGCGCACAATCTTTTACAAAAGAGAAATCAGCATCGGGGCGATAATCGAGCAACGAAAACCCGATTGATGGAATGTTATGAATGCACCCTTCAATTATTGCACCCATGGTTCCTGAGTAATGTACACTTATTGAGGAGTTTGAACCGTGGTTTATGCCCGAAAGTATTAGATCTGGATCTTTGTCTAGCAGCTTGTCGAAAGCAATTTTTACACAGTCGACAGGAGTGCCGGTGCAACTATAAGATTCGAAATGCTGGCTTTTTTCAAACTTGTTCAATCGTATTGGCGTATCAACCGTAATGGCCATCGACATCCCAGAGCGTGGCATGTGTGGGGCAACAACCAGAACATCACCAAATTCCTTGGCAATTTCAACCAACGCTGCTAAGCCTTTGGCGTGAATTCCATCGTCGTTGCTGATTAGTATTTTCTTTCTTCCAGTCATAATCTTTCTTGTTAACGTAGTTCTTTCGATTTAGTATCGATCAATTTTTAAAAATATAAAAATTGAGCCATTGCAATGAAAAATACTGAAGTTAAAATTCAATAAAGAGCTGATTATTCTCGGGAAGTTTACGTTTCGTTGTATCAACAATTTTTTTTACCAGTGGCCGGCATCTTCCGCAACCGGTTGATGCTTTCGAAATTGCAATAACCTCTTCTAATGAGCAATTTGGTAACTTTTTTATCACTGCTTCAATTTCTTTTTTGGTGATATTTTTACAGTTGCAAATTACAGGATCCATGTGGTTAGAAATGGTTTTCAACGTGGATTTTAGCCCTTCGGTACATCTCAAAAACGCGGTCGTTTTTAGGCATCGTGTCGAAAAGGTGCTTCAAGTATTGCCTTTTCCCAACAATTGCAAAGCTCTCTTTGAAGTTTAGGTCGTAAACAAAAGCCATTTGAACCAATTTGAAATCGGTTATGGTTTTCATCTCTTTCCTGTTGGGTAGTTTTCCTTCTAAAACACTCTTTTCTATTGATTTAGTGATTTCAATAGAATCTTTTAATTCAAGAGAGAAGGCACTGTTTTTCGAGTTATTCTTTGATGAATATTCGTTAACGGCCATCTCCAAAATGTCGAGTTTGTCGGCATCGCGAATAATATTGCTGAAAAAGAGAACCTCTTTGGTTTCATCTTTTGGAACAGCGATCTTGTTGTGGAATAAAATTGCCTTTTTGATAATTGTTTGAACATCAGGCTGTAAATTACTGATGATATTGTGTCCCTCAATAGCGTTTAGTCCAATTTCTGAGTGATCTTTCGAAACATAATCGTTGAATGTTTGATAATCTCGGAACTGTTCAAAGCGGCCAATGTCGTGCAAAAGGGCAATTAGTTTGGCAATAAGAATATAGTTTTCATCGCAGTTCAGGCGTTGCGCAAGTGTTTCAGTGTTAAGAACTACGCGGTTAATGTGTTCTCTCTTGAGGTTGTAATTCAGGAGCACATTTTCCTCATTGCTTTGAAATGATAAAATGTAATCTGTTGCTTTATTTAATGTTGTGTTATATTCTTCGTTGGTTACCAATAAGGTAATCACTTCGGCTTCTTTTAGAATCTGGGCCATCAATATTGAATTAGTGTTTTGCAAACTTATTTAAATTTTCGGGATGCTGATTTATATTTTATCAACCGATCAGAGTTTTATTTTTGTGTTTAATACGAAATCCCTGACGGAACAGAAATTTCAGGTGCTCTGTCAAAATCGATCATCGCATTTACTAGTTTTATTTTTTTGAATTTGTTTAAATCTTCAATTGCAACAGCTTCCTCTTTTATTTTTTTTTGATCTAAAAGATATTGCCGCATAGTTCCATTAAGAAGAGGTGTGTTTGGTGTAACCCATTCATTGCCATTGAAAAGAATGATATTTGCAGCCCACGAGTCGGTGATAAAACCGTTTGTTACAATAATAATGTCATCGCAATTTTCCCTCTGGTCGTAAAGTGAATTTAGTTGATCTCGGTTGTCTGTTTTGATTGAATAGTCAATAGAGTCAACGCATACCACTTTCAGTGTCTGAATATTCCGTTGGTGATATCCTGAAATGTCGTAATTTATTGTTTCTCCATTAGTTGTGATGCGGCATTTGTATCTGATGTCCGAAATATTTTCAGGGATTGCGATTATCTTTTGAAGATCAATCGTGTCGTTTTTGCCAAACATTATTTTTCGGGCGTTGTTAAAGCGTGCGTTGTGATATTCAACGTGTTGAAGTTGCTTAAATTCAATTCGGATTGATTCAACCAATAGCGACATATACTTTATCTATTAACTCCTGATACTCTTCTTCAGCGTTGCTTTGAGCTGTTATTCCGCCTCCGCTTTTGTAAATCATTGATCCATTATGGTTTTCAATAAAACGAATCATCACACAGCTGTCAATATTTTCTCCATCAAAAAAACCTGCAATACCGGTGTAAAATCCTCGTTGATAGGTTTCTGACTGTTCAATAATTTCAACTGTTTTATTTTTTGGTGCACCCGAAACCGAACCCGCTGGAAGCAGGCTAAATACAATGTTGCCGAGTTTTCCCCTATAGTTTTCGGAAAGAATTCCGCTAATTTTCGAACTTACCTGCAATAATTTTTTCTCGTTCGAAATGATTTCATCGATGTACCTGAATTTTTCGACTGTAACATTTGTTGCAACTTTGCTAAGGTCGTTGCGCAGTAAATCAACAATTGTAGCATGTTCGGCCTGTTCTTTTTGGTTGTCGATAAGTTTTTTTTCAGCATCGGGAATTGACGCATCGATTGTTCCTTTCATTGGGAATGTGAAAATCTTGTTGCCTTCAGTTTTTATAAACGTCTCGGGCGAAAAGAATGTGAAATCATTGTTGAACAGTAATTTGTATTTTGCGGTAGAACGAAAGAAAATTTCTTCGAGACTCAAGTTAATTTCAATTGGGGTGGGGAAAGTAAGGTTCACTAAATATGAATTTCCCTTTTGAAGTTGATGTTTGATATAATCGAAAGCCTTTTTGTATTCCGAAAACCGAACAGGGTGTTTTGCAAAAATAAGTTGTTTCTGAGTTTCAGACCTTTGTTTGTGATTTTTTATTCCATTGAAATTGAATAGTATGCCTTGTTCTGAAATTTTATCATGAGGAATTACCTGGCAGTTTTCCATTTTATAATCGATCAGAAACAAAAAGGGGCAGCACTTTTCTCCCAGTTCATTCATCAATTTTATGGTCTCAGCTTTTCTCATGGTTGCAAAAATAGTTGTAGAAAAGAGTTTCAATGATGTTATTTCAACAAAAATGAGACTATACCTTTCAAAACAGGTGAAGTTTTTTAATTTTGTGCACTTCAACAAAAGAATGGTCCTATAGTTCAATGGATAGAATTTCAGATTCCGGTTCTGATGATGTGGGTTCGAATCCCGCTAGGATCACATTTTAAATATTAAAAGCACTATAATTTAGATATTTATAGTGCTTTTTTATTTTCGTGTAAGTTGTTTTTCAAGTCAAGAGTGACAAGTTAAGCAAGGAGCGGATTGTGGTCTGTTTTTCTCAATTTAATAATGATACCTGCATTGGGGAGTGTGTAACATCGTAATCTTGAATATTCACTATTCAATCAATTTTATTGCTTCATTCTGACTTTGTTGGTTAATCGTGAAGTTAAGTCAAAAAAAATCAGCGCAACAGAGAATGATCGCTCGAATTCATTTTAAGCTATTCTGATATTCAAGTCAAAAGTACCGCCTAAAGCGTGCACAATGCGTGCTATTGTTTCAATGGTAAGGTTACGGCTGCCTTTTTCAATCTTCGATATTTGGGTTTTGTCTATCCCCACCATTTCGGCCAATTGTTGTTGGGTAATGTTCTTTTGCTGTCTCATTTCTTTCAACTGGTAGGCAATGGCAGCCGCTTGTATTTTAGCATCAAACTTATCTCGTTCGGGTGTTCCTGGGTGGCCTAAGTCCCGGTTGATTAATTCATCTATCGAAACGGTTTTAAATTGATCTTTCATAATGCTCATTGTATTTGATGCGTGTTTTTTCAGCTTTATCAATCTCTTTCTGAGGTATTTTATCTGTTTTCTTAATTATGCCGTGTGTGCAAACTACGTATGAGTTTCTTTTGCTGTCCCAAAATGCAAAAAGTCGGTACTTTGTACGTTTATACAAAATTCTGAATTCCCAAATTTCAGTACCTGAAAGTTTTTTGAATAACTCAGGATCTTTTGTTACTTGAGCTAAACCAATGCCGTAGAATATTTTATTTCGTGTCTCAATATTTAGACTATCAATAAAATCTAATGCATCTTCCAATAATTCGACCTCAAAATATTTTATACAAATCTAGTTATTTATTGCAATATATTGCAACTTTTTGAATATTTGCTATTCTATTCAATCAATTTTATTGCTTCATTCTGAATCTCTCTGTTAATTGCACGGTAACGGCTGAATAATTTAGAAGAATGTAATAAGTGGAATATACGCAATGTGGAGTTCTTCGTTGTTTAGTTCAAACTGTTTTTAAGATTCTTTTTCATTGGTGGTACCGTGTTCTGATTTATTTCTGAATTACCTATCTTTACAGGCCGATTAAAGATATTTTCGGATTCAAATTTTAGCTAAGATGGGGATAGTTAAAGCACAAAAACAACTAATACTTCTTGTATTGGTTGTCATTTCGACATTGAACTTGTATTCGTCGAACGAGAAATTCTACAGTATAAATTCAATGTATGGCATTTCGATGCGGGAGGCCAATTCGGTATGTAAAGACGATAAGGGTTTTATATGGGCCTCTTCGAAAACCGGAATACTAAGGCTTACCGATGATGATTTTCGTATCTATCAACTACCTTATGAAACAGCTAATGTCCTTAGTGTAAGGTTAGTTTACAAAGATTCATTGTTGCTGGCTTATGCCAATAATGGACAGGTTTTTTATTACAACGATTTATACGATCGATTTGATATTTTTGTGAATCTGCGTAAAATTATCAACAGTAATTATTTGAGTGTTAATTCAATTGTTATTGATGGCGACAGGTGTTGGGTGGCAACATCTTATGGCTTGTATAAATATGAGAATGATCAGTTTACTCAAGTTGGCGATGATAATTCTACGGTAAATAATATTACATCCGACGATAAGCGTCATCTTTTCATTGCAAGGGAAAAGGGTATTTGGCAAATGGACCTGTCGACAATGAAAAGCAAGTGTATTTTTAGTAACTCATCCATACAATCTTTTGAAGTTTCAAGGATGTATTTCGATAAGAACCAGAACCGTCTCTTAATTGGGACAATATCCAGTGGCTTGTTAAGTTATGATTTTAGTACAAATACCTTGTCGAGATTGCTTCAAAACTCGTTGCCGATTCAGCCTATTTTGGCCATTGAGATAAATGGCGAATCGTCTATTTTAATTGGTATTGATGGACAGGGTATTTGGGAGTTAAACAGGAAAGGCGATCGGGTTCTGAATGTGTATAAAGAAAGTGGCGACGATCCATCGTCTCTTCGTGGAAATGGTGTTTATGACATTCTTTGTGACCAAAACAAGCGCGTTTGGATTTGTTCGTACAGCGGTGGGGTTTCTTATTTTGATCAGGCATCGCCTCTTGTGAATCAGATTACACATCAGACTAACAATTCGAACTCAATTGCTAATAATAGTGTTAATAGCATACTGGAAGGCCGCAGTGGAAATCTTTGGTTTGCTACCGACAATGGTATAAGTTGCTTGCAAAGGGAGACAAATAATTGGAAGAATTATTATAACAACAAGCAGGAGCAGGCTCAGGTGTTTCTTACCTTGTGCGAAGATAATAGTGGGAGGATTTGGGCTGGAACTTATTCGTCGGGGGTGTATGTTATTGACGAAAAAACTGGTCGAGAGCTAGCCCACTATTCGAAGAAGGATAAAAGCTCACCGATTCAAAATGATTTTGTTTTTGATATTTTAAAGGATAGCCAGGGCGATTTGTGGATTGGTGGTGTGAACAGCGATATTATTTGCTATTACGCTAAAGAAGATAAGTTTAGGGCTTATTCATATCAGCCACTTAATGCTTTTGCCGAATTGTCGCCCAACAAAATTCTGTTGGGTTGTACTTATGGGTTGGTTTTGCTAGATAAACAAACTGGCGAAAGTAAAATTCTTCTTGCCGGGTGTTTAGTCCATGATATCTTAGTGTTAAACAATGAAGTGTGGATTTGCACCAGTGGTGATGGCTTGATTAAGTTTGATCCGAAAAGTGAAAAAACAGAAAACTTTAACACTAAAACTGGTTTGCCTTCCGATTTCATCAACAGTGTTGCTTATGCCGACGACTATTTATGGTTAGGCACTGAAAACGGTTTGTGCAGGTTTAACCCCAAAGATAAGAGTGTGCTTATTTACTCTTCAATTTTCTCTTTGTCGAGGGTCTCTTTTAATCGGAATTCGCAATTTAAACTCCGTAATGGGCAGTTAGCTTTTGGTACAAACGGAGGGGCTGTTTTATTTAACCCCAATGCAATACAACAAATTCAATCTGATGGGAAAATATTTTTCCAAGACTTAACCATTTCCGGGCGTTCAATAAGAGAGAGTTCTAAATTTAAGATGGATACACCTCTCGACAACCTCAATGATATTACATTAAAACACGATCAAAATACAATATCGTTGGAGCTACTTCCGATTGGGGTTGGGGTTGGTTCGAAATTTTCGTGGAAGATGGAAGGTTTAGATGAAGAGTGGAGCCAGCCTTCATCGCATCGTATTTTGAACTACACAAATATACCGAGCAAAGATTTCAAGTTGAAAATAAGGTTGTACGACAGCTCGTTGTCGCAAGTAATTGCTGAGCGCACATTAGATATAGACATGGTGCCTCCTTTCTGGAGTACATGGTGGTTTTTGATCCTGATGTTTATTACGGTCTCTTCATTCTTCTACTTATATTTTTGGTATTATGTGAGCCAGCTCAAACAGCAACATTCCGAAGATAAGATCCATTTCTTTGCCAATACAACTCACGATATCAGAACTCTGCTCACACTTATATCGGCTCCTGTTGAAGAACTGAAGAAAGAAAAAAACTTGTCAGAACTGGGGAGTTATTATTTGCATTTGGCTTTAGACCAAACAAAACGGCTGTCGACAATTGCTACTCAGTTGCTCGATTTCCAGAAAATGGATGTTGGTAAAGGGCAGCTGTCGCTTAAAATGGTCAATGTTGTCGATATGGTTTCAACCCGTAAGATGATGTTTGATTCGTTTGCCTCAACCAAAAAAGTAGAATTACTCTTCTCTTCCGACAAAGAAACTTGCGATACAGCTATTGACGAGTCGATGATGGAAAAAATTATCGACAATCTTATTTCTAACGCGGTGAAATATTCGCGTCCGAATAGTCAGGTACAGTTGTCGATGAAAATCGGCAGTACCAATTGGGAGCTCGAAGTAAAAGATCAGGGTATTGGCATTGGCAAAAAAGCTCAGCAACAATTGTTCAAAGAATTTTATCGTGGCGATAATGCCGTAAATTCTAAAATTGTTGGCTCGGGAATTGGCCTCATGGTTGTTAAAAACTATGTGAGCATGCATGGCGGCGAAATTAGCTTCACAAGTCAGGAGGGGGTAGGTTCAACCTTTAAAATTGTAGTTCCGATAAAAGAGGCAGTTCCAAATAATGAAACAGCTCAAAAAACTTCCGAAGAGAATAAACTTTTGGCCGATGCGCCCGATGAGATTGTTTCATACCCATTGCCAAACCAAGCAAACTCAGAGGCAAAGGAGATGCGTATTTTGATTGTTGAAGACAACGACGATTTGCGCAATTTTATGCAGTATCCGCTTAGCGATCAGTTTGATGTTCTTGTTGCTGAAGATGGCGTAAAAGCCTGGGCAATAATTCAACAGCAAATGCCCGATTTAGTAATTTCGGATGTAATGATGCCTAATATGGATGGGTTTGAGCTTTGCGAGTTGATTAAGTCGACCTACGAAACATCGCATATTCCGGTTGTTTTACTTACCGCGCTTTCAGATAAAGCAGAGCAGTTACATGGGTTGGGCTTGGGTGCCGATGATTATCTGACCAAGCCATTCGACATGACACTGCTTATTCAACGCATAAAATCAATAATCCAGAATAGAGCAGCAGTTCGCGAACGGGCAATGATAAGGCCTAACATTAACCGTAACGAACCAATATTGCAGAACAAACTAAACGACAAGTTTGTAAAAATGGCCTTAGAGGTTGTTCATGCCAACATGGCGAATTCGAATTTTGATAAAGATGCTTTTGCATATCAAATGAACGTCAGTTCTTCGTTGCTATATAAGAAGTTGAAAGCTCTTACCGATCTGTCGCCTGTTGATTTTATTAAAGACATCCGTTTGAACTATGCGTTAGAATTATTGCAGAAGAAAAGTTACACCGTAACCGAGGTAAGCGAACTCTCGGGCTTTTCGAGCGTAGGGTATTTCAGTACCGTATTCAAAAAGCACTTTGGAAAGTCGCCAACCGAAATCGAGGATTAATATCGAAAATTATAAACTCACAGAAACGAGTATCGGCCAATGTGCAGATGCTCGTTTTTTGTTTTTGTGCTGGTCTCTTTTACTATGCTGACCAGACCGAGAACCTCATTGACCAGATCGAGAACCTCATTGACCAGACCGAGAACGTCATTGACCTGATCGAGAACATGATTGACCAGACCGAGAACGTGATTGACCAGACCGAGAACGTGATTGACCACAAATTATACGATGCTGACCTGTTGTCAAACGTCATTGACCACGAATCTTATGAGGTTGACCTGATGTCAAACGTGATTGACCATGAATCATACGATGCTGACCTGCTGTCAAACGTCATTGACCACAAATCATACGATGCTGACCTGTTGTCAAACGTGATTGACCTCGAATCATACGATGCTGACCTGTTGTCAAACGTCATTGACCACGAATCTTATGAGGTTGACCTGATGTCAAACGTTATTGACCACGAATCATACGATGCTGACCTGATGTCTAACGTGATTGACCACGAATCATACGATGCCTCGTATGATTTGTGGTCAATGCCGGGTTATAGCTATTTGCCCGTTTCGATTATCGGGTTAAGCTTTGTGCGGTACAGTTGAGGCACGTCGGGTATTCCGTTGCCGTTTACATCGGGCATTTTGCTTAGGTAATCGTACAACGCAAGCCACTCTTTTGCCTCTTGAATTCCCTCTTTGTTTTTGTCGAGATCGATAAGGAAGTCGCCATTTTTAATCACTGTACCATCGGCTCGTTTCCCCACAACATTCACAATGCCAAAGCTCATTTTTTTCAGATTGGCCACAAAACTCAGAATATATTTGTTGGCAGCCAAGCCATACAACGACTTATCTTTCTTCGAAAACGAAACGGATTTGTATCCTTTCTGGTCGTTGCCAATTTCAATTTTCGAAATTTTTCGGAAAAGGCCTTTATCGGGATTGCAAGTAATTTTCATCCCTGTGAAATAGAGGTAATAATCTTCTTTCGAAGGGTACACAGCCAGAATAAGCTCCATCACTTTTTTCAATTCGTTGCCGCTGATGTATATTTTCCCTATTGGCGAACCCGGCAAATTGTCGTTACCATCGCCAAGAGGCATAATGTTGAACACATCGTTAATGTTCTGCTTGCCACTGTTGCCACTAATAATATTGTTGCGCAGAACGCCCGAAGCTACAATCGAGAAATCAATATTTTCATTGTACGTTTTATTCAGAAAATTGTAGATCGCGTCGGAAGCAAGCGGGCCAAGGTTGCTGGCTTTTTGATTTCGGAAATCGAGCTCAAGGTTGAATGATGATTCGAAAACCGGATCGCTAATCTTCACCCCAATTTTGCTCAGCACACTCTTTTCAATCAAAGGGAATTTCGATTCAATCAACGCCTGTATATCGGCATCGGCCTGAATTTTGTCGTCCATTGGCACCACTGAATTCGAATAGATAGGTTTCCGGTCTGCACCGAACGAAATTTCGAGTTTTCCAACGTAAGTGCCATTGCAATCGGTCGAAACAATTGCAGCATTGCCCGAACGGAGAAGCTTTGGAAGGATAACATGAGTATGCCCTCCAACAATGACATCAATTTCGGGTACCGCTTTGCCCAATTTAATGTCTTCGCCCTTGTAATTACCCTTTTTGTTCTTCTTCACGCCTCCATGCGAAAGCACAACAACCAAATCGACCTTCTCTTTAGTCTTTAGCATTTTGGCTGTTTTTTTTGCACACTTCACAGCTTTTCCAAATATTACATCGTTGTAAGTGGCTATAGCCTCATCGGCATCTAGGCCAACAAGCGCGAATACGCCAATTTTATAACCGTTCCGAACCACAACTTTATAGGGAAGAATTGTTCCGTCGCCAAAGAATTTTGAAAGTTCGGCATCGCGGCCATCGTCGTAAGGCTGAAAGTTCGAATTTAGCAACTGTGGAATTTCGCCATGAAGTTTCGAATTGGCCAGAATTTTAGCAAGCCCTTTTGTTCCAAAGTCGAATTCGTGATTTCCCAAACCAACAAAATCGTATCCCATCTTCTTCATCATGTTCAATTGAAAAGAATTCTCGCCTTCGAGGGTTTGGAAAAGTGTTCCCATCAGGAAATCGCCTGCATCAACAACCAGTAATTTATCGCCATATTGTTGTTTTTCAGCCTTAATAAACCCAGCAATACGAGCAAAACCTCCCAACGTAGGGTCGTTGTCGGCAACCAATGGCGTATATTCCATTTCGGGGGCAAACCCAATTTGGTGCGAGTGCATATCGTTGGTATGCAGGATAACCAATTCTTGAGCCATCAGCACGCTGGCCGACAATAGCATAGTAAGAAACATGACAATCTTCATCGTTGTATTTTTTAAGGAAAGTTCAGGATTTCCGATTACATTTCAATTTCGATTCAACAATTTTTCAATAAAAAAAGAAGGGGTTTGATTGCTGTTTTAGTTCAAAAAACTACTTCGCCACACCTGTTTTTTTATAATACTGAGGCACATCGGGTATTCCATTGCCATTTGTATCGGGCATTTTGCTAAGGTAATCGTACAAAGCCAGCCACTCTTTTGCCTCCTGAATTCCCGGCATGTTTTTATCCAAATCGATCAGCCAATTTCGGTCTGTAATAACCGAACCGTCGGCATGTTTTGGCTTTACATTTACCAGTCCAAAGCTTCTCTTCCTCAATTGCGAAGTGAGGTTCAATAGTTTAGTACTAGCCCCAAGGCAATACAACGTTTTATTTTCTTTTGAGAACGACACCGTTCGGAATCCTTTTTCTTCATTCCCAACCTCAATTTTCGAAATTTTACGGAACAACCCCTTGCGTTTATCGTAGTTGATTTTCATTCCGTTGTATAAAATCGAATAGCCCCCTTTCGAAGGATAATACTCAAGTATCAGTTCCATAACAGTTTTAAGCTCGCTGCCGGTAATATAAATTTTCCCCATCGAAAAACCGGGGACTTTATCTTTTCCCTCGCCAAGAGGCATAATATTAAAAATGTCGCTAACGTTCTGCATTCCAGTATTCCCATTTTCAATATTATGGCGGATCGCACTTGTTGCAACCATGCACAAATCGACATTTTGACTAAGCGTTTTATTCAGATAATTATAAACGGCATCGGCAACCAACACGCCCAAATTACTTTCCAACGGTTTTATCCTGTCAATTTTTAAATCGAAAGAAGTTTCGAAAACCGGTTCGTTAAATTTCACACCAAGAGTTTTCAACGCGCCACCTTCAATATCTTTATACTTATCTTCAATCAACTGTTGAATTTCGGCATCGGCATCAATTTTATCGTCCATCGGAATAAGCGAGAATGAAACAGAAGGTTTGAGGGTAGCATTAAACGTAACGTTCAATTTCCCAACATTAGAGCCATAAGAGCCAGTTTGAACAATTACCGCATTCCCGGCTTTTAACGCTTCGGGCAAACAGGTATGGGTGTGTGCTCCAATGATAATGTCGATATCGGGCGAGGCTTTTGCTAAATCGAGATCCTCTCCCACCCAATTGCCGTTCTTATCTCTCTCGACACCACCGTGCGACAAAACAACAACCAAATCGACCTTAACTTTCTGTTTCAGATAGCTGGCGGTTTTCTTCGCCACATCAATAGCATTCCCAAATTCAACAACGTGATAAGAGTTGATGATACTGGTTGCGCCTGAGCCCATCAGCCCAAAAACGCCAACCTTATATCCATTCTTTTGAATTATTGAATAGGGCAAAATTGAACCTTCGTCAAATAACTTAGAAATATTTTTGCCATTCTTCGACTTCTCGAAATTTGCACACAGCAATTGAGGTATTTCGCCATTGGCTTTCGATTTGTTCACCATTCGGGCAAAAGCCTCGGGACCGAAATCGAATTCGTGGTTTCCAAGCGCAACAAAATCGTAGCCCATTTTCTTCATCAGGTTCAATGCGAAACAGTTTTCCGACTCGAGCGACTGAAACAAAGTGCCCATCATAAAGTCGCCTGCATCAACAACCAGCAGTTTATCGGCACTCTTCTCTTTTTCGTTTTTAATAGCCCCTGCTATTCGAGAAAAACCACCTAATGTATGATCGTCATCTTTAATCAACGGCGTATATTCAGCTTCGGGAGCCAGCCCTAATAGGTGCGAATGCAAATCGTTGGTGTGCAAAATAACCAAATCCTGAGCCATCAACGAATTGACAATCAATAAAAAAAACAAAGAAAACAATAACCTCATGATCATACATTTTTTTGAAGTGTTGATAAAAACGAAATTACACAAATATTGAAGGAGATTATCAACCTCTACTATTGAAACCCGTTCTGAATTCATTTATTGCAGTATTGAAACAGAAATTTCACGGCTAAGTTCAGCCTGTTGCCAAAACGTTTAAATAATTTACTTTTGCCAAAAAAACGAGATGATAATTAAAGCTAAGTGTAAAAATATTGTTCCAATACAGGTTCGCTTCAGCGATGTTGATGTGATGGGTCACGTATCAAATACCGTTTACCAAAATTACTTCGACTCGGGCAAAACATCCTACTTTGAGGAAGTTATACCCGAAATGGATTTCGAAAGCATTGGAATTGTTGGGGCATCAATAAAGATCGATTACCTGAAACCTATATTCAGAAAAACATCAATACTTGTTGAAACTCGCATTACGCATTTGGGCAACAAAAGCCTTACTATGGAACACTATATTATTGAAGAGAATACAAACGAAGTACTTTCGACTTGCACTGCAATAATGGTTTGCTACAAAATTAAAGAGCAAACAAGCATGCCAATCCCCGAAGAATGGAGAAAAAAGATCATCGATTTTGAAGAAGAGTTAATTACAAAGTAACTACCTTGTAATTAACATCTTTTTCGACTGTGTTATTAGCTTTCCTTTGTTTTTAGCTGTAATTCGGTATAGATAAAACCCACTACCTAATTTTCGATTACCATTGTCGCAACCTGTCCACTCAATTTGGTGAACTCCTTTATCAAACAGTTGATTGGCCAACGTTGCAACCTTTTGACCAGAGAGATTATATACAGAAACTTGAATTTCAGCCTCTTCCGAGAGATTAAAATCGATATAAGTGACATCAGAAAAAGGGTTTGGATAATTCTGAAAAATAGTCAGGTTTTCAATACCGAACTTGTCTTCCAACTCAACAACTTCATCGACCAAAGCGTCGTTTTTGCACGGAGAGCCGCCAGTAAATACAGACGTGCACCATTTGTCTGAGCTATTTTGAGAACCAACCGGATTGAAATCAGCAGAAACTAAAGAAGTTCCATTTCCATCGGCACTTAAAGGCCAAGGATAACTATCTGAATAAGTGACAATATCAAGTGTATCGTTCAACGATGAAGCAAGGACAAGAGTTTCCCCACTATTGCTGAGCTTGCCTTCAAATTCGCCATGGGGCATGAAACCATAGCGGTTGTAAAAATAGGTTTCGTCAGCAGCTAAAACCATGAATCCTTTAGGTGTAAGACTTGTACCGTTGGGGAAAACATATTCAATCCCGTCAATAAACTGGACACCACTAATATCAAGCATTAATTCGCCAGTATTCTTAATTTCAATAAATTCATACTTGCTTTCATCAATCGTATCAACCTCGTGTGGGTGATAGTTAATCTCTGTAATTTTCAGATCATGTAGATCATCTGCAATTAAAAACGAAGCCTCTTTTAAAGCACTCCACTCGCCATTGAAATAGGCACGCGCCTTGATGTGGCATGATTGTTCAAGACTAAATGCACCCGAATAAACAAGGGCATTTTTCACAATTTCGCCTTTCGACGATCCATTTTCGGGATGCCAGTTTACCGGATCTAAGCCATTGGTGGTATAATAAATTGTTCCCTTTGTTGCTGTAAGCGTTAATAAATCGCCAATTGCAACAAACTGTCGGTCAACAGGTAAAACACCATTCAGCCTAATAACAGGGGCATCAACATTCGGATACCAGCCTTTTTCCTTCAACTGCGAAATAAAAATATTGGTACGTTTAGGGAAATATTCGTTGATCATTTTCTCTCGGGCAGGAATCCAACTGCCGTCTTTTGTGTAAAGATTGAATGGTCCCGATTCAAAATAACGGTGAACATCGCGACGATAATCGCCCCAACGAGCAGATTCTGCGTCAATTGCCCCTTCAAGGTAAGAGCTACGTTCCATAAACCGCTCAATGTTTGATTGTGGGGTAAGTACTCCGTTTCCTAAACAATGCTTGGCAACATGCTGTGCAAACAGCCGTTTAAAATCATCGTTCAAAATTAGTTCATTGAATATCGCCGTTGGACAATTTGAATAATTCACATCTAAATTATTATCATTCAAACCCTTTAAATTATTCTCGGTATCCCAGCAAAAAAACTTGAACCCTTTGCCCGGCTTCACTCTATTGCGCATCACCGCCCAATTGTGTTCGTCCCAGTCGGTATTTCCACCAAAATAGTTAACAAGCATGTAATCGATCATGTTTTCGACATCGAGCAAGCTTTCGTACTGAGGATTACGGGTTCCATCGGGATTGTTGCCCTGAATTTTCTGGTATGCTGCGGTAGTTTTCAACCCGGCACTTGCCATTTTAAGAAGCGCTTTCCATTGAGTCATATCGCCATCAATAACCACAACTTTATCTTTAATCACGTCGAAATCTTCGCTGCTCCCATCCATATACGAAGAGGCAAAATCAGCATCCATCCGTTCCAAAGGATTGTAAATACCCCAGTACATTCCATTGATATACAAATGGACATAGGTTCCGTGGCACGAAGGATGTCCCATACTGCGCTGGGTATCTTTTGCCCATATATCGCGGTTATAAAGTGCCCCTGTACGGTCTGTGGCTATCCGGTTGATCCATGTGCTTCCATATCCCGATCGCAACACTAAATTGTCGAATGTGTTGTCGACACTATCACCAAAAATTGGAAATTCAAGTTTTCCCGGGCCGTACATTTTCTTAAACTTAAGCTGAAACGAATGCTTGGGCGATTTATCGGGCAAACGGCTATGCCCTCCCTCAAGCTCAACGCCACAGTTAACCTGAAACGATTTAGAACCGTCGGCTGTAAAATATTCCGCAGAAACAGGGCGTTCCCAGCCATTGCCTACCCCACTACCAACTGGTGCACCTGTGAAAATATAAATTCCACCGGTTTCAGGATCTTCTTCCGTCGAAAAGAAATTCCCCTTATCGCTGGCCAACGAAATGGTAGGTAGACTCAACAACGCATTTTTTACCCGTTGTGCCAATGCCAGATTGTTTGTTATTTCCAGATCCATCTCATAATCAGCAATTGCTGTACCTGTCAATTCGCAATACTCGCCCCAAAGAGTAGGATAACCTGCTGGATTATTGGGTTGATGAATCACATCGTTTAAAAAAACAAACGTTTGAGTAGCTACACTGCTTGGATCTTTTCCCTTTGCATAAGCAATAGCCCGAACTATTGTTGTTGTTAAAATTTTTAAAGCTGACGAATAAAGTTTTCCGTTGCTCTTCGACGGGGCACTGCCATTGGTTGTATAATAAATTTGCGCACCATGATCGGCAGTTATCGTCAAATTAAAAGGCTCTTCGTAAAAACCATGCTTTTGGTTGAATTCAGGGGTTGAAGAGACTGTTTCAACAAGTTTCTGATTCCCTTTTCCCGGAGTTGAGATAGAAAAAGAATAACCGTCTACATCAAAGTAACTCCACGAAATATCAGCACTTTGTTCAGGAAAAGAAGGTGAAAATTCAGTGACAACATCTTCATCTTTATTAAGCAACGCAAGATATTCACCATCGCTGCTTAATTTAAAATTGGTATGCAACTCACTTCCTTTTGATTTCTGATTCTTCCCCGATGCAAAAACAACCAAATAACCATTCTTTCCGATAGTAACATCTGGAAAAAACCACTTATCGGGCGCACCCTGTTCGTCGGTTAGAGTCCAGCCAAGAAGGTTTACAGCAGTTTGTGTCGGATTGTAAAGTTCAATCCAATCGGAATATTCGCCATACTTATCGACTAAAGACGACTCATTAACAACCATAATTTCGTTAATACGAATGGTTGTATTTTGTGCATTCAAATATTCAGCAGAAAAAAAAGAAACGAATAGGAATAGAATTATCTCTACACCTAAAATAAAATTGCGTCTATCCATTAATAATCAGGTTAATATTACAATTAGAATAGAAACAGATCAAAATAATTGAGATTAGTTATTCCAAATATGGTCAAATATTATTTAATAGAAAATTTTACACTCAGAAAAAAGCTATCCAGGAAATAAATGGCTATAGAAAAAATCGACACAAACGAGATATTCTCCTCTTTTCACAAATTAGAAGTTGCATTTGGGATATATTTTTGTCATCTCCAGATTGCAAAATATTAGATTTTTTAATAGATTTGCATTACAAAAATTTCTTTCATGGATATTTTTAAAGATGCATACATCAACCTTCTCAACAGCACCCAAAGTGTTGTAAGAAGGGAACTTATCGATGAGATCGACTGGAACAACCGCATAATTTGCATTAAAGGTTTTAGGGGTGTAGGTAAAACTTCTTTTTTGATCGACGTATTGCGCGAAAATTTCCCAGACATCAAAGAGTCTCTTTATATAAATCTTAACAGCTTTTACTTTACTGGAAGAAAGATTGCAGGATTTGCCGACGAATTCTACAAACGAGGAGGTAAAATACTGGTAATAGATCAGATACACAAATATTCCGACTGGGCAATTGAACTCAACGAGTGCTATGAAAAACTGCCTGAACTGAAGATCATTTTTTCAGCATCACCAGTATTGAGAATTTTTGATGGCAACGAATACCTTAGAGACATTGTAAAAGTCTATCATCTAACAGGATTGTCTTTCCGCGAATACTTGAATTACATAACCCAGGAGAATTTCAATCACTACACTTTCGACGAAATCATCAATAACCATATCGAAATTGCGACAGAAATAACTCAAAAAGTAAAGCCTTTAGCCTATTTTAGCGACTACCTCCATCATGGATATTACCCCTACTTTCTCGACCGCAAATCATATTTTTCCGACGATTTACTGAAACACATCAACCTTGCACTAGAAATTGACGTAACTTACCTAAATCAAATTGATTTAAAGTATTTACCAAAGTTGCGCAAACTGCTGTACATTATTGCGAAAGAAGCACCTTTTTCGCCCAATGTAAGCAAGTTAAGTTCTGAAATTGAGACATCTAGGGCAACAGTTATGAACTATTTACGTTACCTAAAGAATGCTCGACTAATCAATCTCTTGTATTCAAACGGAGATGAAGAACTTGCCAAAAAGCCAACAAAGGTTTACTTACAGAATACAAACATCCTCAATACTGTTGCACCCGACAATAGCGACAATGCAACAAACCGACAGACATTTTTTTACGATCAGGTGAGTTATAAGAATAAAGTAAACTCAACCGAAGGTTACGATTTCAAGGTGAACGATTCATACCATTTCAATATCGGAGGAAAACATGCCGAACCTTCAAATTCAATTGGTTATATTGCAGCCGACAGAATTGAAATTGGTGAAGAACGAAAAATACCACTCTGGCTGTTTGGTTTTCTGTATTGAAAAAAGAGCGATATTAAACAAGAAAAGAATATATAAAATAAAGAATATCAACAATTTTTAAAAAAATTGAAAGTAATGGCAAAAGAAAAAAAGTTCGTAACCTGTGATGGCAATTATGCAGCTGCACACATGAGCTATATGTTTAGCGAAGTGGCCTGTATCTACCCTATCACTCCATCGTCAACAATGGCAGAATACGTTGATGAATGGGCTGCAAACGGAAAAACAAACATGTTCGGTCGCCCGGTGCGCCTGGCCGAAATGCAAAGTGAAGGTGGCGCGGCCGGTGCAGTGCATGGTGCATTGCAAAGTGGTGCATTAACCACAACTTACACTGCATCTCAGGGATTGTTGTTGATGATCCCAAACATGTATAAAATTGCAGGTGAATTGTTACCATGTGTATTTCACGTAAGTGCACGTGCGTTGGCAGCTCATGCATTATCAATTTTTGGCGATCACAGCGATATCTATTCAGCTCGTCAGACAGGTTTCGCATTCCTTGCGGCAGGTTCTGTTCAAGAAGAGATGGACTTAGCCGGTGTTGCTCACCTTGCTACATTGAAATCTAAAATACCTTTCTGTGCTTTCTTCGATGGTTTCCGTACTTCTCACGAATTACAGAAAATTGAAGTTATTACTCAGGAACAAATGATGCCATTAATCGACATGGATCTCATTCAGGCTTTCCGCGACAAAGCGCTAAACCCTGAAAACCCGGTTGAACGTGGCACAGCTCAAAACCCCGACATCTACTTCCAAGGAAGAGAAGCTTCGAACAAATACTACAATGCAGTTCCTGAAATTGTAGAAAACTACATGAGCGAAATCACTAAAATTACTGGCCGCGAATACCACTTGTTCGATTATTACGGAGCTGAAGATGCAACCGACATTATCGTTGCAATGGGTTCTGTAACCGAAACAACCAAAGAAGTAATCGATTACTTAATGGCTCAAGGCAAAAAAGTAGGTTTAGTTGCTGTTCACCTTTACCGTCCGTTCTCAACTTCACATTTAATGAAGGCATTCCCTGCTACAACAAAACGTGTGGCAGTTCTTGACCGTACAAAAGAACCAGGATCGCTTGGAGAACCTCTTTACCTCGATATCCGCAATGCTATTGGCGAAGCTCTCGAAGCAGGTAAAGCTCCATTCAAACAATGGCCGGTTATTGTTGGTGGCCGTTACGGTTTAGGATCAAAAGATACTACTCCTGCTCAAATTATTGCGGTTTACAAAAACCTCGAAATGAACGAGCCTAAAAACAAATTCACAATCGGTATTGTCGATGATGTTACCTTCACTTCGCTTCCTGTTATTCCTGAAATCAAAGTTTCTCCAAACGACATCGTTGAAGCTAAATTCTATGGTTTAGGATCTGACGGTACTGTGGGTGCTAACAAAAACTCAATCAAAATCATTGGCGATGCTACCGATAAATATTGCCAGGGTTATTTCGAATACGACTCAAAAAAATCGGGTGGTTTTACTTGCTCTCACCTTCGTTTTGGCGACAGCAAAATCCGCTCAACCTATTTGGTAACTACACCCGACTTTGTTGCTTGCCACGTACCTGCTTACATCAACATGTACGATGTACTGAAAGGCTTGAAAAAAGGCGGTTCATTCTTATTGAACTCTATCTGGAGCGAAGAAGAAACAAAAAAACGTCTGCCTAGCAAAATGAAAAAATACATGGCAGAGAACGAAATCAACTTCTACATTATTAATGCTACCAAATTAGGAGTTGAAATTGGTTTAGGTAACCGCACCAATACTATCCTGCAAAGTGCATTCTTCAAAATTGCCAATGTAATACCATTCGAAGTGGCTGTTGCTCAAATGAAAAAAGCAATTGACAAATCTTACGGAAATAAAGGCGAAAACATTGTAAAAATGAACTACGATGCAGTTGATGCTGGTGGTCAAAATGTTGTAAAAGTTGAAGTTCCTGCAGAATGGGCTAACATCACCATTGAAGAAGAGGTCGCAGATGCTTCGCGTCCTGAATTCATCACTAAAATTGTTGACGTAATCAATGCTCAAGATGGAGGAAGCCTTCCTGTTTCTGCATTCAACGGATACGAAGATGGTACATTCATTTCAGGAACATCGGCCTACGAAAAACGTGGTATCGCTATCGATACTCCAGAATGGCAAGCCGACAACTGTATCCAATGTAACCAGTGTGCTTACGTTTGTCCTCACGCTGCTATCCGTCCTTTCTTATTGACTGACGAAGAAGTTGCTGCTGCACCAGCCGGAACAGTTGTTAAAGAAGCAACACCAGTAAAAATGTTTGGTGGGTTGAAATTCAAAATCCAAGTTTCGCCACTCGACTGTACTGGTTGCGGTAACTGTGCCGATGTTTGTCCAGCAAAAGAAAAAGCCCTTGTAATGAAATCGCTCGAATCGCAAATGGTTGAAGTTGAGCGTTTCAAATACATGGACGAAAAAGTGGGCTACAAAGACACTGTGGTTGACAAGACCAAAACAGTTAAAAACTCACAGTTTGCTCAACCATTGTTCGAATTCTCAGGTGCTTGTGCCGGTTGTGGCGAAACTCCATACATCAAAACCATTACCCAATTATATGGCGAGCAAATGATGGTTGCCAATGCTACAGGTTGTACTTCAATCTATGGTGGATCGGCTCCTTCAACTCCATATTGCAAAAACAAAGTAAGCGGACAAGGTGTGGCTTGGGCCAACTCGTTGTTCGAAGACAATGCCGAATATGGTTTTGGTATGAACGAAGGCGTAAATGCACAACGCGACCGCCTTGCAATGGTTATGACCGACGCAATTGCTGCTGGTGTTTCTGATGCCGAAAAAGAAGCTTTCACCGAATGGTTGGCTGGAAAAGACAATAGCGAAGCTTCAAAAGCTGCTTCTGCAAAAGTTTTAGCAGCCATTGAAGGTTCTAAAAGCGAAACAGCTAAGGTTATCGTTGGCTTGAAACAATACCTCGTTAAAAAGTCACAATGGATTTTTGGTGGCGACGGATGGGCTTATGACATCGGTTACGGTGGCCTCGACCACGTACTTGCCAGCGGAAAAGACGTTAACGTTTTAGTACTCGATACCGAAGTTTACTCTAACACCGGAGGTCAGTCATCAAAATCGACCCCAGTTGGTGCCGTAGCTAAATTTGCTGCATCAGGAAAAAGAGTTCGCAAAAAAGACCTTGGAGTAATGGCTATGAGCTATGGTTATGTGTATGTTGCTCAAGTAGCAATGGGTGCTAATCAATCGCAGTATTTCAAAGCATTGCGCGAAGCCGAAGCTTATCCAGGACCATCGTTGATCATTGCTTATGCTCCTTGTATCAACCACGGATTACGTTCAGGTATGGGCAAAACTCAACAAGAAGAGAAACAAGCTGTTGAATGCGGATACTGGCACTTGTTCCGTTACAACCCAGAGATGGAAGCTGAAGGTAAATCTCCATTTTCATTAGATAGCAATGAACCTGATTGGAGCAAATTCCAAAACTTCCTTGCAGGTGAAGTTCGTTACTCTTCGTTGAAGAAACAATTCCCGGCAGAGGCTGACGACCTGTTCAAAGCTTCGGAAGAAAATGCGAAATGGCGTTATAATTCGTACAAACGCATGGCCGACCAAAAGTGGGGTGAGTAATTTAGAATAAACAAAAATTTGCCTTAAATAATGAACCGCTCTTCCGAAAGGAGGGGCGGTTTTATTTTGTGAAAATTCTAAATCAAAGTTCTCTGATTTTAGGAAACAAACGACATTTCTGT
>Ga0209373_10001286_pt1 | contig 30859 bp, 35 predicted proteins | sample Higcelweek5metaG_FD_187173 | JGI IMG/M metagenome (GOLD analysis project Ga0209373, IMG submission 187173) | Freshwater pond sediment microbial communities from the University of Edinburgh, under environmental carbon perturbations - High... | ecosystem: Environmental > Aquatic > Freshwater >... | reverse complement strand
TAGAGTGATTGCAACTCAGTTTTAGTATGATGTGGATATATTTCAATTGATTTTACTGACATAAATTTATTTATAGGAAATAATAGGTCGTTAAGACCCTTCCAGTATAATAATATTTACAAAAATGTCAAACGTAAGTTAATGAAATTTGGTATAATAAGGTCAAATTTAAACATTCAATAAAAATATATGAAAAAAATATCAATAGGAATACAAGACTATAGAGAATTAATCAATACTTGAAGCTACTATGTGGATAAAACACCTACTATTTATGAGATACTCACAAATAATAAATACTACTTTCTTTCTCGTCCAAGAAGATTTGGAAAATCACTCACTTTGTCTCTGATAAAGTATCTCTATTTATGACAAAAAGACTTATTTAAAAATACTTTTTTGTATGACAAATGGGATTTTACACAAATAAATCCAGTTGTATATATAAGTTTTGCAGGATATAGTGAATGAAAAGATGTACAAGAATATATGAGTTTTAACTTAAAAATCTATATAGATGATAAAGAGTATAAAATAAAAGATTTTACACAAAGTTTTGATTTATGAACACTCATTCAAATTGTTTGAGAAAAAACAAATAAACAAGTAGTCGTACTCGTTGACGAATATGACAAAGTGGTATTGGAACATTTACAAAATCCAACTCAAGCAGAGTACTATAGAAAATACTTTGGTTCGTTTTATTCATGAGTAAAAGATGCTGATCCATACATAAAAATGTTTTTACTTACAGGATTGACCAAAATCTTGAAGATGAATATCTTTTCAAGTCTCAATAATCTCAAAGATATTAGCTTTGATCCAGTTGCTTACAATATTATGTGATACAATTGGGAAGATATAGAAAAGAATTTCACGCAAGAATTACAAGAGATAAGCAAAGAACATGCTATTTGAATAGATGAAGTCAAACAAAAATGTCAATTGATGTATAATGGATACAATTTTGGAAGTAAAACCTGAGATACAATCTACAATCCTTGGAATATAAACAATCTTATGTTAGATAAAAAATTTGAATATTTCTGGTCAAATACAGGGATTCCGAGTGCTATAGTCCAATATGTAAAAGCAAAAAATATTGATGTCAAAGATTTGATAGAGAAAATAAATACCTGAGAATTAAAAATAGATGAAATATCATTAAAATTAGAATATTTAGACAACATACTTCCAGAAGTATTTTTTCTCAATAGTGGATATTTAACCCCTACAAAAGTAGAAAACAATGTCTATACATTAGATTATCCAAATTTTGAAACAAAAAGAGTCGTGAGTAGATTTTTTTTAGATCTCGTGAAACCACACTATGATTTTTCTTTGCTCATAAAGATCTCCAATTTGTTTTATAAGTGAATTACAGAGCAAAATGAAGAGATCCTCAAAGAATGATTTGAATTGCTCGTCTATAAATTTTTGACAAATACTCCATACGATTGGATGAATAACAATCCAGAAGGGTGGCTCAAAAGCTATATATGAATGGTACTGGTGATGAATACTCTGGGGTATTTGTGAGAAGTCCATGCAGTATGATGAAGAAAAGATATGGTAATCCTCACAAAGGACACGTATTTTATCCTAGAAGTCAAAGTAGAGAAAACGACCAAAGAAGCAATAGCCCAAATAGAAAAACAATATATTCCGTATCTTACGGATGGAAAAAGGATAGTAAAAGTTTCAATCAATTGGAAAAAAGAAGAAAAAGAGATTGAGGTAGAATTTGCAGAGTAAATATCTAGAAACGTAAGTCATCTTCCATCACTCAGATTACTTAATTTTTTCTTACGAAAGCTAGTTTAAAAACTGAGCGATGTTTTATATTCCTTCCCTTATCTAAGGGAAGGTGTCTAAAGGACGGATAGGTTATTTACTCAGATTTCAATGTAATTTGAGTATAAGACTTACAGACAGAAAAAAAACATCCCAAGCGGGATGTTTTTATTAAATGCTATTTCTGATGACCTCTTCGATTTCAGCAGCAACTTTTGGATTCTCTCTGAGGAACGTCTTTACATTCTCTCTTCCTTGTCCAAGTTTGGTGTCTCCGTACGAATAAAAAGATCCAGATTTTTTGATGATTTCAAGGTCAGTCCCCGTATCCACGAGTTCTCCGATCTTTGAGATTCCTTCGTTGTACATGACATCAAATTCTGCTTCTTTAAATGGAGGTGCTATTTTGTTTTTTACGACTTTGACTCTCGTTCTATTTCCAGTCGCTTCTTTATCGTTTCCAGTACCGGTCTCGATCTTATCTTTTCTTCTGATTTCGAGTCTTTGAGAAGCATAAAACTTGAGAGCATTTCCTCAGGTAGTCGTCTCAGGATTTCCAAACATGACTCCGATCTTCATACGGATTTGGTTGATAAAAATGACACTACATCCACTTTTTGAAATGGCTCAGGTAATCTTTCTGAGTGCCTGACTCATCAAACGTGCTTGGAGTCCCATGTGTGAGTCTCCCATTTCTCCTTCGATTTCTGCTTTTGGAGTGAGGGCAGCGACAGAGTCCACGATAATCATATCTACTGCTCCCGAACGTACGAGGGCATCGACGATTTCAAGGGCTTGTTCTCCATAGTCTGGTTGAGAAATGATGAGATTATCAATATCGACTCAGATTTTCTTGGCATACTGAGGATCAAGCGCATGTTCTGCATCGATAAACGCAGCGGTTCCACCTGCTTTTTGGATTTCAGCGATTGCATGTAGGGTAAGTGTGGTTTTTCCAGATGATTCAGGACCGTAGATTTCAATCACTCTTCCTTTTGCATATCCTCCTCAAAGAGCAATATCGAGTCCAAGAGACCCACTTGCAGTAGTCTCTACATTCATACTTTCTTTTTCTCCCATTCTCATAATGGCTCCTTTCCCAAATTGTTTTTCAATCATCGAAAATGCCTGAGCGAGAGCTTCTTTTTTGTCCATAGTTTAAATATTAAGATATAAAATATATACGGTTTAATATAAAAAAACTTTTGCAAAAGTCAAAAGATTTTGTTATTTTAAATGGTAATTTTCCTTGAGTCCGCTTAGTGTACCGACAGCTATATTCTTCCCTTGGCATTTTTGGCAAACAAATACAAAGCCATTGGGTTTGAGTCGGTCAGTTTCGACTATTTCCTCGCAATCTTTGCAGTAAAAACATATGTCTCACCTTTCTTCGTTGAAGGTGGTTCTTTTTTCTCAAAAATCATCGACATTGAGCAAATCTGAGTAGTTTGTCATGAAACAAAAATTAAAAATTAAGATGATTGGTGTATTTACGGGTTTTTCTAATGCGAAAGATTGTTGTTCTATTTTACTCAATATTTTTACAAGTCAAATCTTCTCTTCTACAAAAGTGAAAAACAATCACGGGAGAGATGTCTTCACCAGAATCTTTCTGTGTACCAATATTTTTTCTCTCTGACAGATACTAGAACAAGTTCAGGATGACTAGGAGGGAAAAGAATATATATTCACTCATTAGTCTTATATATTTTCACTATTTTAAAACAAACTCATCACTTCTAGTTTGAGTGGTCGAAGATGGAGTACCTCGATACGATTGAGTTCTAGAAAAGCCTTGAGCGTCGCTTCAACATCGACCATTGCGTTGTGGGCTCCGATGAAATAGTTTCCAAAAAGTTTTTGGTAGAGTTCGGAGAGTTTTGGATATTTGAAACGTTCTCAATTTCATTTGATGGCACAGAAATCAACGGTCGTCTTCATCGTACAGATGGTTTGTTTTGGACGATAGAGGTACTCTTTATTGAGTCTACGAAGCTCGATTTTAAGAACTTCTTCGTCGTATTCTATATTGTGTCCCACTACGGCATCCACTCCATTGATGATGGTTAAAAATTCATCAATACGATTGTCGATGATGGGGGATTGTTTGACATCTATATCGTAAATATGGTGTACTTGACTCGATGCAAATGGAATCGGTCCTTGAGGATTGATAAGTTCGTTGATTCTTTTGATTTCTTGGAAACCATCAGCAGTTAGTTCTCACACAATTCCTGCAAATTGAACGATGCGAGGCTGAACTTCAAGAGAAGGATTTTTTTTGTTGACAAAACCAGTCGTTTCAGTATCAAACACAAATATTTTCATACATTTTTTATTGGGAAATAATGCCACAGAGTGTATGCATTTTTTCTTAAAAGTAAAGGGAAAGGATATAAAAAAAACGAGGATATTCCTCGTTTTTAGCTCTGCTTCAATTGATAGTAATTTCTTCCGACTCTTTCGATTGTTTTCTTGTTTTGAAGGTTCATATAGATGGTAGTATTCTTCACTTTTCTCACCTTTGATACCTTAGCAATGATTTCTTCTGTAGTCATAGCAGAGCCGTGTTTCTTCAAGATATCTATGATAACATCAAGTACCGTTCATGGTTTATAAATTCCCCAGTCTCTGAGTGCATAAATTCCTCTTCCTACCAAAACGAATTCACTATTACGGATAAGTTCATTGTGAATCGTGTTAATCTTCACAGACTCTCCCATGGTGTCAGTAATTTTGTTGGCAATAGAGACGAAGTGCATTGGTATTTTTTCTTTTCTCAAAATGTACACAGCTTTGTCTTTGAGGGTTTTAGGGTTGAGTATTTTCCATTTGGTAAGCCCAATGAGAGTTTCCTCACCTTTAACAACGTCTTCATAGATATCAAGGACAGAATCAATAAACACTTGTTTGAGATGGAGATTTTTTTGGTTGATTTTAATCATTTCATATAGAGCTACTCTCTCCATAACATCTTTTCTCTTTTTGAGAACATTGAGGGCTTCTTTGTAGACGAGATCAATTGTTTTTTTGCTGATTTTTGGAAGATAGAAATAGGTGCGAGTTCCGAGTTTTGGTTTTGACTTGATGATATCAAAATCAGACTGAACAATCATTTCAATGACAGATGCATTCATGTCTTGTTTTAAGAAAAGCTCTTGTATAATTGCATTGACAAGGAGATCGCGGGTCAATACACCACCATGAAGTTCAAGGATTTCTTTTGCATGTTCTTGAATGGCGATCAATTCTGTCGCTTTGATAATTCTTCCAATTTTCTTTACCCCACTATTTTCAATTTGTCTCACCCTCTCTCTGGTGATGTTGGGAGAGAATGAATTTCCAATGCTTTGAAGGGTTTGTTTTTCCCCTTGAAGTCCGAGTCTTTTTTCAATGACTGATTTCTCTTTTGATGAAAGAGAATGAAGGATTTCGCTAAAAGTCTGGAGTATTCCATGACTGTCTATGTTTTTTGTTTCCATATGGCAATTAAAAAGTTAAGGAAATATTATATAATTAATTTTTGGTTTTAGTCAAGACGACTTATATAAAAACTTTTAAAATGGAAGTTTCATATTATTGTCAGAATGGATAGGGGTGTGCATTACAGGGGATTGAATCATCCCTTCTTCATCGATAAAAACTCCAGTTTGAGTTTTGTGACGAATCACTCCGATACTTCCTACAATAGAAAGAATACTTCCTACTATGGCAATAACCAGTCATTTTCCAAAGAGGAGTCCTTCCTTGAAATAACTCATTCATTCAACGATAAATATCCCATTGACAGTAAGTATGAAACAAAATAAACTAAAGAAGAAGAGGAGGTATCCATCTTTGACCTGGAGTGCAAGAATTCCTTTGATATATTCTTTTTGTTTTTCGTTGAAAGATACAAAAAGATTCATTAGGCAGAACATAGCAGTTACATACCCACTGATTCAGAATATTGCATTGTATCCGTTTCCGATGCTAGCTCTATCAGCATCCCTCATCCAACTTAAGGAGAGACCAATGAGAGTAAGTATACAACCAAAAATCACAACTTTGTGAAATGGAGTACTAACCCCTCATCCGAAACGAAAAAATCATAATAATGCTTGTAGGGTCCTTTTCAACCTACGGTTTTTTGCACTTACTTTGTAGGACATATTTTTTTTTGTGTTAGAGTAAAGCTATGGGTCATTTTGTACATAATTTTCCTCATAAGTAAAGTTTAATATACTATACATTGATATAGAATATGTTATAATCAAAAAAAATCAAGATTTTGTATTGATTTATCGGAAAAATTTAATAGAATTTTCTTTATTATAACAAGAATATGCAGATAAAAAATAAATTTCTCGATGCATTCGTCTATATGACTAGTGCGATAGTAAGCTTTTTTCGCTCGATTGGAATGCTCGTATGAATGACCTCAAAAACTCAAAGATGACTTTTTTTTCGTAGTCTTGATTTTATTTTTAGATGGTGGCCGAAATATTTTTGGAAAAAACCAAGCTATTTTAAATGAGCTTCTTTTGGGGGCTTTTTTATCAAATATGTATTTTATAATTCAAAAAACAAGCATGAAAAATAATCTCTCTGGGTTCAGTTTGATAGAACTGATGATTGCAATCCTCATTTTTACTATTATTATACTTGCTTGATTCCAAGCACTTGCTATGGTGAATGCTTGAAAACTCAAGTTAATAGAAAGTACACAAATCACCAAGGACACCAACTATTTTGCCGAAAAATTATACGAAGAAATTAAACTCTGAGGAACCATAGACTACGAGGAGTATTTTGCTCGTAGTGTGAGAGGAGATGATGATATTTGAAGTGGTCATTACCTCGATGCTACTGGATTTTGAAACTACGGACAAGGAGGAAATGTAGGCACATCTGTGCTAGGGAATGATTACTTTTATTGTATCAGTGGTGATAATGAATCAAAAAAACTCGCTTGAAATGGTTGTATAAACGATGAAGATACTTCACACAACAATACAGGAGACCAAGGAAATTCACCGATGCGTTACGGAGAGTACGCGCTTCAATTTATCGATTACAACTCCAACTATGATAGTGACACTTGTGTTGAATGAGGTGTGACAATAGCAAAAAATGGAGATGAAGATGGTGATTGTAATATTCTCTGAGACGATGATGATGAACACCTCGGTATGTGACCTGATGCTTTTGCTTCTGGTACCAACGTTCATGAACTCTACTTGATCTCTTGAGATGGAAGAAAAAGAACCTTTTTCCGTTGGAATTGGAAACAAGATCCATCCGCTCCTCCATGAGTCACCTGTGATGGAAGTGCTACTTTGATGGGAAGCGGATGTATAGGAAGTATCCAAATACTGAAAATGATTGGAAGCGATGAAGGAATGGGACATGACTGAGCTGCAGAAAATCCTTGGTCTAATGATGGTAAAATCGATACTTGGAAAATAGATCCAGATTTTGCTACACTCATGCCACTTGCAGGAAGCTGAACGATTGATTCATACTGGCAAGATATTTTTCCTCAAAGTATGAGTGTGACTAGATTTGAGGTATATCCGTATCCAAATACTGATCGCAGATATGCTTGGAAAGATTTTTCTCCCTCTATCAACCTTAACCCGTACGTCCGTATCAAAGTAAGTCTAACCCCAAGTCGGAAGAAAAGATCTGGAATGCAATGAAAGATACCAGAAGTAGATCTTTCAACTACTATTAATCTTTCGGATTACTTTACTCAATAGTTTTTTAACTTCACATCTATGAAATCAAATAATCAATGATTCTCCATCATAATTGGTATGGGATTGGTAATACTTATGAGTCTTTCGGCATACGTGATTTTATCATTTATTATGCCGTTTTCAAGAAATATGAAATGAGTAGAAAATTCTACTGCATCGTATTATTATGCATACGCTTGAATAGAAAAAGCACTGCTTGCTAAAAAATCCGATACATGAAGTTCTTTATGAAATGAACATAGTACAACTTTACCTGCAACTGCTCAAGGGGATGGTTATACTACGTTTTCATCTGGGCAAATCTCACCACCTTCTTGAGAAGGAAACAGTGAATTTGATCATGATTATAATCGTCTCTGACTCTCTGATCCTATCCAGATGGAAGTATGATATAATAAAATTTCCAATTGGACAAATGTTAAAGCAAAATATAAAATTCCACAGATTAATGGAAAAACAAATCTATCTATTAATGGGGCAGAACCACTTGTCTATTGGACTTTGTCTCGGTGAGACGAATCTACATGAGGGACTTTGATGGCTACAGGAAATTCTATAGTGAATTCTGACAAAATAATATCGGCTGAATATACATATAATTTTTCTTGAAACAATGGACTTGATTTAGATGGAAATACTACTCAAATTCAAAATTATTATACTGATCATTGTACTAGCCAATCATGTATCCTGAAAATTACAGTTCTTCGTCAGATACAAATCAATATTGATACTAGCTTTGCCAACATTCCATATTTGGAGTACAAGATAGATTTTTGAGCAGGACAAAAACTTCCTCTCTACTATACGGTGATCGAAGCATCTGGAAAATCATTTTGATTTGAGAAAGACTTAAAAGTACGAGTTCCACAACAAACTGTCAATCAAGCATTTGACTTTACGGTCTTTCAATAGTATTCACTGTAACTTCCTCCATGGTATCAAATGGAGGTTTTTTTTGACTTTTTGTTGCTTGTCGGTACTCTCTCCCTTGTAGAGGAATTCATGAATTCCCTCTATGCTACAACAAGCCAATTCATGAATTGGCTTTACACAATATACTAATCCTACTTCTTATGAAAAAATTTACTATCACACAAAACGATGCCAATCAAAGGCTTGATAAATTCTTAAAAAAGCTTCTTGTTTCCTCAAGTATTTCGCTCATCTACAAACTAAACCGCACCAAGAAAATCAAGGTCAACGACTTGAGACAAGACAACGAGTACAAGCTTGCAGTAGGAGATCAAATTGCTTTGTATTTGACCGATGACGATTTTCAAAAACTCACCGCAAAGCGTACGTCTCCTGAAGGGGGTCCATCAGGGAAAGGACTCGAAAAACAAGATATTCTCTACGAAGATGGAAGCCTTTTGGTGCTCAATAAATCGTCATGAATCAATGTCCATCCCTGAGATCACAAGACCAAAGAATCCAATATCATTGCACAGGTTCATGACTATCTGGGTGAAAAATTGAAAAGCCTCACTTTTGCTCCTTCTTTGGTGCATCGTATCGATCGTGATACTTCTGGAATTCTTCTCATAGCCAAAGAAAAAGCACTTTTAAGTCAGTTGGTGGAGGATTTTAAAGACCATAAAAAAGTCAAAAAAACCTATTTTGCTCTTGTCTTTGGATCCATGCCAGCATCAGCAGGAACGATTTCACATCGTTTGACGAGGATAGAAGATGCAAAAAATGAAAACAAGATTCAAGTAGATCCTGCCTGACAAATAGCGATTACTCACTACCAAGTATTGAAGACCTTTGCTATCGATACTCCCGAATGACTCAAAACAATACAAAGTCTTGAACTCAAAATTGATACGGGGAGAATGCATCAGATCCGTGTGCACCTTGCGACCGAGGGGGCTTGGATTATTGGAGACACCAAATATGGAAATGAAAAATGGAATGCATTTTTTTCAAAGTACTATCAAGTCACCCGTCAACAACTGCATGCTTGGAAGATAGATTTCCTTCACTATACTAGAAAGAAGCCTATCCATCTGGAAGCTCGTCTCAAATCAGATATGCAGAGCTTTCTAGAGATACTAGAAAATAAAATGAAACTGAAAAGTGAGTAATGAAAAGTGAGTAATGAAAAGTGAAAAGTGAAAAGTGAATAGTGAATAGTGAAGGAAAACTCTTTTGATTTTTTCTCTTGATGTTTGCTCCTACATCTTGTAGCTTGTAGCTTGCATCTGCATCTTGCCACTTCTCTTGAGGTTTGCAAGATGAAACATTTTGCAATTTTAAAAAATTGTTTACAATGACCCCAAATATTTTTCTTGATATCTTCTAACTCTTCTTTACTATGCAAGACCGTATCCAAGAAATGAAATCCTCTTTTTTAAGAGAGATCGAAAACATTTCCAATCTGGAAGCACTGGAAACCTTGAAAAATGACTATCTTGGGAAGACAGGACAACTCAATAAAATACTTTCTTGACTCAAAGACCTCGCTCCAGAAGACAAAAAGACTGTGGGGCTTCTTGCCAATGAACTCAAAAATCTCATTACCCAACAGATTACTTCTCAAGAATCAGTCTTAAAACAAGCCTATTATAGAAGTCTTGAATCAAAAGACGCACTTGATGTGACCCTCAGATTTTCGACCCAAAGAGGTGCTATGCATCCTTTTTCGCTCGTAGAGAGCATCCTTCTCCCAAGAGCCAGCGCACTTTGATTTGAAGTGAAGTACTCAAGGGACGATCAGATTCAAACACAAAGCACTGCTCCTGAGTTTGCGGGGCATTTCCCAACACTTCCAGAACTATGGGTGACGATCAAAGACACTGGGGAAGTGGGGTATGATTTTTTTCTTCCACAACCACACGCAAATATTGAGAACCTCTTGGGATTCATAGATGGACTTCTTTGCGCTTTTTTCCCAAAAGGAATAGACACACAATTCCGTCCCTATTGGACTCCTGAAATCTCAGGGGCTCAGAAGATTTTCCTCAATCAAAACCAAATACAGAGAGAAATAGGAATCTTGTGATTCAGGGAGCATCAGGGGGATCTGATAGCCTATGTGCAATTGGATGCCGTAGCTCTTTGACAGTGTGTTCTTCATATTCAAGAAAGCTCACATTTCTTTTCCAACCAACCATCTTGGTTAGAACAGTTTCGTTAAAGAGAGAACTTGCATTCGTTGCAAGTTTTTTTTATGTACTTTTTGATAAAAACGTTTTTTTTCACTCAAAATTTCAGTATAAATCTATTGACAAAATATCATATGACTTCACAAGATAGAATCTATTGCTATTTTTTTGCTTCGATCCTAAAAATTATAATAGCTTTCCTATGCTATTATCTATCTATACAACACAAAGGGGAAGTGTATTTTTAAAAAAAACACCTCTTTTTTTTGATTTTATTTCCAAAATACTATATAATTGACTCACATTATTTTTTAATTATTTAATTTTATGAAGACAAAAACACATATTATTGGGTTCTTGGCTCTTGCAACTTTGTTTGCTTCCTCTGCTTATGCTGCTACTGGTGATACCGCTACTGGTGCCCCAGCTCCTACCCTAGTTCCAGCTGCAACTGGTGCAATAATGCCAACTTCTGCTGATCCGACAGATTCAACTGCAGCTGTTGGTCAAATCACTGGGTTGACTCCTATTGATGCTCAAACACTTACTGTGAGTGTATCAAATGTGACTGATGTAAAGATGCCTACTGAAACTCCGCAAGAAGGAGATTCAGAAGCAAAAATCTTGGAAGAAATGAAAGTGACTTCTATTGATAAAGCTACTGATAATACAAAAAAAGTAGTGATTAACCTTGAAACTCCTTTAACTGAGGCAGCATCTTACAGCATCATTTCTGTAGGTGAGAATGTTGATGCTAGTATTGACTTTAACTATGCTGCTGGGATTTTGGAATATACAAATTCTACTATCAATCCAAGTGCTATAGGAATTGAAAAAGTTGTAGTTTCTGGACCTACTCAATTAGAAATGTATCTGAATCAAGATCTAACAGGTCCTGCTACTGACTTCAAGCTTTTCCAAGAGAAAAAAGTGGCAAATATGTTCTTTGAACAAGGTACTTTGAATTTAAAACTCGTTGATGCGTTGGAAGCTTCAAAAGATTACATTCTGATTCTTGCTTTGAAAGATAATCAAGGAAAAGATGTTCAAATCGAGAATTTTCTCTATGATTTTACTACTCCTGCTGAACTTGCTGGTGTAACAACCACTGGAAGTGGTGCAGTAGACCAAATGGCGCTTTCTGGTTCTGGAGAACTTAATGCTGCAACTGGTTCAGGTATGCCTATTGAGCAAGTTGCTATGCAAGCAACTCAAACTCCTCGTACTGGAGCAACTACCAATGTTATGGTACTTCTTGGACTTTTCCTTGCTGCTGTGGTGTTTGTTTTGAGAAGAAAAACAATTCAGTCTTAATATTCAAATTATTGATACGAAGGTGACTTTTTCCTAGAAGAATGATTTCTTTTCAGGAGAAAGTCTTCCTTTGTTTCAAAAAAAATTTAAGAGATGCTAGAGGAAATAATCAATTATTTTTTCTTTATCTTTTTGATTTTCTCACACCAAAAACACAAAAATACAAGATATTTTGAGGATAGATTTCATCTCGTTTCATACATCCCATGGTAAATATAATTTTGAGACTTGTGGGAAAAATGATGGGGACCTCATGGTGCTGATACTCCTTATTCTTAGAAGAGAATGAGCAAAAAGAGAAGTTCTTTTTTCTCTTTATTTCCATAATACAAAATAATTATGAAGTGAGCCATTCGTGAAGAGTATCCTCTCAGAGATGCCCTTCTTCAATTGATGATAGACCAAGAATGAAGTGATATGTATATTACGGTTGGTGCCTATCCAGCTATAAAAATCTGATGAGGTATTGTCCCTGTTAATGAAGGAATTGAACAGCTAACATGGAAAGATACCATGGAATTTACCCAGTCCATCGTTACTGAGTGACAACACGAAGGATTGGTGAAAACAAAAAACCTAGACTTTGCATTCTCATTTTCTGGAAGAAGATTCAGAGTTAATGTGTCCTTCCAGATGGCCTGCTATATGATAGTAATCAGACTTTTGGGAAATAAAATTCCTACACTTGAGGATCTCAATCTTCCCTCTGTATACAAAGATGTTACAAAAATAGGACAAGGTTTGATTCTTGTCACCTGACCAACAGGTTCTTGAAAATCTACCACATTAGCAGCGATGATCAACTATATCAATCAAAACTATGCCAAACATATTATCACGATTGAAGACCCTGTAGAGTATATTCATCCTCATGCAAAGAGCATTGTAGAACAAAAAGAAATCGGGAAAGATGTCCCTGATTACAATACCGCTCTCGCCTGAGCGATGAGACAAAATCCACAGGTGATACTTTTTTGAGAGATGAGAACTACTGAAGAAATTGAAATGGCACTTACTTTGAGTGAGACAGGACATTTAGTTTTTTCAACACTCCATACTCGTAGTGCCTATCAAACGATTTCCCGTGTTATCGATAGTTTCTCTTCTGGTCAACAAAACCAAGTACGTCTTCAACTTGCTGATTCTCTTGTAGGAGTGTTTTCTCAGAGACTTTTGAGAGCATCAGATGGAAGTGGGGTAAAGATGGTTAAAGAGATTCTTGTGCGTACTCCTGCGGTTGCCAATTTGATTCGTGAAAATGATCTCCATCAGATTCCATCTGTGATGCAGATGGGGAGTCGTGAGGGGATGCAGATGCTAGAAAAAGATATTATTGAACTCATCAATATGGGAAATATCTCAGAAGAAGAATGACTCAAATATGCAAATAACCCAAAACTTGTGAAAGAATGACTCAACTAGTCATTCTTTTTTTGCTATGTGTGACTTTACGAGGGGAAAAATCTTCTTCAATATTTGACAAATAATATAATTATGGTAATATGGCTATATGCAAATTTATTTGTATACTTTATTTCTTTAATGATGAATATATGAATCTACAAAAAGCAATGGTGGTTTTTTTTCTTGCTTTGTTACTGTTTTCGTGTGGAAAAGCTGATAATAAGAACGGTGAAGTTTCGCCGACTCTTCCATCAAGTGGGCTATCAACGACCAGCGGAAGTATTACTTTAGATACTTATGGCATCCAAAAAGATACATTCGATGCACTAAAAAACAAAACTTCACTTGAAGACCTCAATCTTGTTTTTCTCCAGAAGAACCTTGCAACTACCCCAGTGGTTAGAATGGGAAGTGATTTTTTTGCCAAACTTCAAGCGGTTACGCCAAACAATATCCAGTCTCAAAAAGATGGAGGAATTCAAAAAACAGATTTAGATGTTGTATTAAAAAATTATGATCAGAGCTTGGTGAGAGAATTGACACTTAAATTGAATATTCATGACTACAAAACCAAGCAACCTATTGCAAAGGGAAAAATCTTTGTCAATGGGGTCAATATAGGGAGTTTTTCTGATGGAAAATTTGAATGATCATTTCATTGGCTTGAATGAGTGGAACTCTTTCATATTTTGGTCAGGAGTGAGGAATATTGAGATGCGGTACTCGTACTCAACTCACTCAATTCTCGTGGAGAACTCTTGATGGGGGATGTACTGATGAAAAAAGCTTTTATAAAGGAACTTACTCTAAAAGATGCACAAAATATTTCAGCAGGGCGTGTAAAAATCTCCCTCAAAGCTTGTACTTTAGTTTCTTCAGATGGACAATGTTATGAATGAAAAGCAACTCTAAAAGTGAATTTTATTGAATGAAATGAAGCTAATGGTAGCCTATTGTCGATGAATATGGATGCTATCACACAAGACAACAAAATGGTATACTTGAATAGTGGTTGAATGGCATTTATTGAATTTATCACTCCATCGGGGGAAATCCTTCGATTAAAATCTTGAGAGACTATTTGATTTGAGTATCAAGTTTCACTTCAGGATATACAGGGGATGCAAAATACTAAAAATGGAAACGGAAAGAAAAATGGGTACTGGTATTACAATAAACTTGCTGGAGTCTGGCAAGAATCTCAGGCTCACACAAAACTTGATACTCAAAAACGCATACTTTACATAGATGCGGATGTTCTCTATTAAAATCTAAATAAAATGACTATGAAAAAAATATTATTTTTCCTTATTTGTATGCTTTTTTCTCTCTCTAGTGTACACGCAAATCGGGATACTATCACGACTGTAACATATGCTACGAATTTATTGAGTCCGTATACCATGAAAGTCAATACAAAAAATCTTGCATGTGGAACCACTCAAGAATATTCTTGAAATATTTTTGATATTCTTTGAGTGACTCCTTGAGAATGATTGACCTGTATTAAACAATCATGAAAGCTGAAATGTATGAAAGTTCTTCCCAATTGAGGTTCTCCTTCATGAACGAATCCTGGCTCAGTAAAACTATCAGCAACCAACAAACAAATTCTTCAAGAGCTCGGACTACCATCATCGGTGTATCAACAGGTAGGTGGAGACTATCAACAATATTTTGATTTTCAAATGTGGCTTATCACGGATGAGAGTGGATGAAATACTGGAACCCCTTTTTCTATGCCTTTTTGAGAGTTTTCATTACTTGCGTGAGACAATACCATCATATATTCAGATGCGAGTGAATGTAAGAAGGAACCAGAAGTAAAATGTGGATCTGCTACCAAAACGTTTTCATACAATGATACAAATTGGGATGCAAGTACGCTCTTTTGTTTTGATGGAACTTCAGATCCTATCAAGCCTGCATTTCCTAGTGTATGATGAAGCACTTCTTGGGAGTGTTCTAATGGAAGTGAAAAAGTGAGTTGTAAAGCTAGCAGAGGAAACGCTTCTGCAGATCCATCTTGTGGAACTGCAAATCAGGTTCAATTCGATCACTCCGCAAGTTCTTGGTGAGCAACAACTCTTTGTGGGAAATGAACCCCAACTTCGGTAAATTTTCCAATTCCATGAGAAAAGGTAGCTTGGCAATGTATTTCTGGGAGCAATACTGTTGATTGTAGTGCTTCTCGTGATACGTATTTTTCCGAAAACAAAGAACCTCCAATACTTGAATCTGTAGAAATAGATGGATGTACGGAAGATGCCTCTGGAAAATATTTCTGTATGTCAAATACCAACAATCTAGTGATTAATGTAAAGCTTCGTTATCTTGGGACCTATAGTACACCAGCAAAATCTGACAAGATTATATTGGATATAAATAATGAGTCAAATTCAGCATCTGTAGCAAATATGTTCGATGATACTGATATCTTGGATACGAAAGTACATCAACAAGAATACCTTGGAAACGCAAAAATCAATTTTACAAAGGTATGAAAATATACTCTCGAAGTATTTGCATTGTGAGATGCAAAAATTACTGCGTCAAAAAGTAATATCGTGACTTTACATCTTGAAATCATTCCAAACAATACTTTTATTTTTAAAGATCCTACCTATAGTAAACTTGCTGTAAAATGAATTTTTAATTCGACATCTTATGAAAAAATAAAGATTTGTGGAAAGATAACCGATAGTAATGATAATAAATTATTAGACCTTGGTAGAACTGTGCTAGTTACTTTGATCTGAGATGGAATTGATGTAAATATTATTGATTCAGGTTGGCAAGGGGAAGCTCTAAAAATCACGAATCCAATTTTTGATTCTACCAAGGACTCAAAATATTGTTTTGATCTTTGATCGTATTCTCCGTGAAAGGATAACTTTGATTTTAACATTAAAGTTAATAAACATACCAATACTTATACATTGGATCCGACAAATTATTCTTCAAAAGATATCACCACACAATCGCTAGAATTTAAAAAGCCACTTGTTGGTCAAATGCAATCTTCATTTGACGGAGGAGCAAGTCGGGGAAAACAGATTCAACTCGGAAAATCAACACTCTACAAAATTCTCCCAAATGAGTCAGTAAATTATTCTCTTAACTATGAAGGTGCAAATGTTTCCAATGTATTTACTTCTCATGTTGATTTGGTCTTTGAAAAGACTCCTGAAGTAAACATTCCAAATTTTAGTGCTGTATTGCTGAGAAAAAAGACCTCTGGAAATAATGCTCTTGATACAGGGATTGAGGTTTTAGATTCTCAAACCAGCAATAAAACTCCTCTTATTATATCCTATACTCTTAGTGGGAAAAGTATAAAATATAAATTTTCATCAACTGACGCATATAATAGTTTGGAGCCCATCAAGTTGGTGAATCTTCTTAATAATCCTGTATTAGTTTCCACTGGAGTAGCAGTTACTTGATTGATAAATCAAAACGACTCATTTACTACGACTTCAAAAGGAACTAAAGCAAGTATCAAAATTGGAGAGAACCTTACTCGTTATGACCTCTTAAAAACTTTCAAACAAAATGTCGGAAAGAATGCTTGATTAGTAAAATGGTGTAAATGACCCTTGACGATTACTGATATTAATTCTGATGATCTTTCCTCTTGTACCGTAACTGTCAATGGAGAAAAAATTTCATATATTCAAGGAAATGTCACTCTTGGAAATGGAGTTGATACACTAGAGGTTCAAGAGAATTTGAAAAGAACAATTATAGTAAAAGATGGATTCACTTATATCAAGTCAAATATATCTACCTACAAAAAGAACAAAGCTACTTTTTTGATTGGTACCTATACCGAGATGTGATTGAAAAACTTTAGTGTCCCAGAAGGGCTTTCCTTTGATATTTCAACTCAACAGAATCTGTCTTGATGGACTTTTGTAAATCCTTCGGTAACGAATATTGATGCCTTTGTAGTCTCTGAGTGACCATTGGTATCTTACGATTCTAAACTGTATGTAACTGATGTAAGGAAAGCAACTATAGATCTTCCGTATCAACTTCATATTTATGGAAGTCTCCTATCTCTCAATACCAATGGGGGGACGGAGAATCTAGGAAATACTTTTACTTGTCCTTATATTATTACGAATTGTACATCACAGAATAATTATGCATCTATCTTTGATTTGGTTTTCCTAAGACAATGAACCAAGACTTCGACTTCACCTCAACTCAGACCCGTGACAGACCCAGACTATAAAGAATTTCCACTCTTTATAGAGCGTAATCCAAGCTGGAATTCTTCGCCAAGTGTGATGTTTGTAAAATAAATATTCTTGAAAGAAGAGGAAAGTACAAAATATGTATCTCTCCTCTTCTTTCCTTTTACAAAGAGAAGAAAAAAATAAAAAAATTTTGACTTATTGTATTTTTTTTATAAAATGCATTGGCTCTTTATAGTATCTTTACAAAGATACCATGAAAGTTATTCGAGGAGGTTAAGTTAAACGGCTTTATATAGGGCAAGTTTAACCTCTGACTTTTATATTTTAATTTATTTTACACATGGCTTGATTGTTAGCAACAAAGCTAGAGATGACAAGAGTGATAAAATGAAATGATTTTATCCCAGTTACTCTCTTAAAAGTTCCTGCTTTAAAAGTACTTGCTGTGAAAACTACTGAGACTGATGGATACGAGGCTATCGTAATCGGAATCTTGGAAAGTGACGCAGAATGATCATTAAAGGAGGGGAATAAGGCACTCAATGTAAAAGAATTCTCTGATGTAAAAGAGATTCGTTTATCTGTTGATGAGATTGGAAAATACCAAGTTTGACAAGATCTTGGATTAGATGATTTGGAAGGAGTTGAGCTCGTAGAAGTTACATGAATTTCAAAAGGGAAGTGATTCGCTGGCGCTATGAAAAGACATAACTTTTCAGGTGGACCTTGAACACATGGTTCAAAATTTCATAGAGCTCTTGGATCTATTGGTAATAGAAAACCAAGAAGAACCCATAAAGGAAAGAAAATGCACGGACATATGTGATGTGATCAAATAACTATCAAGAAAATTTCTCTTGAATTGGTAAATAAAAGTCTCCAAGTAATTGGGGTAAGAGGACCAGTTCCGGGAGGAAGAAATTCTTTGGTAATTGTCAAATTTTAAACTTTAACGGTATAGAAATGGAAAAGAAGTTATTCGATCAAGAATGAAAGGAGGTTTGAGTAGTAGAGCTCAACGACTCTGTTTTTAATCTTGAGGTAAATAAGGGGTTGATTCATAGATACCTTGTATTCCAATTAGCAAATGCAAGACAGGTAGTTGCTCATAGTAAAACGAGAGGAGAGGTGAGAGGATCAACAAGAAAAATCTACAAACAAAAAGGCACTGGTAGAGCGAGAATGGGGGGAAATAGAGCTCCAATGAGAAAAGGTGGTTGAGTAGTATTTGGACCAAGAAATACAGTGAATTTTACTCTTTCTATGAATAAAAAAGAAAGAAGACTTGCGCTTTTTCATGTTCTTTCTTCTAAGGCTCAATCAGGTGATCTCGTGGTGCTCGACGCTTTGCAATTTGCAAACATGAAAACAAAAAATATGGAAAATGTTTTAAAAGTAATTCCATACGAAAAAACTGTTTTGTTAGCACTTGCCTCTAGAAACGAAACCATAGAAAAATCAGCAAGAAATATTCCAAATATCAAAACGTTGGCTATTGATTATCTCAATGTTGCTGATTTACTCAAATACAAGACTTTGGTGCTTCTTAAAGATTCACTTGAGAAAGTAAATGCTTTAGCTCAATAATTATTTTCACTATGAAATTATATAGTATTATTAAAAAACCAATCGTAACCGAGAAGTCTTCTCGTAGCGAAATGTATCACACTACGTATGTGCTTGAAGTTTCGTCTGAGGCGACAAAAATTGATATCAAAAAAGCTATTTTTGAAATTTATGGTGTAGAAGTTGCATCTGTGACTGTACTTAATACCAGAGAAAAACATAAAAATGGAAAAAAGGGCATCACTTTGAGAAAAAGAGAATCGAGAAAAGCATACGTAACGCTCAAAGACAAAAAGGCAAGTATAGATTTTTCTATCACAAAATAATTTTTAGTTTTTAATTTATTTACCCGTGGGAATCAAGAAATTTAAGCCTACTACTCCAGGGAGAAGAGGCATGACAGGAAACACGTTTGAAGAAATCACTACGAATGTTCCATATAAACCACTCACAATTTCTTTGAAGAAACATTCTGGAAGAAATAACACCGGTACCATTACTATAAGACATCAAGGTGGTGGACACGCAAAAAAATATAGAATGGTTGACTTTTACTTTCATGACAAGAAAACTATTCCAGCGAAAGTAGAAACTGTTGAGTATGATCCATATAGATCAGCATGGATTTCACTCGTATGTTACAATGATGGAGAGAGAAGATACATTCTTGCTCATAAAGATATTAGAGTTGGGGATGTGGTAGTAACTGCTGAAAAAACACCTCTTGTATCTGGAAACAGACTCGAGATTGGAAATATTCCAGTAGGACTTTGAGTGTACAATGTTGAGTTGATTGTGGGACAAGGAGCGTCAAGCGTTCGTTCAGCAGGATCTCAAGCGACTGTTATCTCTCAAGAAGGACAATACACTCAAGTACGTATGCCATCAGGAGAAATCAGACTCGTTCACAAAAAATGTTACGCAAGTCTTGGACAAGTATCAAACCCAGATCATGGACAAATCGTTATCGGAAAAGCCGGAAGAAGTCGTCATATGGGAAAGAGACCTACCGTACTTGGGAAATCTATGAACCCAGTAGACCATCCACATGGAGGTTGAGAAGGACACTCACCAATTGGTATGAAAGCACCAAAGACCCCTTGGGGAAAAGTTGCACTTGGATTCAAAACCAGAAGCAAGAAAAAATTCACCAATAGATGGATTTTGAGAACCAAGAAAGGAAAACTTATGGTGTAATGTTATTCATTATATATTCAAAAAAGCTAATTTATAATTTTAATACTCAATATGGCGAGAAGTTTAAAGAAATGACCTTATATTGATGAGAGACTCCTTAAAAAAGTTGAAGTACTCAACGAAGCAGGAAAAAAATCTGTTATCAAGACATGGGCAAGAGGATGTACCATCATTCCTCAATTCGTAGGACATACCTTCGGAGTTCACAATGGAAAAGTCCATACACCTGTATTCGTGACTGAAGATATGGTAGGACACAAACTCGGTGAATTTTCTTCAACAAGAACATTCAAAGGGCACTCTGGAAACAAATAGTTTCATACTTACTCATTAATTTAATCAAAAATATGAAAGCATATGGAAAGAACATCAGAATCTCTCCGAAGAAACTCAGAGTTGTTGCTGAGATCGTGAGAAATAAGGATGCTGTCTGGGCACTCAATTTCCTGAAGTTTGCACCAAAGAAATGAGCAGATATCCTCTACAAAGTTCTTCACTCAGCAGTGAGTAATGCAACTCACAACGATGCTCAAAAATTAGAAGATCTTTCGATTGGTACTCTCAATATTCAAAAAGGAATCGTATATAAAAGAGGACAACCGATTTCAAGAGGAAGAACTCATCCTATCTTGAAAAGAACTTCTAATATTACCTTGGAGCTTCAAGTAAAATAATTTAACTATTAATTGAATGAATTATGTGACACAAAGTTAGTCCATGAATTTTCAGAATTCCGTATATCAAAAGTTGGTCTGCAAATTGGTATGCTGATAAAAAAGAATATGTTGCACACCTTGGAGTAGATACGAAAATTCGTGCTCTCCTTAAGCAGTCTTTCAAAGATATTCCTGTGGGAGATATTCTTATATCAAGAGATCAAAGCGAAGTGGTGCTTACAGTTTTTACCGCAAAGGCAGCGTTGGTATTGGGAAACAATGATGAAAATATTACGAGTCTTACTGCACAAATCTTTAAAAAGACTCTGACAAAAGTAAAATTTGTAGTAAAAGAAATCAAAAAACCAGAATTAAATGCCAATGTTGTTGGATACACTATTGCAAACCAAATTGAAAAGAGAATGCCTTACAAGAGAGCTATTAAGCAAGCAATCTCAAAAGCTATGGAAAAAGGTGCAAAAGGAATCAAAATTAAAGTCGGAGGAAGACTCAATGGTGCAGAAATTGCGAGAAAGGAGACTTTTAAAGAAGGAAACATTCCTACTCAAACCGTAAGAGCTGACATCGATTACACTACTTCAAGAGCTGAAACTGTATACGGTACTATTGGTCTCAAAGTATGGATTTATAAAGGAGATATTTTTAAAAGAAAATAATTTGACATTTTAAAAATTTTTATATACTTAATTAAGTTTTTTATGTTACAACCTAAGAAAGCAAGATATAGAAAAACTCATAGGGGAAGACTGAAAGGTCTCGCAGTGAGAGGTTCGAGTATCAGTTTTGGTGACTATGCACTCAAAGCAACTACTAGAGGGTTTATTACTTCTAGACAAATAGAAGCAGCGAGAAGAGCAATGGTTCGTCAAGTGAAAAGAGGGGGTAAAATCTGGATTAGAATTTTTCCAGACAAACCATATACAAAAAAACCATTGGAAGTGCCGATGGGGTGAGGGAAATGATCGCTTGAGATGTTTAGAGCTCCTGTAAAACCTGGAAGAGTGTTATTTGAAATAACATGAGTTTCTCCAGAAGATGCAAGGGAAGCTTTTAGGCTTGCTTCTTACAAGCTATGAGTACAGACAAAAATATTAGTTGATAAGTTATAGTACCATGAAACAAATGAAAGATTTGAAGCTTCTCTCTGTAAAAGAGCTTACTAAGTTAGATACTGCTGATTTGAGAAAAGAATTGACACAAGCGAGAAAAAGACTTTTTGACCTTGAAATAAAACTCAAAGTTTCTGAACTCAAGCAAACTCACTTGGTAAAACCGATGAGAAGATATATCGCTACCGTTTTAACAGTAGCTCAAAGTAAAGCAATTTAATATTTTACTCAAATATATTATGAGATTAAAAAAAGGTGTGGTAGCTAGTACGAAGATGGATAAAACAATCGTTGTTACCATCGATTCGTATAAGAGTCATCCAAAGTATAAAAAAAGTTTTAAAGTTACCAAGAAGTTTTACGCTCACGATGAAGAAAATACTTGCCAAACAGGTGATATCGTAACTATCAGAGAGACGAGACCTTTGTCAAAGCTCAAAAGATGGGAAGTAGTAAAAGCGTAGAGGTTTTGACCAGAGATCATTGGTTGAAATGGATTTATAATTTATAATTAACGCATTGTATGATACAAAATGAATCAATACTCATGGTTGCGGACAACTCTGGTGCCAAAGAAGTTCTTTGTATTAAAGTACTTGGAGGTTCAAAAAGAAGATATGCAACCGTTGGGGATACCATCGTGGTAGCAGTTAAAAAAGCAGATCCACATGGGAATATTAAAAAGAAAAAGGTCGTAAAAGCAGTCATCGTAAGAACTGCAAAAGAAATTTCTAGACCAGATGGGAGCTTTATTCGTTTCGATGACAATGCTTGTGTTATCGTAGATGATAAAGGAGAACCAAAAGCAACTCGTATCTTTGGACCAGTTGCGAGAGAGCTCAAGACAAAAGGATTTCAAAAAATCGTCAGTCTTGCTCCAGAAGTTTTATAATACTAACCATTCATTCCTATGAAAATTCAAAAAGGTGACAATGTTTTTGTAATCGCTGGAAAAAATAGTCCGAAAAAAAACAAGGAAACTTGAGAGAAAGAAGTTTCTACATGAAAAGTTTTGAAAGTTTTTACACAAACAAACAAAGTAATCGTTGAAGGAATCAATATTGTTACCAAACATATTAAGAAAAACTGAACTCAACCTGGAAAGATCATCAAAACAGAAAATCCAATCGATGTTTCCAATGTTATGCTTGTATGTCCATATACTTCTCAACCAACTCGTGTTGGATACGTAATGGTACAAGAAAAAACTCAGACAAAGAAATATAGATTTTCAAAAACTGCTCTTAAGGCAAAAGGTGGAGAAGCAAAAAGCTATATCATCAAATAAATTATTTTATAAATAAGAGACACTATGTATCTTAAAGAAAAGTATGTAAGAGAGATTGCTCCAAAATTACAAGATAATCTTGGACTCTCAAATAAAATGCAAATTCCAAAAATCGAGAAAGTTGTTTTGAATATGGGTATTGGTACCTATATCAAGACAGGAAACAAAGACTTTTCTTCTCTCAAACATGATCTCGCTTTGATCGCAGGTCAAGAGCCGTCAGTTCGTTTTGCTAAAAAAGCGATTTCGAACTTTAAATTGAGACAAGGAATGCCTGTAGGTCTTTCTGTAACACTTAGAGGAGAACATATGTATGCATTCCTTGAAAGGTTGATAGATATTGTACTTCCAAGAGTGAAAGATTTTAGGTGAATTAATAAAAAAAGTTTTGATGCACAATGAAATTTTAACTTTGGTATCAAAGAACACACTATCTTTCCAGAAGTCCCTCAACTCGATGTGGTAAAATACCACTGATTGCAAATTACTATAAAAACGAATTCACCATGAACCGAAGCAACAAGAATGCTTCTTACAGAAATGGGATTCCCATTTTCAAAGTAATGTTTTAATTATTTAATACTACTCGAATGGCTAAGAAGTCTAAAATTGCGAAAGCAAACAAATTAAAAACTCAGTTTTTAAGAGCGCTTCAAGATGGAAGAAAACCAAAGTTTGCAACCAAGGTTTTCAATGTTTGTAGCGTTTGTGGAAGAACCAGAGGATATATTGGAAAGTTTGATATGTGTAGAATTTGTATCAGAGAAAAAGCAAACGCTTGAGAACTTCCTGGAGTAAGAAAATCAAGCTGGTAATATTACTCATTTAAATTTAATTATTAAGTTATAGAACTATGATAATCGATCCAATCGGAGATTTGTTGACGAGATTAAGAAATGCATATCTTGCGAGAATCTTGGAGGTGAAAGCACCATATTCAAAGTTGAAAGCAGATCTCCTCAAAATCCTCAAGAAAAACAAATATATCTTGGATTTTGAAGACGTGACTGAAGAAAACAAAAAATTTCTTCGCATCAAATTAAACAATGTGAGAGAAACTTTGTATATCCCAACATTTAAAAGAATTTCAAAACCTTGACAAAGAATTTATATCTGATCAAAAGATATCAAAAAATCAAGAAATGGAAAAGGTATTTATATTCTTTCTACTCCAAAAGGAGTCATTACAGGATATGAAGCAAGAAGCCTCAATGTAGGTTGAGAACTCATCTGCGAAATTTTCTAAGCATTTTTATTTACTAAATTATAATCTATGTCAAGAATTGGTAAATTACCAGTGGTGATGCCTGAAAAAGTTGAGGCTCGTCTACGTGACAATGAAATCGAAGTAACCGGTCCACTTGGTACCCTCACCACTCCTATCCACGAATTGGTGACTGTTCAAATAGAAGGGACAAATATCACAGTAACTCCAGTTGATATCGAAAATCCATTGTCGAAAGCACTCTGGGGAACTGTAAGAGCCAATATTAACAACTTGGTGAAAGGAGTTTCAGAAGGTTTTAAAAAATCCCTTGAAATCAATGGAGTTGGATATAAGTTTGAGTTGCAAGGTGAAAATTTGGTACTCTCAATTGGATTTTCACACAAAGTTGAAGTAAAAGCACCTGTATGAGTGAGCATGAAAATGGACGAAAAATTGAAAAATGTACTTCATTTCTCTGCTACAGACAAACAACTTTTAGGAGAATTTACTGCAAAAATTAGATCTATGAAAAAACCTGAACCATACAAAGGAAAAGGTATTAAATATGTAGGTGAAACCATCAGAAGAAAAGCTGGAAAATCAGGAAAATAATCCCATTTTATTTCATTTTTATTACAATTATGTTAGCAAAAGGAACCAAAAGACTCAGAAGAAAAGAGAGAGTCAGAGCAAAGATTTCTGGAACTGCACTCAGACCACGTTTAAACGTTTTTAGAAGCAATGCCAATATCTATGCACAACTCATCGACGATGTCGCAGGAGTAACTCTTTGTCAATCAAGTGATTTGAAACTTGATTCAAAGGGAACAAAGACACAAAATGCTATGAAAGTAGGAGAAGATATTGCCCAAAAAGCAAAAGCAATCAACATTGAAACCGTAGTTTTTGATAGAGGAGGTTTTTCATATCACGGAAGAGTGAAAGCTCTTGCTGATGCTGCGAGATCTACAGGTCTTTCATTTTAATCTTTAAAAATAACAAGTTATGGCAACTGAAGCAAAAAAGAATTTCAAAAAGTGAGGAAATGCCTTTAAAGCCGAAAAAGAATTTAAAGAAGAACTACTCGCAATCGATAGAGTAACGAGAGTTACGACTTGAGGGAGACAGTTGAGATTTAGAGCCGTGATCGTCGTAGGTGATGGAAAAGGGAGAATCGGTCTTTGAACTGGAAAATCTTGGGAAGTAGTGGATGCTATTGCAAAAGCTGTACACGATGCAAAGAAAAATGTAGTACGTGTAAAAATGGAAAACGGAACCGTTCCATACAATATAGAAGCAAAATTCAAAGCTGCAAAAGTTATGGTTCATCCTGCATCAGAAGGTACGGGGATTATCGCTGGAGGTGCCATGAGAAAAGTACTCTCAGTTGCTGGGTATAGAGATGTACTTGCAAAAAGATATGGTTCAACCAACCTTATCAACAATGCAAGAGCAACTATCAAAGCTTTGACTTCTTTCAAAAAATAATATATTTTAATGAATCTAGCTATGTTAACTTTAAATACTATTAGGAGTGCTTCATGATCGAGAAAAGGATCGAAGAGACTTGGTAGAGGAAATGGATCTGGAAAAGGATCGTACTGTGGAAGAGGGCAAAATGGACAAAACTGTAGATCTGGAGGTGGAGTAGGACCATGGTTTGAATGAGGACAAACTCCTCTATTCAGAAGAATGCCGAAACTCAGAGGTTTCTCAAATGCTCAATTTATGGCAAAATACTCTATTGTAAATGTTTCTGATTTGGAAGCATTGGCACAAACAGGAGTAAAAGTCATCAACAAAGAAACCCTCATTCAAGCAGGAATTATCAGAAATAAAAACTATGAAATCAAAGTACTTTGAGATGGTGAAATTACTTCTAAAATTGAACTCAAAGTGAAGAAAATTTCTTCTTCTGCTCAACAAAAAATTGAGAAGGCTTGAGGGAAAGTAGAACTTATCTAATGAGACTCACCAAAGCTTGAAGTTTTTATATTTCAAGCTTTCTTCGTTTTCATTGACAAATAATTGACTTTTTTATCTTTTAATATGTAGCTATGATTTTACATCATATTAAATCCGTATTCGCTGTTGAAAGTCTCAGAAAAAAGATTATAGCCGTACTTTTATTGGTACTTGTGTATAAGTTTCTATCGATAGTGCCACTTCCATGAGTGAATTCAGAGGCACTCAAAGGAATGCTCGATCAACAACAAGGACTCGCATTTTTTGGATCATTGATGTGAGGAGGTCTTGAGAACTTCTCAATACTGTTGATGGGACTCAGTCCTTATATCAATGCGTTGATCATTATCCAACTTTTAGGAGTAATTGTACCATCGATTGGTCAACTTCAAAAAGAAGGGGAACAAGGACAAAAAGTTATTAATAAACGGACTCGTTATCTTACCCTCCCAATTGCATTTGTACAGAGTTATGGAATGATTATCCTTCTCAACTCTCTGGCTCATGGAAAAATTATAGATACAACTGATATAGGATTGGTGCTTATGGCAATGCTTATCGTCACTACGGGAACATTTCTACTTGTTTGGCTTTGAGAGATTATTACCGAGTATGGAATAGGAAATGGTATTAGTATTGTGATTATGGCATGAGTACTCTCAGGAGTTCCTAATACCATATCCAACTATGTCACTCAAGGAAACTATCCACTTTTTGTAGGTATGATACTTGCTACTCTTTTGATTGTGTATGTCATTATAAAATTTACAGAATGAAATAGACGTATTCCTGTTATCTATTCTAGGACTGGAAGAGATGAGAAATCATACTTTCCAATTCGTGTCAATCAAGCTGGAATGGTACCAATCATCTTTGCGGTCTCTATCGTAACCTTTCCATCAATCGTTGGTCAGATTCTTGCAAATCAAACGGCTTCTACAGCAAAAACAGTAGGAACCTTTTTGATGACGAATTTTTCGATGAACAATCCAAGCTGGATTTTCATTCTTATATACTTCCTTTTAGTAGTAGCCTTTTCATTCTTTTATGTATCAGTTACATTCAATACTGAAAATGTTGCTGAAAATATCCAAAAAAGGGGAGGATACATTCCTTGAAAAAGACCTTGAACTGAGACAGCTGAATATTTAGGGAAGGTGTCAGGACATCTCAATCTCTTTGGTGGATGATTTCTTGCATTTATTGCGGTTCTCCCATTTATCATCGGAAAAATTATGTCTCAATCAATAGATTTTATCATATCAGCTTCATGACTGATCATCATCGTATCCGTAATACTTGATATTATCAGAAAGGTTGACAGTGAAATGAAAATGTTTGACTACTCTAAATATAAGTAAGAGCAAGAAGAAAGAAAACTTTTAAAAAGCTGAACGGAATATTTTCGTTCAGCTTTTTTTTGTGCGTTGCGATTTGAAGGTATTCACTTTTCATTTACCTCACTACTGCGTGCTTGTTTCCACCTGAGATGGTTTCCATGACTTTGTGATATTGAAGTTCTCCATTTCTCATGAATCAGGACATCTCGAGACGTTGGGAAATCAAGAAATCATTTTGGAGTCTCGTATCGACTACGAACCCCGTAAGGATTCTTTCACTCACGGGAGGGTCAAATCCCATCGCATCATAGAGTTTCATAAAGTTATGGAAAAATTCTTTTTTTCCAGCGAGCGGATTCCCGAGATCTTCACGAAATCATTTTTCAAGTGAGATCGGAGCCACGAGTCCGTAGGTGTTCGGATAGAGATTGACTGCGTCAATGAGTCTTTGAAGGTCTCACTGTGGAATATTGGTAAGTCCCAGCATCTCAAGAAAATCAAGCGTATCACGAGCCTTGTCGTCACGAGCTTGGAGGTCTTGAGTATTATGAAATTGCACTTCACTCAAGCGAGAGAGGCTTTTTTGTTGCAGGTCGTGGAGTTGTGTTTGGAGTTTGGATTTGCTTTCTTGTAGGTAAAGAGTAAAATTTTTGGAATCTAGGGGAGAATAGGAAGAAAATGCATTTTTGATTTTCTTATCAATCAGGACTTGTTCTCGCTTGGCTTGCCTGATTTCGATATCAATCATCAGATCTTGAGCATGGAGTCATGGCATGGATTTTTGAGCTTGGAGGACTTGAAGTGAAGATTCAAGAGTATTTCGACGTTCTAGGAGCCCAAGAAGCGTATCGTGGGTAGATAACTCTTCGACGATTCCACGTCTATCTCGCTCAAATTTTGCCCTTTCTTGAAGGGTTTCACGGTAGTTCACCGAGGTTGGAAGTCGATACCCATGCTCTTCTATATATCATTGATTGGTTTTGGTATCCACGACCTTGTCTTCGCAGTACACCAGATCCCCACGTCTGACCACATCCCAAGTCTGTGCTTGTGGAAACTGGGTCATAATTGCTTCGTTTTCTATTTTTCAAGGCTGTATCACTTCTGGACTGTAGAGATCTTTTGGAATATCAGCAAGCTGGAATTCTATCTCAGGAGACAGACCCGCAAGGGCTTGGTAGGTGGAATGGTACAAAGCCGAGTCTCAGGTTTTTGCGAGCTCATCAAAGATGCTCTTTCTTGTATGTGCCTGACTCAGCATTTCTTGGATGATTCCAATATCTTTTTTCACCTTCACAGGATCCATCAGATCTCTATCCAACTGCTCCAAAACCGTCAAAAACGCACGGTTTTTCCCAAATGCTTTTCTATAGCTCTCCATCTGTTCATGCAGCACCTTCACCGCTTCCGAGCGCTTTTCGGCTATCTCAGCTTGGACTTTTTGGCTAGCCATTGCGTCCTTAATCTCTGAATCTTTTATAAGTTCTTTAAAACTATCTTTTTCTTCCTGAGCCTGAGATTTTTCATCTTTTTTTAGATTTTCTGTTACTTTTGAACGACTTACGAGAATGTTTGGTGTTTTTTCTTCCAGATTTGAAGCTAATTTTTTGAATCTTTCTGTAAATTGTCTCACACTTTTTAAGTCAACCATTCATACTCAAAACAGTTCCATATTCAAATAGTCTTGGAGTTCATCTGGATTAATTTTTTCAAGGATGACATATAATTCATTGACGAGGTCATCAGGCAAAACGTTCTTCTCTAGGAGCATCTTAAATGTTGCATACTCTTCACACTGAGATAAAATATCTTTTTTTGGAAGAGATGATTTATCAAAAGTCTCCTTTGAAGCTTGTTTCTCGGGTGTTGGTGTGAGTTTTTGTTGGTACTCAGGAAAAGAATTTTGACGTTCCATACTATTTTGTTAATAGAATTATTTTCTGTCACCGATAGCTTTGTCGAGAGCTTTGAGTGTTTTTAACAGTTTATCATAGGTATCATTTTGATCATTGAGTTCCGCCAATCTTGCTTTGGTCACTTCTCTTTGCTTGAGAAGCTTTGCAATATCTTTGTCAAGTTGAGCGTTTTTTTGGTCAAGTTGAGCGTTTTCTTTATATAAAGTAATTAAATCTTTCATATATTGTATTTCAGGAGTTCCAACAAATTCTGGATAGAATTTTTCTATTCTTTGTATAATCGAGTCAGCAAGTCATCAGTTGGTCAGAAAATCTCTCGTAAGGGCAACTAGTTGAGAGTTAAAACGTGCAATTTCCATCTGAGATCTATTTTTGTCAAGACGTCTGGAGAGACCTTCGTGAAGATCTGCCACGGATAATTTTCAGTCGGATGATAATTCTGCAATATTTTTTTCTAGGTATGCTTTTTGTTTTTCTCAGACTTCTTTATACAATTCATCCAATTCAGCTTTTGTGATTTCTCAAATGGTCTCAGCTTTTATTTCCTTTGCACGTTGATTTTTTTCTCAACCAAGTTTTTCATACTGAGCATGTCCAGGAGAAGCCTCCCATTTTCTTTCATAGGTGGTAAATTCCTGCTCTACAGAGTCAATTGCTTGTTTTTCTGACATAAAATATGAATTATAAAATATTATCCTCTCAATGCTATCATATTTTTTTTAGAAATGCAAAAGAAATGCGAGAAATGAGGGCTCTTTTTCTACCTGCTGAGTGTTCCCTTCGCATGAGGAGGAGAAAAAACAAGAATGTATGACGAACGTGTGAGCTATAATGGTGGAGGAATTCGACAAAAAGTTTAGACAGATTAAGAAAACAAGCAATAATAAAAAAACAAAACGGAATTGAAAAATATATAATCTAACCCCTACAACCACTATGAGCAATACGAGAAGCACTTACAGTGCAGAATTCAAAGCAAAAATAGCACTTATAGCCTTGTCAGAAAGCATGACAATAAGTGAAATATGC
>Ga0209373_10001285_pt1 | contig 30865 bp, 24 predicted proteins | sample Higcelweek5metaG_FD_187173 | JGI IMG/M metagenome (GOLD analysis project Ga0209373, IMG submission 187173) | Freshwater pond sediment microbial communities from the University of Edinburgh, under environmental carbon perturbations - High... | ecosystem: Environmental > Aquatic > Freshwater >... | reverse complement strand
CCATTGGCGCTTGATTGGGGAGTAAAGCTGATGGTGTGAATGGCGGAGCGGGTGGCAATGATGGCGGCACCAACAAAATTGTTACTTTCACCGATGCCGGTATTGATTTGGATGATAGAGCTGGAACCAATGTCTTTGACAATATATTGGGTCAAGGGACCATTGGTAGCTGTGGTGGCGATGCCGAGGGTATCACCGACGAATAGATTGGCGGTACTGAAGGAAGGAGCATTGCTTGGCATTATCTTGATATTGGAATCACCAAGACTACTGCCAGCATCAAGTAGGGCAAAATAAGAAAGCTGAGAGTCGGTGAGAACGTCTTTGACTGAGGTAGGGGGGCCGGAGATGGCGGGAACGGTTTTGACAATAAGGACGATGATAAGAATGGTGGTGAAAAAAACCAAACTTAAGCTAAGTTTAAATTTCATAATCCTATCTATAAATATAGAAGTTATTGGGCATAGTTTCAATTGGCAGATAAAAAAATCCCCCTCCGAATCGGAGGGGGATTGAAGGTCTTAATTATTGGCGATCTTTGTATTTCTTTTTCAGATCGTCAAGCTCGTGTTCTAGTTCGTTGATCTTGTCAGCCTGGGGAGGTTGATATTTTGATTGTTGACGGAGGAGGACTATCAAAACAATGATAATGATAATTGAGGCAATAACTAGGAGAATTAGTCTCCAAGGAATGACCCAGAAGAAAGCAGTGGCAGAGGCAACGTTGCCGGCAGTACCGTAGGCGGCCAAGAATTGGGCTTTGTAGCGACCAAAAAGGAATTTTTTATTCAAAGTGTTGTTGTACTCGCGACTGGCAAAAGGAAAAATATTGAGAGACTGAAGGGAGAGTGAGGCGGTTTTGCCATTTAACCAATTGGTAACTACCACACTACCCATGGGGGCAATATGAACATCAGACAGATTGGTGACGGTAGCTTTGAAATCAATGGGGCCATATTCAGAGAATGAGGGGACAGTAAAGTCTTTGACTTGAGCATCTTGATGAATGTCGCCGGGGACAGTAATATAAACTAAAGTGCCAACCTGAGTTTCCATGGAAGCTCCAGTTTGATCAAGAACAGCTTCGCGACTGGGAGCATGGAGAATGACAGCATAATGACCACCAGAGAGAGCGTCGTCGGGGATAATAATAGATACCATTAGAGATTTGGTTTCACCGGGCTGAAGAGTGAACTTGCTGGGTGAGGTAGAGATCCAATTGCTGGCTGCCCAACGATTTTGGGATTGGTCAAGATTTTCACCAATCTGGGTGGGAGTGCCCTTGTCATCCATGACGATAAAATCTTTGATCCCAGTATTGATATAGCGAACAATTCGGGACTCGTTTCTAATTTTAATTTCTTGGACAACCACTTCACCGGGTTTGCCGGTAACCTCTAGTCGAGGGGGGATGGCCGATAAACCGACGGCCGATTGAGCCAAAGAAGGAACTGCCAGTAGAGAATAACTAAGAGCTAGGAAGGGGAGGAGCAGGATTTTTTTCATATTAAAAAGTAGCAGTAGCGGTAAAAACCAGATGGTTTTCGTAGTTTCCGGCCGCTTGAGTGGTGCTGGCTGTCAATCTATAACAAATATTAGCCGTTTCGGTGTTGTTGGGGGTGGAAGTGCGACTCATGATGGTGGTAGCCTGAGCGGCACCAACACCAAAAGCCCGATAACCAGTTTTGTAATCAGTGACCGTGTTGCCGACATTTATATTTTGGATACCATAACCCCACTGGGAGGAGGTGTCGTTGGTGGCCCAAGTGGCGGTAGTGGTGTAGTTGCAGCCCCCGTCACAGATAGTGTCGGCAAAAGTGATGCCAACTCCGCCGACGGTGGTGGTACCAATACTTCTCATCTGGTCAGTTTCATAAACAGTTACCACATAGCCACTACTGGCATTGGTAACGCAGGAGATTCTTTGGGCGAGGTCATTGAAATCACCCAGACTTAGAGCGCCATAGTAAACTGCGGTGGCGGTGGTTTGGGTAACAGCGTCACTTTTTAGAAGATTTCCACAGGCACTTCCGCCAGCACCAACAGCGGAAACTCCAATGGAATCGATATAAAAAGTTAGGGTTGGATCAACGGTAGCGGTGACACGAACAGATTCGATAACCGCGATTTTGCCTTTGGCGGTATCAGCATCGATGACACCGGAACCGTTGGCGACACTATCAAGATGGCGGACAAGGAAGGAATAGGTGTTGTTGGAGGCATCGGCCCGACCTTCGATGGCAGTGAGACCGGCGGAGGGATTAATTAATTGGCTACCGGAAGTTAGAGCCCGGCCAATGGTGACGGTAACACCGATATCGACGGGGTTGGTAACTGCGGCGCCAAGCTGACAGAGGATAACGTGATAGGGACCGGTGGAACCGGTGTCAATATTAGTATTAAGAACGACAGTAGTGCCAACTGAAGCAGTAGCGCCCCAGGGACAGGTAACATCAGCAGCTTGAAGACGAGTGCCCAGACCAGTAGCACCGGAAGAAGGAGTGGTGGCGCCAAGATCAAAACCCATTTGATCAGGGAGGCCATCGTTGGCAATTTCGCCGGGACGGCCGGAGGCCTTGATTAAAATTTGCCAAGCACCACCAGTGGTGTTGCTTTTTGGGGTGAAACTGACAGTGTGAACAGCTGAGCGGGTAGCAATAATAGCAGCACCAGCAAAGGCATTACTTTGGCCAATACCAGAGTTGATTTCGAAGGTACCAGTGTTGGCGATGTCTTTGACGGTATAGATGGTGAGAGGTCCGGAGATACCCACACCAGCACCAGTGGTGCCGATGGCGATGGTGTCGCCAACAAAAAGGTTGTTGGTATCACGAGAGGGATTAGCAGAAAGAATGACTTTTAGGATAGTATCGCCGGGATTGGTAGATCCTGAACTCAGGCGGGCAAAATAAGAGAGTTGAGAAGTGGAAAGAGTGTCTTTGACGCTAATTGGCGGAATTGAATAGAGTGATTTGTGAGAAATAAGCAGGGAAAAAAGACAAAGACAAATAACAGCGAGGGAAGTAAGAGCCAGTTTAAGTTTCATTTGGTCGTTTTTAAGGTTTTTTTAATTATCGGTGGTCAGATTTAATAGTTAAGAATATCCCTTTTTTGAGTTTGATGTCAAGGAGTTAGTGGAGATATTTACCGATTGATTTGAAGGGTAATAGAGATTAAAGTAGATCGATGAAAAAATATGTCTATTATTTTGGGGGTAAGAAAACCGAGGGTAACTCGGGGATGAAATATATTTTAGGTGGTAAGGGAGCCAATTTGGCCGAAATGACGACAATTGGGATTCCGGTACCAGAGGGATTTACGATTAGTACTGAGGCATGTAAATATTATTACGAAAATAACCAAAAATATCCTGAAGGTTTAAAGGTGGAGGTGGAAAAGAATATTAAATTGTTGGAAAAAATGACCGGGAAGAAGTTTGGAGCAGTTGATAACCCACTACTAGTATCAGTGAGGTCGGGAGCAGCCAGCAGTATGCCGGGGATGATGGATACGATTTTGAACCTTGGACTGAATGAAAAAGTGGTTGAGGCAATCACTAAAATTAGTGGTAATGCCAGATTTGGCTGGGATTCGTATCGACGATTTATTCAGATGTATTCAAATGTGGTGGAGAATGTGGAACACGAAAAATTTGAAGCAGTGATTGATAAAATTAAAAAGGAAAAGGGGATTAAACAGGATGTGGAAATGGAAGCCGAGGATTGGAAAAAGGTAGTGGAAAAATATAAAGAGATTTATCGGATTGAAAAAGGCAGGGCTTTTCCGGATGAGGCTAGAGAACAACTGTGGGGAGCAATTGGGGCAGTGATTGGATCGTGGAATAATGAGCGAGCCAAGATATATCGACGGCTGAATAAGATCGATGAGACAAAAGTGTTTGGGACAGCAGTTAACATTCAGTCGATGGTTTTTGGTAATATGGGAAGTGATAGTGGAACCGGGGTAGCTTTTACTCGAAATCCGTCGACCGGAGAGAAAAAATCGTATGGTGAATATTTGATGAATGCACAGGGAGAAGATGTGGTGGCTGGCATTCGAACGCCTCGAGTGCTTGATACACTTCGAACTGAAAATGATGAAGTCTATAAGCAACTGGTGGGAATATTTGAAAAGCTGGAGAATCATTATCGAGATATGCAGGATGTGGAGTTTACGATCGAAAATGGGAAACTATTTATTTTGCAAACCAGGAACGGAAAAAGAACGGGTAGAGCTGCAGTTAAGGTGGCGGTGGATTTGGTGAAAGAAAAAATGATTAGTGAAAAGGAAGCAATTTTAAGAGTCGATCCGGAAATGCTAAATCAATTGTTACATCCAACTCTGGACCAGAAAGCTAAAATGGATTTTAAAGTGATTGCCAGGGGGTTGCCGGCCAGCCCGGGAGCAGTATCGGGAGAGGTGGTGTTTAGGGCCGAAACAGCAGTGGAGTGGGCCGAAGAAGGCAAGAAAGTAATTTTGGTTCGGGCAGAAACCAGCCCAGAGGATTTGGCGGGAATGAATGCCGCCCAGGGGATTTTGACAGCCCGGGGAGGAATGACTTCTCATGCGGCGGTGGTGGCTAGGGGGATGGGAAAATGTTGTGTGTCGGGATGTGATGAAATAGTGGTGGATGAGGAAAATAAAGAGCTAAGGGCACAAGGCATTGCGCCCATACACGAGGGCGACATACTGACTCTGGATGGTAGCACTGGAGAGGTCATACTGGGAAAGGTGCCAACTCAGTTGCCGGAGATGTCAGGTGATTTTGGAATCCTGATGAAATGGGCTGATAAATATAAAAAATTAGGAGTGAGAACCAATGCTGATACTCCAAAAGATGCCAAAGTAGCGCGAGAGTTTGGGGCTCAGGGAATTGGATTGTGCCGAACTGAACATATGTTTTTTGCTGAAGATAGAATATTTGCGGTCCGACAAATGATTGTGGCTGATACTTTGGAGCAAAGACAATTGGCGTTGGCCAAGATTTTTCCGATGCAGAAAAATGATTTCAAACAACTTTTTGAAATCATGAAGGGCTTTCCGGTGAAAATCAGATTGTTGGATCCACCTCTACATGAGTTTTTACCCAAGGAGGAGAAGGACGTGGAGGCGATTGCTAAGGAGATGGGGATAGCGGTTGATAAATTGAGAGAAAAGATTGAATATTTGCACGAGTTTAATCCGATGATGGGTCACCGGGGTTGCCGATTAGGAATTACCTTTCCCGAAATATTTGAAATGCAGGTGAAGGCGATAATTAGTGCGGCGGTAGAAGTAGGGGAGCAAGGCATTGCGCCCATACCCGAGATTATGATCCCATTGATCGGAGAGGTGAATGAATTGAAATGGTTAAAGAGCCGATTAGTGCCGGTGATTGAAGCGACCATGAAAGAATATGGAGTGAAATTGAAATATGAGTTGGGGACAATGATTGAAATTCCTCGGGCGGCGTTGACGGCTGATGAGATTGCGGCTGAAGCTGATTTTTTCTCTTTTGGAACCAACGATTTGACTCAAATGACCTATGGATTTTCCCGCGATGATGCCGGCAAGTTTTTGAAAGATTATCAGGAAAAGAAAATACTGCCCGAAGATCCGTTTAAGAGTGTGGATCAAGTCGGGGTGGGGAAACTAATGAAAATGTCGATTGATTTGGGGCGGGGAGTCAAGCCGGGGTTGCAGGTGGGAATTTGTGGTGAGCAGGGTGGAGATCCGGAGACAATTTATTTTTGCCACAAAATTGGTTTGAATTATGTGTCGTGTAGCCCCTATCGGGTACCGATTGCCAGATTGGCGGCGGCTAGAGTGGCAGTGGCGAGTGAGAAATAAATCGCGATTGCTTGGTACTATTTTTTGACAACAGTGTCATTATAATGACGATAGGGTGGTGAATCTGCTGGTTTTTGTGGAGGGAGTGGGGGAGGTGTGTTTGGGAAAGGTGAAAGGAGTACCCCGAAGGGTGAGCAGGAGACTCTCCTTGGGGTCTCCTGCTCGGATTGTTTAAAAAATTATTTGATTAGTGAGATTAATACAATTATGGATAAGACTAAAAATACCGATATTCCGAGTTTGCTGTTGAACAGCATTCTCAGTATCCCTCCTATAAAGGGAGCTACAAACAAAGTAGCTGAAATAATAAAGAATGTGGGCCTAAGAGGGTCTACGACTAACGTGTGGGGGTTCTCGGCAGATATCGCCAAGACTAAAAACAATACCGATGCTCCCCAGAACCAAGGGGTGATTTTACCTTTCATGACAGATCTCCTTTTTTTTGTTTTTGTTCTGTGCTCCGGATAGGTGGCACAGTTAAAAAACGACCCTTTTGTAGGTCATTTATTAATCGGTGCCACCTAATTAAAAACCAGCAGATTTTAAAAGAACCGCTAACAAACACTAGTTTCTGTGCGTAACAGATGTGTATTTGTTAAGCTTCATATTGTCCCATAATATTACGTTTTTGTCAATAGTTTTTATGGCTTACCCGATAATATCTGGTTAATGTGACGGGTAATGCTGGGAGGATTTTCGGTCATAGTTAGATCGAATAGTTGATCACCAGCATAATGACGGTCAGGGTCAGAGGGAGAGTTCAGACCCAATTTGGCAATAGCGTTGATGGCCTGATGTTTGGCACCTAGAGCCATTTTGTCAGAACGGACGATTGAGACTAAGGTTTGTAGCCCCGGATTAATTTCTTGGTGATCTTGGGGGATAGCCAAAGTGGCTTGGGTGGCATAATGAGTTAAAATGAAGCCTTCTTCGGGGAGGAAGTTGTCTCGATCAATAAAATAGGACTGCCAGCGGTTCGAGGGGACCCCGGGTCTTTGAACAGTGATGGCACATTCAGTATCCGCAGATACAATCTGCCCGATTTTATCGAGTATGGAATGAGCGTTATTTCCACTAATTAGGGGATACGTTTCGATTAAACTATACCCGGTGTTATCAATAGATATCCGACAACGAGGTTCTGTGGGTTGATAAGATAAAACATCTTTTTTGTAGGACATATTTTTTTAATAAATAAGGTAACTCCGAAGCGCAAACATGGTTTGTGCCCCGGAGAACCTTCCCAACCTCACCGGACAAACATAAAAAACAGTAGATAAATCTACTTATGTTTGCCTGGTGGGTTGGGGAACTGGGTTCTAGGGAGTGGGAGTAGTTTCGAAAAGAGCCCTTGGCCCGATACTCCAACACTCTGGGTCAAACTTCGGAAGAGCCACTACCTCTCCGTTGTGTACTGGGATCGACGCCTGGACATCGAAATAGTCGATCCACATGGTTGTTCCATCACCATACTCGTTGGTGAAATCGATCTTCGTCGAGCAAAGATGACTCCCACAGTTTTCGCGGGTCATAGTAATGGTGTAGTGATATACAACACAAATACACTCTTCCGTAACCGGATCCGTATCGCAGTCATAATAATCTCCATAGCTACTCCGAACGAGGTGTTCGGGGGTAGGCATTGGGGTTCTCGTGGCCGTAGCGGTGGGTACAGTGGTATTGGTTGCGGTTGGTGTGGCGGTTGGGATGGCCGTGACTGTGGCGGTTCGGGTGACCGTGGCGACGGAATTGACTTTGTTATTTTGGATAAGATTCCAAACCAAGTCACTCCCGATTGCCAGGCAGACAACCAAAATAATAAGATTGCGAATATCTTTGCGGGACATGATGATCTCCTTTAAGATCGGTGAAAAAAAGATTTTCCCTAGAACCTAGTTGTTAAAGGGCGATAAGGAACTGGTCACCGCTAGGGTGAGGCTCCTCTTCCGGTGTAAACACCGAGAATGGCTTAATGGATATTTCCATTTAAGTTAAAACTATTATCTTATAATACTTAGTTATATTCAGGACTTTTGGCGGACAATCAACGGACAAGAAGGGGATATGCTATATTCAGATATGCAAAGTATTGAGGATCAGGAGATATACCAAAGGGTGGAAAGTTTAATCGAGAAGTCAAGAAAACTAAACAGTAATTTGGTAATAAAAAGCTTGGCCGGAGCCGGAGCTAGCTATATTTTGAAAAGTTATGTAAAAAATCACCCCCAAGTGGCTTATATAAGTGAAGAAAATATGAGCTTGGGTGAGTATTCGATAATTGATGCGCCGGTTGGGGTGGCCTTGACCTATCTAAAAAAAGCTGATTTGCAACAAAAAATGGTGGTGGTATTTGGGAGCGGAAATGATTATTACAGCCAAGAGGGGGAGGAAATTCGCTTGCATGCCTATTTGGGCGGAGCGATTGGGGCCAGAGATAAGGCGGACATGGAAATATTGGTAAAAGAAATTAATGGAGAGCTGAAGAGAGACAGGGTGGAAGAAATATTCAGATTATCTGGTGGAATAGGGAAGATAGCTAAGTTTTTGGCTGTTAGTGAGGGTAATGGACCGGGGCAAGAAGAAATGTTGGAGGCGACCAAAAAGTCACTAGTTGGTTACCAGGTGGATGACCTAGAGGAGCTGGGAATAATTAAGGATGGTTTGATAGTATCTGAGCTATTGAGGGGAGTATGGGATAGGGTGAGAGAGAAGATAAAAATAGACATCAATTTTGATTTAAGCTGGGAGGAGGGAGGTGCTAAGGCAGATGAAAATCTGACCGAGGCGGAAGCCAAGATTCTTCGGGAGATGATGGCTAATGAAGGGACAATTAGTAAGGAAAAAGTGTCGGATATTAAATGGGGGGAGGGTAAATACGATGAGTATTCGGATCAGGCAATTAACAAGACGATGAGAAGACTGGATCAAAAAATGAAGGTTTATCGGGTTAAAACTATACCCAAAGTGGGTTTTTTAATTGAAACAAGATGATCGATTTTGAAGGTAAAGTAGCTGAAAGAATTCGGGATAAGGAATTGGCTGGGGTGGTGCTGGGAAGGATGGATTTGGGCAGGGTGGTGGCTGAAGGAGTCGAGGTGGGGGTTAGTATTTTGAAAGTCAAAGACGGAGAGGGCGAGTTGTATTTGCCGGGGTTTGAGGAAAGCGTTTTGGGGAGTCCGCAGTTGCCACCAGGAGCGGGGATAGAGTTGGATGAAAGGCAAAAGGAGAGGTTGGGAAGAGCAGTTGAGTTGAGATTGCCCCCGTTGGTGGCGGTTCATTTGGCTTTGAATACTGACAATGATCTGGAAGATTATGTTCCGATGGTGGAGGGTAGAGAGCCGGGATATATTATCGGAGTATATGGTGAACCCGGGCAATATAAATCAAAATCAATTGCAATTTTGGGGCAAGTTTGGGACAGAGCCCCGGAGATTGAGGTCGAGACAGTGGGTTTTGACAGCTATTCAACCAGGGGAGTTAGATGTTACGAGACGGCGTTGCAAACAAAAAGACGGGAATTGGGTATGGATTTGGGACCCCGTGAAATGGTTGAGGCGATGAAGGTGGTTGATGCCACTGGTGAAGTGACTAGATTGAGCCTGAAAGAAACGTTGGATAATTATATTGCCAGTTTTAAAGGGGGGGATCAGGCTGATATTTATCTGGTGGATTTGCCGGGGCTGGGGGGAGAAAGGAAGATGGATGGGTTTGATGTGTTGGCGCTTTTTGGAATGGTAACTATCGTGGCTCAAAGAGGAACGGATGAAGAGGCGACATTGTTGGGTTATATTAACGATCTAGCAGAATTTAGTGGGTTGAGAATATTAGAACTGATGTCGACTGATGCCAACAGAATAGGTGCTTTTAATGAATTAGTTAGTCGGATGGTGACCAAAGAAATGGCGAATAGTCAGGAAAGATAAAAAGCCAACAGCCAGAACTAGCATAAAGCTATAGGGAAGAACGAAAAAAGAGGTGGTGAAAACCGGACCATTGAGATGCGAGTCGAGATTGATGGAGAGGTTGTATTTTCCGGGCCAGAAAGGGGGATTTAGTCGACAGGGAGTTGGTTGATCTTCTTTTTGGCAGGCCAGGGTGCGGGAGTGATTGGCTAAAACGTTGTAGGGAAAAAGGGTTAATTTATTAATAATCAAGTCATTTTTGGACAGGATAATTTCACCTTTGGTGGCGAAAAAATAGTCGGATTGATTGTTGATGGTGGCGGAAAAATTGACAGGAGTCAGGAGAATATCCTTGAAGAATGGGGTGATAGTGACATTGGAAATGGTGGAGGTTGACTCGGGAGTTTCGACCGAGGAGGTGGAGAGAAGAATGTGGCTACCGATGCGGGCGGCGGTGGAGGGTGAGTCGGAGGTTAGGGCCGGGTCCGAATCTTGGGTAAGAAAAAGGGTAGAGTAGGAATCGCCCAAGGGAGTGTTGGAGGCGGATTTGATGACTAAAACCAATTGAGTGGATGAGTTAGGACCAAGAGAAAAGGTTTGATTTAATTTGAGGTCGGAATTGAGCAAAGAATAATTAATGGAGGGATTACTAAGAACATTATTGTAGGTAACTTGACCGTTGGCTCCGAAAGGTAGCCAGGATTCGACCGAAGGGGTAAGATAGACGGTTGAGGAACTATGGTTAGTTACTTCGTAGGTTTGGGTGATGATGGCGCCGGGTTTAGCGACAAATTCGACTTGAGCTGGAGAGATGGATAAATCGATGGATGCCATGGTTAGTAAAATGGAACAGCAGTAAATGTAACCGAATTTTCATAGTTTCCGGCAGATTGAATGGGGGAGATGTTGACTTTGTAGGTAATAAGGGCTGAGTGGTTGGTGACAGGGACAGATTCGGACATGATGACTTGGGAAATTTGGGTAGAGGGAGGTTGGACGTTGGCAAAATGACGGAAGAAGGTGTTGTCGCTAAAATAGGCAGAGGTGCCGATGTTGGTGACGGCGCCACTACTATTGATGCCGATGGCGTTGAAACCAAAACCATAAGTGGAGCTTAGGCCCCAGTTTCCGGAAGTGGTTTCGGTACAGGTGGAACCAATATCACAACTGGTATCGGGCAGGGTGATTCCCAGTGAATTGCTAAGGGGGTGATTTTCCTGGGCGTAGACTAGGTAACCTCGACCAGAGGGGGAGGAGATGGTAATGATGTTGGTGTCGGTGACACCGACGTTGGGAACCAGGGTACCAAAATCGATCGCCAGCTTGGAGTTGTTTATTCTGAAAGAGAATTTATTGAAGGTGGTGTAGATGTACTGAAAACCGGATTTAACCACAAAGCCACTGTTGGTGAAAGCCCCGGGGGCATTTTGGCCGACAGTATCGGTGAGTCTAAAGCTGGCAGAAGTTTTTTTGCCGGAAGTTATATTAAAATTACCCCACTGAATTCGATAATTGGGTGAGGAAAAAGTTTCTGCTCTTGCCGGAGAAGGATCTGATAACCAAGCACCAAAAAACAAACATAGAAATAAAGCAGTTTTACGATTCATTGGAATTATTATCTATGGACTTTGATAAATCCTGAGACGATTTAAGGAGGTGGCGGGAGAGATGGTTAATTTTTTCCAATTCCTGATGGTGTTGATGGGGCAATCGGGGGTCGGAGAGGATCAAGGAGACTGAGTCGATTATTTGGCTGATGGTAGATTTGAGTCGCAGAGATAGCCACAGATAGATATCAGTTTGGTTGTTGGCTAAATTGTTGTTTAGCTGGGCATTGGAGATAGTTTGGCGACTGATAAACCAGGCCAGAGGGGAGATGAAGAGAAGGGAAGTGAGGGGAACTAAAGAGACGAGTGAATTGAGAGACTGGGAAAGGAAGAAAACTAAAATTAAGGTATAGGCGATGGTGATTTGGGGAGGATGTTGGAAGGCAATAACAAATAATAGGAAATAGGTTAGAAAGAAGAGGGGGGAGTGGAGTCCGCCAGTGGCAAAGACCAAGACATTGACTAGTAGAGAAATAAAAAAAGGAGACAACTGATGGTGGAAATAGAGAGAGACAAGAAAAGCAATGGAGATAAGAGCGATTAGCTGAGCTAAGAATCCAGTTAGGGTGGAGACAGAAAATAGATAACCCAACAGGGTAGTTGAAGCATAGAGACTAATAATGGCAAAAGGAGACATTAAATTAGTATAGCCTAAAGAGTAAAATGATGATGTGTACGAAAAATTACATAATCTAAAATGGGTGGATGGTTTGTTGCTATTGGGAATTGGTTTGATTACAGCAGGTTTGGGGATGGCGATGAAAACAGCCGGAGAAGAGAAAAACCAGGTTAGTTTAATTCGGGCCGGAATCACACCGACAGGCAAGAGTGTTGATGCACAAGGAGATGATAAAGTAGTGATTGATATTGCCGGACAAGTGATGCGCCCCGGGGTTTTTAGTTTGAAAAAAGGGAGCCGAGTGAATGATGTTTTGATTGCGGCTGGTGGTTTAGCTGCTCTGGCAGATCGAGAGTGGGTGGAGGTCAATCTTAATCGAGCCGAAATATTAAGGGATGGACAAAAAATTGTAATTCCCAGCAAAAATTCCAATAAACCAATAACCAATAACCAAGCAAATTCCAATAATCAAATTCAAAATAATAAACAAATATTAGGGGCAAGTACTGGGCTGATAAGCATTAATAATGCCAGTGTAGAGGAATTGGATAAATTGCCCGGAATAGGTCCGGCCATTGCCCAAAGGATAATTGATTATCGGGACAAGATGGGTGGGTTTAAAGACATTAATGAAATTAAATTGGTGTCGGGGATTGGGGAAAAATTATATGCCCAAATTAAGGATAAAATTGGATTGTAGATTTGTAGGGGCGCGAAGCATCGTGCACGTACGAAATGGGGAAATATTAAAAATAATTTTGTTAGTAATTTTGGATTTTTTGATATTTATGTTTATAAAGAAGGATAGTTTGATAGTTATGGCTAATCAGGGATTACCACCAGTGGAATCAGGGGTGTTGGTGGGGATGGTGTTGGGTGACAAAGCGGGTATTAATCGGGATTTGTACCAATTGATGAAAAATAGTGGCTTAGTACATTTGGTAGTGGCCAGTGGAGCCAACGTAATGCTGATATTTGGCGGGTTGGTGGAAATTGGGGCGATGATATTTGGTAGGAAAAAAACAATTGTGGCTGGATTGGGGTTGATCTGGTGGTATGCCGGAATGGTGAATTGGGAAATCCCGATTGTTCGGGCAGTGGTGCTGGTGTCGATAATGTATTTGGCCCAACTGATTGGTAGAAAGTTTGAAGTGTGGAGGGGATTAGGATTAACTGTGGCAATCATGTGGTTGGCAGACTTGGAAATGTGGACCGAGGTAAGTTTTTGGATGAGTTTGATGGCTTTTATTGGAGTGTTGACAGTGAATAAATTACGAATTACTAATTACGAATTACTAACCAAAAATAGCATTCTAAAAAGAGCAGGTAAGGCAATGGGGGAGACGGTGTGGGTAGGCATGTGGGTAACGCCGGTGATGGCGATGGTGTTTGGGAAAATTAGTGTGGTAATGGTAATGATGAATATGTTGGTGGTGGGGCTGGTGGAGGTGGTAACGGTGGTCGGAGGAGTGGGGATGGTGGTGAGTTTGGTGATACCTTGGTTAGGGAAAATGATATTGTGGATAATTTATCCGATTCTTAGGTATTTTGTATTAGTAGTAGAAAAAGGGGGAAGTTGGCAGTGGAGTAGTGTGGAATTTCAAATTAATTGGTTGGTGATGATTGGGTGGTATTTGATATTGGGGTGGCTAATTTGGAGGAGAGTGGGAGCATGAACAGCTGGTGGTGGTTAGGGGGTGGGGTACTGGGGTTGGGGTTGATATTAATATTTAAGCCGGTAGACGATAGGGTGAAAGTAGTAATTTGTGATGTCGGTCAAGGGGAGGCGGTACTGGTGACTAGTGGTGGATTCCAGTTGTTGATTGATACCGGGCCGCCGACAAACGGAGTATTAAGATGTTTGGGAAATAATTTGGCTTGGACAGACAAGTTGATTGAGGCGGTGGTGATTAGCCATGCAGATGCCGATCATAGTGGCGGACTGGCGGGAATAATGGATCATTATCGAATTGGTAATTTGTATAGCGCAACTAGGTTGGAAGGAGTTAATGAACAAATAAGTTATACATATAATTTACGTCAAAATGATCACATTAGATATGAAAAGATTGATTATGAGATATTATCTCCGGCGATTTTAGAAGGAAATACAAATATTGATTCGGTGGTGGGGATGATTAGTTATGAGGATAAAAAAATGCTAGTCATGGGAGATGTGCCCGCGGAGATTGAGCAAAGACTGGTATGGAGAGATATTCTTAACCGAGATAAAGGTACTCTGTTGGTGGTGTCGCATCATGGGTCTGGGGAAGCAACTAGTGAGGAGTTGTTGGAGACGATTAGGCCAGAGGAGGCAATAATCAGTGTCGGGAAAAATAATAAATTTGGTCATCCGGCCAAAGTAGTTTTGGAGAGGCTGGAAAGTAGGGGGATCAGAGTTCGGCGCACCGATCAGGAAGGAGATATTATTTATCGCTGGTGAGTGTTATTTTGGAGCGAAAAAATGGTGGTATTTTACAAAAGTCAATAAGTAATTATTATTACTTTGGTCATTGATTTGGGAGGGGTAAATGCGGTTAAATGAATAGATACTATAATGAAAAAGAGGATATTGATATTATTTTTGGGCCTGATAGTGGGAGGGGGTGTGGCCGGAATTGGTTGGTGGCGGGGAAAAATGGTATCAGCAACCGATCGGGTATTGACGACAACCGCCGATTTTGATGCTGGCAAGTATGTTAATACGGAATCTAGAACCAAATCTGGGCAATTAAAACTGGAAGCATCTGGGGATTGGGGACCGCTAGTGAATACAGTCCCAAATGTGAATTTGGGTGATCAGGCAGCCATCGTGTCTGATGGAGATTATGTGTATGTGTTGGCCAATGCTGATAATTATTTTGCCAGGTATTTGCCGGCTGAAGATCGCTGGGAAAATCTGGCCAATTCTCCTCACTATGCTTATCCGGGAGCCGATATGGTGGTGTTGGGAAATTATATTTATGCAGTATTTGGTGGTTATCAAAAGGAATATTCCCGATATTCGATCATTGATAACACTTGGTCAGAAATGGCCATGTTGCCGGATTTAACCTACGGAGGAACTTCATTGGCGACCAACGGAATCGAAATCTACTGTTTGCGAGGGTATAACACAACTGATTTTTGGAAATACAACGTACTGGCAAATCGCTGGGATACCATTTTGAGTGCGCCGGCGACAATAAATTATGGGTCTAATTTGGTTTATAGTTCGATAACAAATAAGCTTTATGCCCCGAGAGGGAATAGTACCAATACTTTTTACGTATTTGATTTGGGAACTAGTTTGTGGTCGGTGGGGCCAACCATGCCGGCGACCATGAATGAAGATACCAATATCGCGATTGGGGGGACGATGATTTATATTCCTAGGGGAATTGCGACTACGGCATTTTGGGGATTTAACATTGGGACGACTTCCTGGAGTGTGTTGGCGACTACGCCTCAAGCGACACGTTATGTGGGTTCGGTTTACAACCCAGCCGAGGATATGGTTTATGTGTTTAGGGGTAATGGAACTCCAGACTTTTGGAAATATAACCCTAAAACCAGACAATTTGTGGGACCAACTGATTTACCGGCTCAGCCAGGAACTGGTTCCGATTTGATTTATTACAACAATTTTTTGTATTACAACCGGGGTGGGGCGACCAACATGTATCGATACAATTTGGCGGTGGGAGCAACCTGGCAACCAATGGCAAGTTTACCGATTGCTTTTTCGGATGATGCCAAGGGAGTGGTGGCCGGAGGCCTGATTTATTATTTTCGAGGTGGGGGAACAACAGCCTTTTATAGCTTTGATCCAACGGTGGGGGTGGGAGGGACTTGGAATGGTTTGCAGGGTCCACCAACAGCTTTGGCGGTTAATTGGGGGGCGGGAATAGCCTATCCGGGAAGTGACAACTATCTATATGCCACTCGGGGAGGTCTTAGCAGATCGTTTATGAGATATACAATCGGAGCTGGTCAGACTTGGGAAGACACGGTAGTGGCTGACTTGCCCGATGATGCGGAGCCGGGTTATGGCTCAAGAATAATTGGGGTGGGGACAACGGAGTTATTTTATATTGGTGGACATGGAATTTCCAAATTCCTTAAATACAACATTACTAGTAATCAGTGGATAGAGTTGGGGAATTTGCCTTTTGCTCCATATTTGGGAACAGATATGACCTATTATAACGGAAAAATATATGTTCAGGCTGGATATTACAAGCAGGATATGTGGGAATATACCATCAGTACCGGTGTTTGGAGACAACTACCCAAAATACCAGGGAACAATGCGACTAATTCGGGGCCGTACAATGGTGGGTCGTTGGAATCAGATGGGGCAGGAACGATCTATTCAAATGCGGGAATGAATATTGTTTGGTTGAGAAGTTATACGGTTGGGAGTAGTAATTATCCAGCATCAGGAAGTTGGACTTCGGCAATATTGGATATGAATTATGTGGCTCAATGGTCGGGATTGAGCGTGGGGAAAACCACCCCCAGTGACTCTGGGGTGGTGGTGAATACCAGGTCGAGTAGTGACAAGATAAATTGGTCAGAGTGGCAAGTGGCCGGAACAGGGATTAGTAGTCCAGCAAATCAATATTTACAAATAGGATTAACTTTATATTCGTCAAGTGGTGGTAGTGAAACGCCGATTGTAGACGGGGTCACAGTAAGTTATGTTGGTGACACTGGACTACCGATGAATCCAACCACGGTTAGTGGATGGTCCCAACAGGTATCGGGGGTGGGGCTGACATCAGGTCAGGCTTATCGGTACGGAAACCCCTATTTTGTTTGGAGCGGAGCCACGGATGCTCAAACTTCGGTGGTGGGATATTTTGTTTATTTTGGGGCAGGAACGAGCTTGACTGTTGATCCGTTTGTTGATGGTAATTACCAAACAGAGAGTAATTATTTGGTTACAAAACCAATGGAAACGGGAGACTATCGACTGTTGATAAAAACTAAAGATTTAGCCGGGAATGTCAGCGATACTTGGGAGGCGTTTGTTTATGGATACAATGGGGCATCACCATTCGTAACTTTAGTTCAAACTTCGACACCGGATTTTGCGGTTGGGACTACGGCCGGAGTGAAAATTGAAAATGATCAGATTAAACTGTCGGGAAGAAATGGTTTTTGGCAACAGGAACGATTAAGTTTGACTCCAAATGGGATATACGATGGGGGAGACGTGGCCACTCAAGGAGACAAACTGTATATGTTGCGAGGTTGGACTCAGAAAATGTTTTATATTTACAATTTAACCAACGATGTAGTGGTGGCGGGAGCGACGACACCGGATACAGTGTTGGGTGGAGGAGCTTTGGTTTCGGGTCCATCGGGATTTTTATTTGCCCTTCGAGGGGGGAATACGTCTTCATTTTGGCGATATGATATTGGAGCTAGTACCTGGTCGGATACGATAGTGGCTGATACTCCTCAGCCGGTGAATCAGGGGGCAGATTTGATTTACGACGGGTCGCAGTATATCTATGTTTTAAAGGGGAACGGGGATGACACTTTTATGCGTTATGATGCCTTAAATGATATTTGGGAGGTAATTAATAATGTCGATTTTGGTTCACCAGACAGGCAATATAATAATTTGGTCGGATTGGGAGGTGATTTAGCGATTGATCAGGCCAACCGAACTGTTTATGCAATTCAAGGAGGAGCAAGAACCGGATTTGCGAGCTACGATATTGCCGGTGGGTTGTGGACACCGTTGAATAATTTGCCGGCTATGGCTTATTATGGAGCGAGAATCGAGCACGATCCAACAACAGGGTCGATATTTTATATTCCCGGGTGGGACAAACCATTTCTTTACAAATATAACATTGGCAGTCAAACATGGACAGAAATGGCCCAAGCGCCAGCACCTTTGGGTTATGGAGCATCAATGAAAAGAGTGGGTGATTATTTGTATGTAGTTCGAGGTGCGACCACGAATATTATGTATAAATATAAAATTTCGACAAATTCTTGGGTGGTGCCAAACTGGAATTTATTTGGAGGTTTTTGGCGGGGGACAGATTATCGGACTTTTGGTAGTGGAGCTGATGTGATTAGGGGTGATGGCAATAATCTTTATATTACTCGCGGGGGTTATGATAATTTGTTTGTAAAATACAATGCAACTACGGGAGAAGTAGTGAAATTGGCTGATGTGCCAGCCGGAATATTTACTGGATCGGAACTAGTTTACGATGGGGTGAATAGTAAAATCTATGCGTCAGTGAGTATGTATGATAAAAAATTCATGGTTTATGATGTGGCCTCTGATGTTTGGACCCAGGTGGCGGGGGGTGGAGGAACATTGCCAACTGATCCTGGAGAAGGGTCGGCTCTGGTGTTTGACGGGTTGGAATATATTTATCGAATTAGAGGGGCTAATACGGCGACCTTTCATCGTTTTTCAGTTAATACCGGATTATGGTCGACTTTACCTAATACTCCCGCGGCGATGCAATATGGAGCTGATTTGGAGGTTTACAACAACTATATCTATGCCACTCGAGGGGTAGGAACAACTGCTTTTTATCGATTTGGGCCATTATCGGGGACTGGCTTATGGTCATCGGCGCCAACGATAGCTTATTTGCCAACGGGGATGACATTTAATTATGATGGATTTTTGGTCAAGGGGCTTGGCGACACTTTATATGGTTGCCGAGGAGGGAATACGGCAGATTGTTTTGCTTATTCAGTAACTAGCAACAGTTGGGTTAACGTGGGGGTGTCGGCACCGGCTCAAATTACTTATGGTGGAGCCGGGGCGGTCAATCAATTTGGAGATAGGTTGTACATGATTGCCGGAGCGGGGACTAATACTTATAGTAATGGATTGTATTCATACGTTATTCAGACTGCTAATTCAGCGGTTGGCTATAGCGGTTCGTTTGTGTCAACAGCCCACGACTTGGGTTCGGTGTTCCGGTATGCAAATTTAGAAGTGGGTTATAGTAGTGCTCCAAACACAACTTTAATGGTGTCAACCCGAACCTCGGCAGATGGGGTGACTTGGGATAACTGGTCGGAAGCATCGGCCAATAAACAAGTTGGAAATAGATATTACTATCGGGTGGGATCAGCCGTAAAAAGGTATTGGCAGGTCAAATTTTATTTAACTTCCGGTGATGGGATTTATTCGGGGACAGTGACTGATTATAGTTTGAATTATTATCAAGATACGGTGGCACCACTAAATTCAACTTCTTTGGTGGGGTATTTTAATTCAGCTTTGGGGTCGACCATTGTGAGCAATACTTTTTACGGAACCACTTCACCTTATTTTGATTGGCCGGGAGTGGGAGAAAGTGGAGTGGCGACTGATGGTGACGGCGGTTCGGGAATTGCCGGATATTATGTTTATTTTGGCTTAGGAGAAACAACTGATCCGGCAGTTTATGGGACTTATACTACAGCCACATCGTATGTGGGGACAACAATGGTAACTGGTAATTTGTATTATTTTCGGATGAAAACAAAAGATGAGGCGGGAAATGTAAGCACTGATGTGGGAACGACTCACGTATTTGGTTTTGATGCTTCGGCTCCCAGTAATCCGACTACGATTACGGCTGATCCTCAGGGATATACGGCAACTAATAGTTTTGCCTTTTTCTGGAGTGGAGCTGGGGATACCGGAGCAGGGGTAGAAGGTTATTTTTATAAAACTGGTCAGGTTGGAGCTACAGAAGTGTTTACAATTGGGACATCAGTGGTCGGGATAACTGCTTATCGAACGGGAACAAATACTTTTTATGTCAGAACGAAAGATTTGGCCGGTAATGTATCGGAATATACCACGGCATCATATTATTATAGTGCTGACGCTCCAGGGGCTCCAAGGGATTTAATATTGACATATCCAAGTGTGGGCTCTAGTAATACGGTTAACGAATTTGCCTTTTCCTGGTCAACTCCGGATCCCTATACTTACTATGGCCAACAGTCGGGTTTGAGATATTATTATTCGTTTAATGAAACTCCGTCAGCGACCAATGTTAACGAAGTGGGGTTGGCCTTGAGTTATTTGTCGAAGGGGGCATATGCCACCAGAAAGGGAATCAATACTTTTTATGTGGTGGCTATGGATGAAGCGGGTAATATTGATTATCGGAATTATGCTTCCATTGATTTTTCAGCTGAAACTTCGGCGCCGGGTGCTCCGAGAAATATCGATATTTCAGACGTGTCAATTAAAGAAACTTCTAATTGGAGATTGGCGGTATCGTGGGATACGCCAACTGCAACTGGGTCGGGGGTGGCGGCTTATAAAATTTATCGATCGATTGAATCGGGGGCAAGTTGCACCTCTGATTTTACTGATTTTTCCTATGTGGCCTCATCTTCAGTGACTTCGTATGTGGATCCAGAGCTCACACAGTCGATTTATTATTATTGTGTTAAGGCTTGTGATTCCACCAACGAGTGCGGAGCACCTTCGGATACGGTACTGTTAAAACCAGATGGTAGATGGCGGGTGGCGCCAAGTTTGATTTCTGGTCCGACAGTGGCGGTGAAGACAAAATCGGCAATAGCGACTTGGTCAACCAGCCGGGCGGCCAGTTCGTTTGTGAAGTATGGTAAAAAAAGTGGTGATTATGGGACTGAAGTTGGAACCTCAGATCAATTAAGCTCACACACAATTAATTTGACCGGTCTTGATCCCGGGACGACATATTATTATCAAGTGCTATGGACTGATGAAGATGGTAATACCGGCACCTCAGATGAAGAAAGTTTTTCCACCAATCCGGCTCCGGTGGTATCGACAGTCAAAGTGATTGATATTGGTTTGTATTCGGCTTATGTCCAGTTTGGACTAAATCATGCCACCAAGGCGACCATTCATTATGGAAAAACAGTCAATTATGGCAGTATTCAAACTATAACTACTGCTACCAACGAAAGTAATTATATGATTAAGTTGGATAGCTTGGAGGACGGAACAGTTTATCATTTAAAAATCGTAGCTGAGGATGAAGAAGCCAATATTTTTAACAGTGATGATTATGAATTCAAGACATTGCCGATGCCAAAATTGAGTGAGATTAAGGTTCAGCAGGTTAGAGGTGAGGCAACGGCTACAATTAGGGTAGTTTGGAAGTCAAACACAGGTATATCTTCATTAATTTCTTATTATCCGAAAGGATTATCTGAGTCGGTAAAGGATGCGGTTCAGCTGACTTTGTCACAAAATCACCAGTTGATAATTGGGGGAATGATGGATGATACTGATTATGTGTTGGTAATAAGAGGGAAGGATATTGGTGGCAATGAAGCGGTGCCAACGAAGATTGATTTCAAGACTAGTGCCGATATGCGTCCACCATTAATTAACGGATTGGGGGCTGAGGCGATCGTAACCGGAGTGGGAGATCAGGCCAATGGTCGGGTAGTGGTGAGCTGGGACACTGATGAGCCTTCATCAAGCCAGGTGGAGTATGGTGAGGGAACGGGATCAGATTATCCAAGTAAGACCCAGGAGGATCCGAATTTGACATTAAATCACACAGTGACTGTGTCGGAGCTAAAACCGGGAATGGTCTATCACTTGAGGGTAGTAACGAAAGATAAAATTGGAAATATAGGTGAGTCGTATGATAACGTGGTAGTGATGCCCAAGGCAACTAAGTCGGCCTTAGATTTGGTGGTGGGAAGTTTATCAAAAAGTTTTGGCTTCTTTAGTAATTTGTCGCAAGTAGCAAAATAGGATAATTAATAAATAATAAGATATGGAAAAAATAGTGAGAAAATCATCAACAAAGAAAACTGGAAAAGAGGTAATTATTCGGGTTAGAGATTTACACAAAACGTTTAAGGTGGGGAATCAAGATATTGAAGTTCTTAAAGGTATTAGTTTGGAAATTGGCCAGGGAGATTTTGCGATTATTTTGGGGCCTTCAGGGTGTGGTAAGTCGACATTGTTACATACAATTTTGGGGATGGAAAAACCAACTTCTGGAGCGGTTGAATTAGGAGGTACCAGTTTGTATGAGATGGATGAAGACAAGATGGTGTCTTATCGTAAAACAAGGATTGGGGTAGTGTTTCAACAGTCTATCTGGATAAAATCATTAAATGTGCTGGAGAATGTTTCGGTCCCCAGCCGGTTGATGGGTAAAGGTCGGGGAGAAGCCGAAACAATGGCGATGGATAATTTAAAGAAGTTAGGTTTAGACGGTTGGGCGGGGTATTATCCAAGCGAATTGTCTTCGGGACAGCAACAGCGGGTGTCATTGGCGCGGGCATTGACGATTGATCCGATAATGATAGTGGCCGATGAACCAACTGGAAATTTGGATACGGTATCCGGCGACCAATTAATGGATCTATTGTCGGAGTTGAGTCGGGATCAGGGAAAAACGGTGTTGATGGTAACTCACGATTTGGAATATTTAAGGTATGCAACTAAGCTGTTCCACATTATTGATGGTAAATTAGTTGAAGAATACGACAACCAAGGGGCGGTTAAATTGGCATTGAGCTTGAGGTCGAAGAAAGGGGCTAGAAGCGAACAAACAGTTCGGGATGCAGATTATTTAAAGGTTAACAGTAGCCGATATGGAAATTTGGCAGAAAACAAAAAGTAAATTAATCGCTGTGTGGAGGATCATTACTGCTTATGGGGTATTTCTGGCACTATTGGGGTTGTTCTTCCTTAAGAAACTGTTTTGGTTGACAAAAAAGATAAAAGTAAATTCGGATTTTATTATTAATAAAATTGACCGGTTAATGGACAAAATTGATGGTAAAGAAATTGGCGAAGTCTCAAGAATATATTTAATTGAATTGGCGATGCGAAATTTAAAATCAAAAAAAATGAGAGCAGTGGTGACAATTGGAGGTATGGCTTTAGGGGTGGGAGCAGTAGTTTTTTTGGTGTCTTTAGGGTATGGATTGGAGAGGCTGGTGATTTCTAGAGTGGCCAGGTTGGATGAGCTGAAAATGATAGATGTGGGTATGGGTGAGGTGGCGACCTCAAAAATGAATGACGCGGTGATGGATAAGATTGTTAAAATGGAGGGAGTAAGTGAGGTGATACCGGCAGTATCAATGGTGGCCAAGGTTAAGTATAAGAATTCAGTGGTGGATATGATGTCGATTGGGGTGGATGAAAAGTACATCAAGGCGGTTGGGGCCAAAATATTGACAGGGAATAATCTGAAAGATAAAAAAGATGATGGAGTTGGAATTATAAGTGACGAGGGTGAGGTGGCTGGGTGGAATCAGGAGGTGGTGACAGCTGTTTTGGGGACATTGGTTGAAAAGGGATTAACTGCTTTTAATGTCAGACCAGAAAAGCTGGTGCCAATCTGGAATGAATGTAGTCGGGAATCGGAGATGTTGGGTTATATCACCAGGCAGGAGGGGGGGTATTTTGGAGAAAAACGATGGGGAGAAAGATATTATGTTGGTGATGATCGGGGAGTGGTTGGTCAAAACAAGAAAGGGTCGGAGCAATATTCGGTATGGATCAGGACAAAAGCACCTTTGTGGAAAGAAGAAAAGAAAGGGGTGGTAGTGCCGGTATTTGGGGGGAACAGTTACCAACAGTGGGAAATTGGTTGTGTAGCTCAGACTGATGTAGAAGAAGGAGAAAAATTAAAAGGATTTGACAATCTGGATGATTATTTGTCTGGTAAGGAGGAACAAATAGTTGATGGCCGGATTTTAGGATTAACCACAACCGCAACGGCGTCGGCAACGGCGGTAGCAACAGACAGTGCGATTGAGACCAATTTGTTTGAGACGGTGGTGGCGACTGATTCGGCTGGAGTGGAATGGGTGGAGCTGAAGAAGACAGATCAGGCAGACAATAAGCAAAAACAACTGTCATTTGACGGGCTTCCAGAGGGAGAGGCTTTTATTAGCTCAGGGATGTTGAGGGTGTTTGGGTTGAATAAAGATAAAGTGATTGGGGAAAAGTTTGGGGTGAGTTTTATAATTCCGGATGGGCTAGTGCCCGGGGTTACCGGAAGATTGCAATCAGAGCAAACTGATTATCAAGTGGCCGGGGTGATTGATGATGAGTCGAGTAATTATTTTTATTTTCATCTGGGTGATGCGAAGAAATTGGGAGTAAGAAATTATTCTCAGCTGAAAGTGGTGGGAAAGAGCCAAGAGGTTATTCCCGGAGTTAGAAAAGAAATTGAAACGAGCGGATTAAGGACAGTAAGTACTTTAGATACGGTGGCGGAAATAGAAAAATTATTTCGAACATTAAGACTAGTTCTGGGTTTGTTGGGGACGATTGCTTTGGCGGTGGCGGCGTTGGGAATGTTTAATACTATGACTGTGTCGCTTCTGGAGAGAACCCGGGAAGTCGGAGTGATGAAGGCGATGGGCATGTTGTCAAACGACGTCCGAGAGTTGTTTTTGGCTGAGTCGATGATAATGGGGGTGGGAGGAGGGGTGTGTGGAGTGCTGTTGGGGGTGGTAGGAGGAAAATTGGTGTCAATTTTGTTAACCTCCGTGTCGGTAATTAAGGGGCAAGGAGCGATGGATATTAGCTATGTGCCGTGGTTTTTTGTGTCATTTATTCTGGGGGTATCGTTTATGGTGGGAATAATGACAGGTTGGTATCCTAGCCGGAGAGCCAGACAGATATCAGCCTTAAATGCACTGAGATACGAATAGAGGTGAGTTATAATATCGATATGGTAAAAAAGGATAGTTTGACATTATCTAATTTTCGAATTGATGGAAGGGGAAAGATTATCATGGATGATGGTCGAGAGGTGGTTGCTACCAGGTCTGCTTACCGTTTGAGGGTTGATCGAGGTAGACCGGCAGATAATCAGGCCGGATTGCCACCAACAGTAGGTATAGATCGTAAGCCTGGGGTTGGATATTCAAGTAGGATGAATCGAGGAAAAGTGACGAGGTGTAACGGTCAGTTTGGCCGTAATAATACGATTTTAAATGTTCAACAACGAGCGACAGAGCAAATTGAAACAGCTGATGGGGCTGACCAGATTGAGGCAGGGAATAAATTTGAGGAATCTATGAGTCGTGACCAGAGAAGTGCGACAAAGAGAGTTGAAACAGCTGATGGGGCTGACCAGCGTAGGGCTGAGGCTGGTTTTAATCGCCAGATGGGACTGGATGATTATGATCACTGATCCGGAGGATTGAGGGAGTGGTAAACAGTACTAGATATATCTTTGATGGTGGCGGTCAAATTGTCAAAGTTGTCACCTCGGGTCATAATGCAGAGTAAATATGGTTTATGAGGTAGGTAGACTATTCCGCAATCATGAAGTTGTTTTTGGCCGGTGGCCAGATAATATCGCTCGCCGAATTTGTGAGCGGTACGGATGGTGCTGGGCATGCCGGCAACCAGACCCCGATGAAATTTTGATTGACTTAGGAGCTGGAGAGCTTTTTCGGAATATTCGTCGTTTAAATATGAGGCGTTGTAGAGAATCCGGAAGAAGGCGGCGTAGGATTTGACCGAAAGGATATTGCCGCCAGGATCGGTAAAACCCTTGGAGATATCGACACCAAGATCGCTGTAGACAGATACAAGAGTGGGAGTATCCAGGTTGTCATTTAAGAGGTCGTAGGCCAGATTGTCAGAATAGATGATCATTTGGTTAATGAGGTGATTGATGGTGTATTTTTGTTGAGGAGCGAGGGTGATTTCTGGAGGATAATTCTGCTTTTCGGAATTATAGTTTTTAGTGTTAAGCAATTCCTGGTCAAGAATGGAGGGGTTTGATTGGGCGATTTTATAGTAGGCAATCATTAGGGGGACTTTGATAAGAGAGCTGGGAGAAAATTCTTCTTTCTCATTGATACCAAACCAGGGACCGTTGTTAAGATCTCGAAAGTAGACAGAGACATAGTCGGCAGTGTGATTATTCAGATGATTATCGACGTTTTTGTTAACTGAGGAACGAAGACTGGCTAGTAGATTATCGTTGCTGGAAATTGAACCTTCACACTCGACGAGGGGATTAATGAATTCGTATTTGCCGGAGGCGCGGGTTTCGGAAAAAGAAGATTCTGAAGAAGGGTGGGGGTTGATTGGCAGAAGAACGCCAATTATTAATCCTACTAGGAAAAAGGGAAAAATGATCCGATATGGCAGATGAGGTAGGTGTAGTTTGATGTTTAATTATAAATGATTATTTTGGAATAGGGTTGGAATCGCCGGATGGGATATAATATTACAATGGATTTTAAGGAAATTGAAACCAAATGGCAGAAGTGGTGGGAAGAACATCCGGAGATATATCGAGCGGATGATTATGTGGAGTCAGATCTGGAGTCTGCCCAAGATAGGGCACTCAAACAAAAAAAATATATACTGGTGGAGTTTCCCTACCCAAGTGGCAGTGGCCTTCATGTGGGCCACGCTTTCTCATTTACCGGCGGGGATGTATACGCCAGATTCAAGCGGATGCAAGGATATGAAGTAATGTTTCCGATGGGGTGGGATGCTTTTGGGTTGCCAACTGAAAACTATGCTATTAAAATGAAGAAAAAGCCACAGGAAGTGACAAAAGAGAATACGGATATGTTCCGAAGCCAAATGAAGCGGTTAGCGTTTTCTTTTGATTGGAGTCGTGAAGTGAATACCACCGATCCAGCATATTACAAATGGACCCAGTGGATTTTTATCCAATTATTTAATAAAGGTTTGGCATATAAAAAAGAAATGCCGATTAATTGGTGTTCAAGCTGTAAAATCGGTTTGGCTAATGAAGAGGTAGTAGATGGAAAATGTGAAAGATGTGGAACAGAGGTGGAGAGGAGAACTATTTCACAGTGGGTAGTAAAAATTACTGATTATGCCGACCGGTTGATTGAGGGATTAAAAAGTACTAACTTTATCGAGAAAGTTAAGCAGGCACAGATTAATTGGATAGGAAAAAAAGAAGGATTGGTGATTGAGTTTAAGGTTAAGAATAATATGGCAATTATTAGTTGTTTTACTAAATACCCGGAAACAATATTTGGAGTTAGTTGGGTGGTGGTGTCGCCGGAATATCCAGATTTAAGTAAACTGGTAACAAGCGAACAAAAAAGCGTAGTTGATAATTATGTCGAGGTAGCCAGAAAAAAGAGTGAAATGGAAAGGACGAGTGGTTTATCTGAAAAAACAGGTGTTTTTACCGGATCTTATGTGATTAATCCAGTTAATGGCAGAGAAGTGCCGATTTGGGTGGGAGATTATGTATTGGCAAATTTTGGAACAGGGGCAGTGATGGGGGTGGCACCTCATGATAGTCGCGATTTTATGTTTGCTAAAAAATATGGATTGGAAATGGTTCAGGTTGAAGTACCCAAAGGGGAAATGAATTATGTAATAGATAGTTATGAAAAGGTGATTGATGATGGTGTTTTAATTAATTCAGCTCAATTTGATGGGTTAGAGTCGAGAACAGAAGGTTATACAAAGATTTGCGATTGGATGGTGGAGAAGGGGTGGGCAAAGAGAAAAACTGAATATCACTTAAGAGATTGGATATTTAGTCGGCAACACTATTGGGGAGAGCCGATACCAATGATTTTTTGTGAAAAAGACGGTTGGGTGGCAGAAAAGTTAGAAAATTTGCCGATAAGGCTACCCGAGGTAGAAGCATATGAACCGGCTGATGATGGCCAAAGTCCCTTGTCAAAGATATCAAAATGGGTAGAGACAACTTGTCCGATTTGTGGAGCGAAGGCCAACAGAGAGACCGACACGATGCCAAACTGGGCAGGGAGTGATTGGTACTTTTTGAGATATATAGATCCATTAAATGATGTAGAAATAGCTAGTTTAGAAAAAATGAAAAGGTGGTTGCCGGTGGATGTTTATATTGGTGGTGACGAGCACAATACTTTACATTTACTTTATTCAAGATTTATTTATCAGTTTTTGTATGATTTAGGTGTTTTACCAAATGAACATCCTGAACCTTACTACAAGAGATTGTCGCATGGAGTTATTTTAGGCCCTGATAATCAACGAATGAGTAAATCAAAAGGGAATGTGATTGTACCGGAGTCAGTGGCGGATAAATATGGAGTTGATGTGATTAGATTGTACTTGATGTTTATGGGACCATTTGTTGGAACTATGGCTTGGAATGAAAATACCTTGATGGGGGTGAAAAGATTTCTTGATAGGTGGAGCAATTATCTTGATAAGCAAATTAATAATTATAGTGCTAGCACAAATGAAGTGTTAGTGATAATAAATAAGTTGATAGTTGGGGTGACAAAAGACATTGAGGAAAATGGCTACAATACGGCAATAGCCAAGATGATGGAGGCATTAAATGAATTACTGGACCAGAGGAGTCAGATATCAGAAAATGAAGTGCGAATATTGATAAAATTGCTGGCTCCTTTGGCGCCATATATTACTGAGGAGAAGTGGAATCAACTGGGAGAAAAGAATTCGGTGCATGTAGCCAAGTGGCCGGAGGCTGTCGAAAAGTATCTAATTGATGATAAGGTAGTTATTGCGGTGGCAGTGAACGGAAAAGTCCGTTGTGAGCTAGAAATTGCTACCAAGGAGAAGGATAATAAATCAAAAATATTGGATATGGCTAAGGCTGATTCAAAGTTAAAGCAGTGGATAGATGGAAAAGAAATTATCAGAGAGATTTATGTTGAAGGTAAGATGGTTAATTTGGTGATCAAATGAAAGTTGAAGTATTAAATAATGGATTAAGAGTGGTTTTGGTGCCGATCGATGGGTTGCGGTCGGTGACGGTGGAGGTAGGAGTGAAAATTGGAGCTAAATATGAAGATCAAGAAGAGTGGGGCTTGAGTCATTTTTTGGAGCACATGGCTTTTAAGGGGACAACCAAGCGACCGAATCCTGAAGCGGTTTTTAATGAGATTGATACACTTGGTGCGAGTGGGAATGCGGAAACCGATTTAGATATGACCTCATACTACATTACTACAGTTAATAGTAATTTAGAGTGGGCAGTGGAAATATTGGCTGATATTATGTTTGATCCTCAACTTAACGAAAAGGAACTCGAAAAAGAGAAGGGGGTGATAATCGAAGAGATCAAAATGTACGAAGATAACCCAATGATGGGAATGTCGGGGAAATATTATGAGAAAGTGTGGAAACCATCTAATCGGGGTTGTTGGAGTGTGTCGGCCGGGGTAGATGATATCAGACTGGTTACTCGGGAAAAATTGATTAACTTTAGGAATAAATACCAGGATCCAACCAGAATGGTGTTAGTGATCTCGGGGAATATTGGGAAGTTAGATAAATTACATAAATGGCTGGATAAATATTGGGGAAACTACAAAAATGAAGAAAGTACTGATTTGCCGGTGGTAACAATCAACTGGTCGTTGCCCGGAAGCCAAGTAATTCATAGAAACGGTCTGGAACAGGGTCATTTTTGTGTAGGTGTGCCAGGTATTACCAAGTTAAGTCAAGACAGATATGCCTTAAGATTGTTGGAGGTAGTATTGTCCGGAAACACATCCTCAAAGTTATTTTCTGAAATTAGGACTAAAAGAGGTTGGGCTTATTATGTGTATTCAATTAGCCAAAGTATGATTGAAGGAGGCTTGATAGGGATTCAATCCGGAGTGAGATTAGATAAGCTAGGAGAGGCAATCGATCTGGCAACAGAAGTGATGACTAAGTGTTACCAACAAATAACTCCTGAGGAGATTGTCAGGTCTAAAAGTTATGTGGTGGGAAAAATTGAATTGGCTCTAGATAGGAGTGAGTTTTGGTCGAGCTATGTCGGAGAGAAGGTGCTACTAGAGAATAAGTTGCCAATAATTGATGAGGAAATAAGAAAATATCGAGAAGTGGAGGTTGAAGACATAATTAGAGTGGCAAAGAAGTATTTTATTGACGAGGAAATTCGATCTTTGATTATTTCACGGTAAAAAATAACAAAATTAAGGTTCGTATTTTTGTAAGTTATGACAATTAGCAGAAATATTGTAGGAGTGATAAACGATTTTAAGATAAATATTGGTGGTATCTTAGAGAATCTATGAGAGATTGAGGTTGAATATATTTTGGTGGAAAGATAATTGAGTAAATATTGATAAAAATCAGGAAATGGTGGAAGATGAAGAGCTTTGATTGGTATTTTGTGTAAATATAAATATTTTCACTGATATTTATTAAAAAAATATGGGAGCAGATATTAATCTGGTATTTTGATGCCTAAAAATAAAATTAGCGGTAAATAAATGAGACTATTTGAGTTTGTGTGTTTTTGATTGATAGTAATTTATGATTCAAGTAACTGCGGTTAAAAAACTACTAAATTATTATTGGAATATTGTTTCATCCGAGAATAACGGATGCGGATAAAATGCGGATAAAGAGTTGTTATGTGCGGAGATACTATGATATTAGGTACGTATGTTGCGGAGAATTAGGAAATTGATAAGAATAGCTGTATCCCCACCAGGAATCGGACCTGGATTTCAGGTTTAGGAAACCCGCGTTCTATCCATTGAACTATGAGGACGTAAATGTTAAAGATAAATTTTGTCGGGGATACCCGCCAGAGGCGGGCAGGCTGGATTTCCCGATGCTCGGCTAAAGTCTCGATCGGGACTTTGCTTCTCATCCAGTATTTTGTCGGGGATACTGGATTCGAACCAGCAACCTCACGATCCCGAACCGTGCGCGCTAGCCAATTGCGCCAATCCCCGATATTTAGACTAAAGTTTTAAAAAGAACAAGCGCTAGCCAACCCGCCTTGACTAGTTGTCGAGTCTAGGCGGGTGGCGCCAATCTTCTTAGCCATGAGATTATACCTATTTTTTTTTGGAAAAGTGAGTTGTTTGGTTATTTTATTAGTTATAAGATATTAGTTAGTATGTTATTTAAAGATAATGTTAGATATATAATGATAGGTAAATTTAATATTTTTTTGACTGTAAATAGC
>Ga0209373_10001284_pt1 | contig 30875 bp, 18 predicted proteins | sample Higcelweek5metaG_FD_187173 | JGI IMG/M metagenome (GOLD analysis project Ga0209373, IMG submission 187173) | Freshwater pond sediment microbial communities from the University of Edinburgh, under environmental carbon perturbations - High... | ecosystem: Environmental > Aquatic > Freshwater >... | reverse complement strand
TTTCACCCAGTTTCTGACAAAATTTTACACATTGACTTCTTCCAATTAAGTGACGACAAAGAAATCGTTATGGAAGTGCCAGTTAAAATTACAGGAACTTCTCCAGGTGTTTTATTAGGAGGTGTTTTACGTTTAAACCAACGTCGTTTAAAAGTTAAAGCTTTACCTAAAAACTTACCTGACTTTGTTGAAGCAAGTATTTCTGAATTAGAAATGGGTAATAAATTGTATGTGACTAAATTAGAAACAAACAATTTCAAATTAATGCACCCAGACAACACTGTTGTTTGTCAAGTAAGAATTTCTCGTGCTGCAATGAAAGCTGCTCAAGAAGCTGCAAAAGCAGAAAAAGGTGGAAAAAAGAAAAAATAATTTCTTTACAAACTATAAAAAAGAAGCATCAGTTTTACTGGTGCTTTTTTTATGCTTTCAACTTTCTAAACTTTGCACTACTTTTACATCATGAATTGGTTTTTAACTCTATTTAAGAAAAACAAACAAGAAGACACTATTCCAATGAAGAAATTCTTAATTGTTGGGCTTGGAAACATTGGCTCAGAATACACAAATACGCGACACAATATCGGTTTTAAAATTTTAGATTATATTGCTAATCAGGAAGGAATTTCATTTCAAACAGTAAAATTAGGTGAAGTTGCAGAGCTAAAAATAAAAGGAAGAACCTTACTTTTATTAAAACCTAATACTTACATGAACTTAAGCGGAAAAGCGGTAAAATATTGGTTAGAAAAAGAAAATGTTGAAAAAGAAAATATGCTGGTTATTACCGATGATTTGAATTTAGCTTTTGGAACTATCCGAATTAAAACTAAAGGAAGTGATGGCGGTCATAACGGACTTAAGAACATTCAATTATTATTAAACTCGACTGAATACCCACGTTTTCGATTTGGTATCAGTGATGCCTTTAAAAAAGGGCAACAAGTCAACTATGTTTTAGGTGAATGGGACGCAGAAGAAAAAGAAAAATTAAAAGAACGACTTAAAATAAGCTCAGAAATAGTAAAATCGTTTGCGTTAGCAGGATTAAACAACACAATGAATACTTATAATGGAAAATAAAAAAGGGAAGCTAATAGCTTCCCTTTTTATATAAATACTATTCAATTATTGAACTACAATTTTCTTAATTTCTTTTCTAGCTCCATCTTGCACAGTTACAAGATAAACTCCAGATTGAACATTACTTAATTGTAAATTCTCATTAAACAAGCCACTATTTGTATAAGATTTCGAATAAATTTCTCTACCTCTAATATCATGAACATTCACTTTAATTTCACCAGTGTTAGAAGTAAACTGAATATTAAAATTACCATTATTGGGATTTGGATAAATAATCAAATCTGAAATTTTAATTTCATTATCATCAATACTTAAAGGCTGAATTGTACAGATATTCAAACTCCAACTATTAAGCGATCCTCCATCTTGGTTAAAACTATCTAAGATTCTTAAAGTCCAAGTTCCTGTTGAATTTTGTCCATTAAATGCCGACAATAATTGAGATGACCTAACCGTTCCTGAAATACCTGGATTAGTCCCACAAACAACATTTGAACCAGAATCGTCAAAAGTAGCATTAATGTTTAGAATACTAGCACTTGTACAAGGCTGAGCAAACAATTGAACTTGAGTTCCTGAAGGCGAAATTAAAGTTGCCGTCATATCATTAATCCATGTATGAGAAACATTCATAGTTATATTAACATCACTTATTAAGCCACCAGATGGTATATTTAAAGTGGAGTTAATTGTTACATTAGCCGTTGTAGGAATTGTTAATGGAACATTTGTTGAAGCTACCGTACCAGGACAACTAACAACTCCTGTTGTAAATCTGTATTCAGGACCAAAAGTTCCACTACAAGCAGAATTCTTAGGCAGAACTCTCCAATAATATGTTGTTCCCTCTAAAAGTCCTGAAACAGCATAACTAGTTGTTGTTGAATTACCACTTGAAATAATATTAGTAAAAGTCAAATCTGTAGCAACTTGCACATCATAAGATGCAGCATTACTATCAGCTACCCAAGTTAAGTTTAAACTTACCCCTTGACCTACAGAATTATTCGCTGGTGAACTCAATGTTGTTGCAGCAAAGTTAGAATTCAATAAATCAAGATAAAATGGCGCTGTTTTCGTAACAGCACCAGAAGTAGCGGTTACATTAAGGCTATAAAAACCTGGCGTTACTCCTGTTGTATTTGACACAGTCATTGTAACAGTTCCAGAAGCAGACATAGATGTAGGTGAAAATACAACAGATGTTCCTGGTGGATTTCCTGTAACACTAAATGTTGTTAAACCAATAAATCCTGCTAAAGCATCATATTTAATAGTATACGAAACCGAAGATCCTTGACAAATAGCTTTATTTTGCTCTCCTTCAACACCATTAAATGAAATTGCCATTGTACTTGCAGGAGCAGTAATTGTAAAATTAGTATTGGAAACATCAAAAAATATGTTATCCCACCCTTTTACCATAATTCTATTAGTTGTTCCAGTATTATTAGGAACTGTAATTGTTTCCGAACCATCGTTAGGAACTTTACTTGCTAATAAAATTGGGAAACTTGTTCCTCCATTAGTAGATAAATAAATATCAACAAATTTTGCGTTTACACCATTTACATCTGTTCCAGCAACATTCCAAGTAACATTTTGATTTGTACCCGCTTGCCATGACACTACTGTATTAGGTACATTTACAACAAAAGGCCCAGCAACTCCATTTACAGTTACTTTCATCAAATCTGTTGCAGTTTGTCCAATACCAGAATTATTATCTCTAACGGTCAATGAAAAGTTTAAATCTCTAGCCACAGATGGACAAACTTCCCATGTATTAGATGTGGCTCCCGTTAATACCGTAGCCATACTTGGCATATATCGAATTGGCGAGGAAGTACCCCAAATAGACCTAAACATAGGGCCAGCGGCTCTTGTTGCTACTGGCGCTGCCGTAGTATTAGGGTTTTGTGGGTCATTTTGCTCCCAAGTATAAGTTATAGGGTCGCTTTCAGGGTCTGTACCTTGACCGACTAACATAAACGCTGTTGATCTTGGAATTACATAATCTCTACCAGCATTAGCTGTTGGAGGATTATTAGTTAAATTTGTCATTGGCAAAGTTGGTTGACTTACTCCAAACTTTACATTCTCCATGATATCTCTAATATTTACATACGCAAAGTAAGCATCACTAGCTCCTTGAACATTCGTATTACAAATACCAGCATATGCCATAATTGTTGATCCAGAACCAGGTTCAACTTCTGTCAAACCACTACCTGAACGACATCCAGAACTACTTTGAGTGTGATATCCTCCAAATTGATGACCCATTTCATGTGCTACATAATCAATATCAAAAGGATCTCCAGTAGGATTTGCACGACCTGTCATTCCTGTTCCTTTATGAAGACCACTACTCGGAACTGTATTTGGACCACAAACACAACCAATACATCCAGCATTTCCTCCACCCGAAGTGTTAAAGTTATGTCCAATGTCGTAATTGCTAAATCCAATATTTGCATCTATAGTAAGTCCAGTTTGGGTATTATACTCCGTACCCCATGGATCAGAATTCGTTGCACCTATGTAAATAACAGCATCATTATTAGCCACAAAAATCATAGTAATAGCTAAATCATTTTCATAAACACCATTAACACGAGTCATAGTGATTGCCATTTGGGCTTGAACCCTACCTTTTTGAGTAGCAACAGGGTCTCCGGTATTTCCTCTAAACAGATTACCATATTCCGCAGTACATGATTGAGCTAATCTATAAGTTCTTAAAACCCTATCATCTGTATCTGCTCTAAACATAGCATTTGCTCTTCTGTCACTCTCCAATGACGGCAAATGAGCTCCTTCTGAAGTTAAACACTCAAACGATTGTCCATCACCTATAAGGCTTGCTCTGTTATAGATTATATAATTTTGAGTGTCCTCCGTAAAAGGGTCTATAAAAGCAGTACTTTTTCCTGCAGACAAAGTCATACTATGTAGACCAAATTCTGTAACAGAAAATCTTGCAGTAGCAGTAACATCATCAATACCTTTTCCAACATATGATTTTATAGTTGGAAATTTCACTGCTAATCCAGGCTCCATAATAGATGTTTCTAATACTCGGAAACTTTCTAGTTGTCCATCTGCATTTGGCAACTGAATAATAACATTTGAAATACCATGAAATTCTCCTCTGACTGGAGCATTTCTTAATTGATTTTTGAAATTTTGAACATCTAATTTCCATAATTTATACTCTTGTGGAAAAGAGGCTCTTTTAACTTTTGGTTGATTCTCAATAGAATTTTCATCTATTTGCTGCCACAAAGATTTGCTTTGCGCCTTTAAAACAAAGGAAGAAAATACCAAAACAACAATTAGTAATAGTTTTTTCATTGGGGTTAAGTTTATGATTAATAAACAAATATAAATTTTTTTATTAATTTTTTAACATAATAACAAAAAAAAGAGAAGACTTTCGCCTTCTCTTTAATTAAATGTAGAATATTTTATAATTACTGAACTACAATCTTCTTAGTTTCTTTTATAGAACCATCTTCTACAGTTACTAAATAAACTCCAGATTGAACATTGCTCAATTGTAAATTTTCATTGAACAACCCGTTATTTGTATAAGATTTCGAGTAGATTTCTCTTCCTCTAATATCATGAACGTTTACTTTAATCTCATTTCCTGAAGTAGAAGTAAATTGAATATTAAAGTTTCCATTATTAGGGTTTGGATATAAAGTAAAGTTCTCTAATCCGAAAGACTCACTTGACAATGTAGCTGTTTGAGAACAAACTGTTAAAGTATAAGACACAACATTTCCTGTATCTAGAGCACCAACGTCTCTAATACCTACCAACCAATTTCCGTTAGGATTTAAGCCATTAAACACATTTAGTGGTGTTGTTGGAATTACATTCCCTGTAATGGTTGGCGCACAGACAATTCCTGCCCCTTGATCATCAAATGTAGCATTAATATTATCATTAGTTGTACAAGACTGACTAAATATTGTTGATTGAGTTGTAGTTACCATTGGCCCTTGCAAAATAATTTGTAAGTCAGACACATATGTATGTGTTAAATTAACTGCTAAATTAACATCAGAAATATTACTAGTTGTAGGAACATTTATAGCTCTTACAGTAAAAGTTGTATTGTTATCTGGTATTGCAAATCCTGTATTCATTGTATAACTATTACATACATTAGTTACAGTATATCCAATTGAAAAATTAGGAGAAACTGCATAAAAAATGTTCCCAACAGCTTCAACAAGAATTCTACAATTTACAGCCGGTGTAGCTGGCATAGTTACAACTTGAGTACCGTCATTTGCTGTATTAGCTAACAAAGTTGAAAAGGTAACTCCATTATCTGTTGATAATAAAATATTAACATTTGCTGTGTTAATTCCATTACCAGTAGTACCAGCAACATTCCAAGTTATAGTTTGAGAACTATTAGTATTCCAAGATGCATTTGCAGCAGGACTTGTTACTGTAAACGGACCAGCAGCAGCAACAGTTGTTACTGTCATATTTGCTCTTGCTGTTTGTCCTCCAGTTGGCGTTTGATTATCTCTAACTGTCAATGCGAAATTTAATGTTCTACCAATTGTAGGAGTTACTTCCCAAGTTGGAGCTAAATTACCAGATAAAACACTTTGGAAATTTGGTAAATATCTTTTGTTAGAAGTCGTTGGATTTAAAGATCTGTAAACAGGACCTGTTGTTTGAGTAGATGTCGGAAAATTTGTTCCAGCAGCTGCATTTGTTTGCTCCCAACAATAAGTTAAAGAAGCCCCAGCATTAGCATCTGTTGCATTTCCAGTTAATACAAAAGCAGTTCCTTGTGGAATTGTATAATTTGTTAATGCAGATATAACAGGAGGATTATTTCCATTAGCTGCTTGAGGAGCACAGTTTCCAGAACCAACCATTACCGCATTCATGCTTGCAATACTTACTGCATGAAAATAAGCATCTGAATTTGACTGAACATTTTCTTCACAAATTCCAGCATATGCCATAATAGTAGAACCACTTCCAGGCTCAACAGAATTCGCACTACTATTATTTCCTGAATTACAATTTCCTGCAGTATCATCATTAGAACTAAAAGTATGAGGCCCACCAAATTGGTGACCCATTTCGTGCGCTACATAATCGATATCGTAAGGATCACCTACTGGAGCAGGGGAACCTGTAATTCCTCTCGCTTTATTGGTGCTATTACAAACAACACCTAATCCAGCTAAACCACCACCACCAGTACTTACAGTATGTCCAATGTCATAGTTTGAATTTCCAATATTAGCATCTATAACTGTTTGACTTTGATTTATTAATGTATTTGCATTAGTATTATTAAATGAATCAGAATCAACAAATATAACTAGGTCATTATTAGCAACTAAATTCATTCTTAAAGACATATCTCTCTCATAAATACCGTTTACACGAGTCATAGTTACGTTCATAGCAGCTAAAACCGCAGCTTTTTTCTGAGCAAGAGTACCAGCGCCTAAACCAGCTGCAGTAACATGAAAAGCTGCATATTCTATTGTACATGCCATAGCTAATCTGTATTGTCTAAAAATACCATCAGTAGCTAAAATTTGGTTTTCAACAGCAATTCTATTTTGCTCGGCAATTTCTTCATGATTGTCTTGAAAATGACATGCAAATGTTCTTACTGTGTAAAGATCTTTTCTGTTGTAAACAATATAATTGTTTAAATCCTTAGTATATGTATCAATGTAATATGTACCTTCATCTCCTGAAGTAGACATGACATGTAATCCAAAAAGTGTAACACTAAATCTCAATTTAACAGAAGGATTATCAATACCTACAGCCGCATATGATTTTATATCTGGATATCTATCAGCAAGTCCTTTTTCCATGATTGGTGCCTCATAAACTCTAAATCTAGAAAGCTCCCCTTTTGAATTTGGAAAATTGACAATAGTATTAGAAAGAGTACCTTCTGTATCAATTGGAGCTCCAACCAAAGTTTGTTTAAAAGTATTTAAATCTAAATGCATAATTTGATAAACAGACGGTACAGATGCTCTCTCCATCTTTTCTAGACCACCCAGTTTCTCTTCAGAAACTTTTGTCCATAATTTACCTTGCCCATAAGAAAGCCCTACAAACAAAATAAACACTAATAAAAAGTGTATTTTTTTTCTCATTCTATAATATAATTATTTGGTTAGCAAACAAATGTATAAATATTTAGTTAAATTTCAAAAAAACACTGTGCTTTTTAAACATCAAACAATACCAAAAAGTCAACGAAAAAATAAGTGATTCAAAATTTTAACACAAAAAAAACAAAAAAAACATATTAATTTAACAAATTAAACATTTTTTATATACTTTTGAAACATTAACCTATTATTCAAAAAATGAAAAAAATTACTTTATTAAGTGCTTTTTTGTTTAGCATATTTTCATTGAATGCACAAGAAGCAAAAAAGACAACAAAAAAATTTGGCAAAGAAATTTCTGCCGAAAAAATCGCTCCTACTGGTCACATTAGATGTGCAACAGACGAATACGAAGCTTATCTACAGGCTAAAGACCCAAGCAGAATGAACAAAGATCAATTCGAAGCTTATCTTGCTCCTTATCTGAAGTCTTACAAAAACAATAAAGATTCAAATGAGACAAATTCTCAGTCTGGTGGAATTATTTACATACCTGTTGTGGTTCATATAATTCACAATGGTGATGCATACGGAGTTAACGAAAACATTACTGATGAGCAAGTAGCTTCTCAAATAACTGTAATGACTCAAGATTTTAGAAGAATGATGGGAACGCCTGGATATAATACAAATCCACTTGGTGCAGATATTCAAATAGAATTTGTTTTAGCTAAAGTTGACCCGAATGGAAACCCTACAAATGGTATTACAAGAATCAACATGTGTGAAGGTTTCTGGGAGATGGACGCTATTGACTCAACTGTAAAACCAGCTACAATTTGGGACCCTACACAATATATGAACATGTGGTCTGTAAATTTTGGAGGTGCTGATAGTGATATTTTAGGTTACGCTCAATTTCCAAGTAACGGTACAGCTACTGCCAACACAGATGGTGTAGTAGCAGGTTATAGCTATTTTGGAAGTTCAGCTTTATATCCTGCTGGAAATTTTTCTGCCCCTTATGATAGAGGACGCACTATGACGCATGAAGTAGGTCACTTCTTAGGACTTTATCACACTTTCCAAGGTGGCTGTGCTGGAGAAAACAATACAGCGGGAGATTTGTGTGCTGACACTCCAGCAGTGTCTACCCCTAATTATGGTTGTACTACAAGAAATTCTTGTCCTACAGGAGCAACTGATATGATTGCAAACTACATGGATTATACTGATGATACTTGTATGAATATTTTCACGACAGAACAAAAAGCTAGAGTTGTATCTACAATGAATACTTTTCCAAGAAGATTAGATTTAAAAACATCTACTAAAGATATTGCAATACCTTTATTTGCAAATGATGCTGAAGTAAAAATTGAAAACTTATGTACTACAGTAGAACCAACATGTGCTTCACCAATTTCTGCAACAGTAGCAAAAAAAGTATTATTATACAATAGAGGTACTTCAAACTTAACTTCTGCTACTTTAAGCTACAACATGAATGGTGGAACTAATTACAATCAAAACTGGACAGGTAATTTAGCTCCAAATAAATATGCTCTAGTTACGTTAAGCAATTCAACTGGTAATGGAACATTAAACGTTTCTGTTGCAACAGCAAATGGAGCAGCAGATCAAAGAGCTTCAAATAATTCTGCTTCAAAATCTTTTGGAACAAATAACACAATAGCTTATGCAAATGCAACTTCATTTACATTTAATTTATTTGGAGATTCATTTGGTACCGAAACTACTTGGACTTTAAAAAATCAAGCAGGTACTACACTATACAGTGGAGGTCCTTACACAGATCAAGCTACAGGAGGAACATATCAATATGTTACTAATCAAGTATGGAATTTACCAGCAAATGGTTGTTATTACTTAACAGTGAGCGACTCTTATGGCGATGGTTTATTTGATGGCGTTGGTCAAGGTTATTACACTGTTACTGCTGGTGCTACAACATTAGTAAACATTACTGATTTTGTTGAATCTGGAAATCCTGAATTTACAGTAGTTTCAAGATCAAGTTATTTTACGAATAACTCAACTCTTTCTTCAGACGATTTCAATTTATTAGAAGATGTTAGTTTATACCCAAATCCATCTAGAGATTATTTCACAATTAATTTACCAGCTGGAATTGAAAGAAACGGAAAAATTGAAATCTACAACAGTATTGGGCAAAGAATTGCAGTAAAACCAATTCAAACTGATGCTGATTTAAACATCAATGTATCTAGCTACTCAAATGGAGTTTATTTCTTAAACCTTAACATTGGAGACGCCACAAAAACATTAAAATTTATCAAAAATTAATTTTTTTTAAATTTTATCACTTAAAAAGGATTGAACTAGTTCAATCCTTTTTTATTTTTGTAAAAATTTAATTTTGAAAGTATACAATTCCATCAACTCTTTTGAATGCTCAAAAAAAACCATAATCACTATTGGTACTTTTGATGGCGTTCATCTTGGGCATAAATCTATTTTGGAAAAAATGAAGAATGCAACACTTGAAAATACTTATGAAAGTATTGTTTTAACTTTTTTTCCGCACCCTAGAATGGTTTTACAACAAGATTCATCTATTAAACTATTAAATACGATTGATGAAAAAGGAGAATTACTTGATAAATTTGGAATTGATAATCTAATCATTCATCCATTTGATGCGGCATTTTCAAACTTATCTGCAGAAGAATTTGTTAAAGAAATTTTAGTTGACAAACTAAACATCCATAAAATAATCATTGGTCACGATCATCGTTTTGGCAAAAACAGAAGTGCTGACATTAACGATTTGATTACTTTTGGAAAAAAATATGATTTTGAAGTAGAACAAATTAGCGCTAAAGAAATTGATGAAATAGCAATCAGTTCAACCAAAATAAGAAAAGCATTATTAGAAGGCAATGTCAAATTAGCGAATGAATATTTAGGATATCCTTATTTTATTTCAGGAAAAGTTATTGAGGGTAAAAAAATCGGAAGAACTATCGGATTTCCAACTGCAAATATTTTATTATCTGAAAACTACAAGCTACTTCCTAAAAACGGGGTTTACATTGTGTCTTGCGAAATAAAAAAAGTGTTGCATTTTGGTATGATGAATATTGGCAACAATCCAACTTTAGGTGATAACGAACAAACGATTGAAGTTCACTTTTTTGATATAAAAGAAGATATTTACAACGAAAATTTACAAATAGCCTTTTTGGGAAATATTAGAGAGGAACATAAATTTAATTCTATCACGGAACTTCAAACCCAATTAGAAAAAGACAAAGCATTTTCACTAGACTTTATTAAAAACTTGAAATGAAATCTATATTCCAAGCAATAGACAACAGTTCTTTAATTGTTTTCCGAATATTTTTTGGATTTTTAGTTGCTTGTGAAAGTTTTGGTGCCATACTTACAGGCTGGGTAAAACGTGTTTTAATTGACCCTGAATTTACATTTTCATTTATCGGTTTAGAATGGCTTCAACCTTTACCTGGTTTTGGAATGTATTGCTACTTTTCTTTAATGGGCATTTTCGGATTAGCCATCATGTTAGGATATCGTTACCGAATAGCGATTACTTTCTATACGATTTTGTGGGCAGGTGTGTATTTCATGCAGAAATCATCTTATAACAACCATTACTATTTATTGCTTCTCATCAGTTTTTTGCTGATTTTTCTTCCAGCAAATCGATACGCTTCTTTAGATGTAAAACAAAATCGAGTTTCAGAAGAAAAAACAATGCCTTATTGGATAAGCCTTCTATTTATAATTCAAATTGGGATTGTTTATGTTTATGCCTCTCTTGCAAAATTTTACCCTGATTGGTTAGATGGCACTTTTGCTAAAAATCTTTTATCAGGAACCACCACAAGACCTTTCTTTCTATAACTTTTTTCTCAAAAATGGTTTTACTTATTTATTGCTTATGCTGGAATATTATTTGACTTATTAATTGTACCCTTTCTATTGTTCAAGAAAACAAGAACTCTTGCCTTAATAGCTTCCATAATCTTTCACATATTTAATTCTATAACACTACAAATTGGAATTTTTCCATTTTTTGCTCTGACTTTTGCTTTGTTTTTTTACGAACCCGAAACCATCAGAAGAATATTCCTTAGAAAAAAGTCAAGACTTGAAAATGAAAATGTAAACCAAAATTTCTACGGAAAAAAAATAGTTTACTTTTTGATGATTCCGTATTTGGTTATTCAACTTTTACTTCCATTACGCCATCATTTGATTGAAGGTGATGTGCTTTGGACAGAAGAAGGCCATCGATTAAGTTGGCGCATGATGTTGAGAGAACGCAGTGGTTATATTATTTTTCGGATTAAAGATTTAAAAACTGGTGATGAATCATTTTATAATTACAGTAAAAACCTAACTAACAAACAAGCCCAAAACTTAGCCACAAAACCCGATTTCATTTGGCAATACTGCCAACGCATTAAAAAAGAATATCAAGGAAAACACATCGCAATTTACATTGATTGTAAAAACAGCATCAACAGAAAAGAACTAAAAACTTTAATCGATCCAAAATTTGATATGGCAAAGGCCGAATGGGATTATTTTGGACATAATGAGTGGGTTTTAATTGACTAAAAACAAAAATCCCGATTTTCATCGGGATTCATTTTATTTGTTCATTTCTGTGAAATATTTGTAAAATAACGGAATAGTTTCAATTCCTTTTAAATAATTGAAAACTCCAAAATGCTCGTTTGGTGAGTGAATCGCATCACTATCTAACCCAAACCCCATTAAAATAGTTTTACTCTTTAATTCCTTCTCAAATAAAGCTACAATTGGAATACTTCCACCTGAACGAACAGGAATTGCAGGTACACCAAAAGTTTCAGTATAGGCTTTGTTTGCAGCCCTATAACCAACACTATCAATAGGCGTTACATAACCTTGTCCACCATGATGCGGTTTTACCACTACTTTCACCGATTTAGGCGCAATACTTTCGAAATGTTTTTTGAATAATTCGGTAATTTCTTCCCAATCTTGATTTGGCACTAAACGCATTGAAATTTTCGCGAAAGCTTTACTTGCGATAACCGTTTTGGCTCCTTCACCTGTGTAACCACCCCAAATTCCATTCACATCTAATGTAGGACGGATTGAATTTCTTTCATTAGTAACATAACCTGCTTCACCATGAATTTCTTCGATATCTAAAGCTTTTTTATATTTCTCTAATGAGAACGGTGCTTTTGCCATTTCGGCTCTTTCTTCAGCAGATAATTCTTCTACTTTATCGTAAAAACCTGGAATGGTAATATGATTATTTTCATCATGTAACGAAGCAATCATTTTGGTTAATACATTAATTGGATTCGCAACAGCTCCTCCGTATAAACCTGAGTGTAAATCTCTGTTTGGACCCGTAACCTCAACCTCAACATAACTCAAACCTCTTAAACCAGTTGTAATTGATGGTTGTTGATTTGAAATCATTCCCGTATCAGAAATTAAGATAACATCATTAGCTAATTTTTCTTGATTTCTTTCTACGAACCAACCCAAACTTTTTGAACCAACTTCTTCTTCCCCTTCAATCATGAGTTTTACGTTACATGGCAAGCAATTATTTTGAATCATGTATTCAAAAGCTTTCACGTGCATGTACATTTGACCTTTGTCATCACAAGCACCACGAGCAAAAATTGCTCCTTCAGGGTGAATTTCTGTAGTTTTGATTACTGGTTCAAAAGGTGGCGATGTCCATAATTCCATCGGATCTGGCGGTTGTACATCGTAATGTCCGTAAACCAAAACCGTTGGTAAATTTTTATCGATGATTTTTTCTCCGTAAACGATTGGATAACCTGGCGTTTCGCAAAGTTCTACAAAATCGCAACCTGCTTTTTCTAAACTTGCTTTAACTGCTTCGGCCGTTAATACAACATCGTGAGCATAAGCGCTATCAGCACTTACAGAAGGGATTTTTAAAAGCTCTATTAATTCCTTTAAAAAACGTTCTTTATTTTCTTGAACGTATTGTTTTATATTGTCCATTGTGATTGTTTGATAAAGTTCAAAAATACGAAATTGATTTTAATTGAAATAAAAAAAGCCCAATCTTTAATCGATTGAGCTTTTCAAAAAATATTATTTATATTAATAAATTACTTTTTTAGTAACTACTTGACCATTTGACAATGTTGTTTTAACAAACAATGCTTGATTTGATTTCACTATTTTAGAAATAATAACTTCGTCTTCATTTGAAACTGTTTGTTGGTGTAATTTTCTTCCTAAAACATCAAAAACAATTACTTCTGAAATTAAATCTGAAGAATTTACAACTATACCATTGCTTGAAGTGTAAACTGTTAATACATTTTCGTTAACAAAATCATCTCCTCCCAAAGTTGTGTTTTTGTAAACCAATTCAAAACGATTTTCAAATGTTCCATCTTGTGATGTAAATGAATAAGGACCTTGTTTGATGTTGTGGATAACATTTGTATTCATATCTTTTACAAAAACATCCTGATTAACAAATAATCCATCAACATTTTCTAATGAAATAGTATAGCTTCCTGGAACTAATACTTTTAATCCTAAAGGCACAATATCCTCATCTGTAAAAGGCAATCCTTTTCCTTGAATTACTAATTTATCAGCATTTAAAACAGAATACAACATTGGTTTAGAATCATCTAAAATTCTACCATCTATTGCGTTGTCAAATCCTGAAGTTGCTCCTTCTGTATATCCAACTAAAATTTGATTATAAGAAACATTGTCATCATTTAAGTTTAACCAAATTCTATGTTTCTCTGTCACAGAAGTTGTCTCATTTGAATTTCTATAAAACTGTGTAGAAACCGAAGCGTTAACTCGTTGGAAGTTTGAGAAAATGGCAGAACCAAAATCAAATGCTCTAACATAGAAACCTTGACCTGTTTGAATAGTTCCATTTGGCACAAGACCTCCTGCTGCGGAAGCTACTCCACCAAGAGTTGTGTAACTTGCAAAGTTATTCACTGGATAAACTCCTCCACTAGCTGCAATTGTATGAGTCCAAAAATATAAAGCTCCTATTGTTGCTTCATTATCACTCAAGAATCTATCAGCATTAATTGGAGACGCATAAGGATTACCTATCAAATTATAACCTCTTCCTAAATTTACTGATAAATTACCATTGAAAGGAACACCAGAATATTGTCCATTAAAAACTGTTGGAGTAGTTGGCCAGCTATTTGCAGATCTTATCATATAACCTTTACCCGAAGTAAAATTAGTTGTTGTTACGTTTGTAACAGACTGATAAGCGGTTGGAGTAGTTGTACCTGTATATAAATACTCATAGAATCTGTTATCTAAAGTATTTGGCGAAAAAGATTTGATATTTTGCCCCGAAACTGGTGATGACCAAGCTGTATAATCTAATCTTACTAAAGGAGTAGAATTTCTTCTAACTACAATATTTCCAGTATTAACAGATAACGGATTAATCTGTCTTAAAGCCGCATCATTTGCTATTGTTAAAACACCTGTTCCGTTAACAGTAACTTCATTGCCCACAATTAAGGTGTGTCCTGTATTAAACATAACATTAAAACCACTATTAATAACAACAGAACAAGCTTCTAAATCTGCAGTTGATGAATAATTACCATTAAAAATTGCAACAACATTTTTTTGCGGAGTTCCATTTGACCAAGTAGTTCCATTCCAAGTAGTCGTGATAACACCACATGCGTTTGGAGATTCTGTGATTGTAGTTGCAGATGTACAAATCTCTAGAACTAAAGAACTCAACGTGCCTGCATCTGGTGAAGCTGAATCAAGCGCTAAAAAAGTCCATGTTCCACTAGCTTCTTTGCCGTTAAAAACATTAAATGTAGAGGATGGTCTGTATGGTCCAGCACCAATAATTGTGTTTGTATTCCCTGTACAATCAATAGCATTAACCGCTTGCGAATCTAAATCAGTATTATTAAACCCATTTCTATTTGTACAAACTCCATTCACATAAACTACTTGAGTAGCATCTGGATGATTTAGAGCCAATAAAAGATCTGACATCCAAGGATGAGTTAAATTTAAGTCTAAGATATTTAAGTCAGAAATAATTCCTGCATTTGGCACATTTACAGTAAAACCAACAGCGGTTTGATCATCAGGTATAGCTAAATTTGGAGTTAAAGAATACTGATTACAAGAAGTTGTAGTTGTAACCGTATAGCCTATTGCAAAATCTGTTGTATTAATTGCGTAATAGTCATTTGCTGTTGGCTCTATTAATATTCTACAGTAAGGAGCAGAAACATTAGGGATTGTAACTGTTTGCGTTCCATCGTTTGGTGTATTTGCAACTAATGTTAATGGAAATGTTTGACCTCCATCAGTTGATAATTTTATATTTACATTTGTTGAGCCAGCTAAAGCTGTTGTGTTATTTACAGACCAAGTAACCGTTTGTGTTGAACCTTGCGTATAGCTTAAACCTGCTGTGTTTTGAGATGTAATTAAAAAGGGACCGTAGGCTGTGTTAAAAGTGACAGCTGTATTTGTACTTTCGTTAGTTCCTCCTCCAGGTCTGTTATCTCTAACCGTCATTCTAAAATTTAATGTTCTATTAACCGTTGGAACAATCTCCCATTGATTACCCGCTACACCATTTGCCACATGATCTTCTAATCTTGGGAAAAATCTTGTTCCATTATTCTTAGGCATAAACGAACGGAAATTAGCACCATTTGTTTTTGTCCCTGAAGGGTATGATGCAGCGGCTCCAACAGCTGTTGCATCATCTACTTGTTCCCAACAATAAGATAAAATATCACCACTATTAGCATCTGTTGCTGTTCCAACTAACTTGAATGCAGTACCTATTGGCAGTGTTTTGGTTGCAGGCGCTGATGGAACTGGAACTGCATTACCAGTAGGTATATTTGTTTGACAAGTTTTTGATTTTATATTTGTTGTAATTTGCTGTATTGATCCTGCGTGAAATATTGCAATCGAATGTGCAGCAACATCTGTAGCTCCGGTAATTCCTGCATAACCCATAATAGCTACTCCAGAACCAGGTTCCATATTTACATCATTATTTTCTGCACTAAATGAAAAAGTATGATTACCTCCAAATTGATGACCAATTTCGTGTGCTACAAAATCAATATCGAAGAAATCACCTATAGGATTAGTACTCGTTGTATATCCACTTCCTTTTCCATTTCCTAAATAAGTCCAAGCTTGAGTAGCCGTACCGCAAATACATCCTATACATCCTGCATTACCATTGTTACCAATTGCTGACATAAGATGTCCTATATCATAGTTTGTTGATCCAATTTGTGCTGTAATTGCAGCTTGAACTTCGGTATTGTAATTTGCGTCTGTTGCCCCATATGGGTCTGTTCCTGCATTCAAATAAACAACGTTGTTATTATTAGCAACGATTACCATTGTAGCATTAAAATCCATCTCAAAGATACCATTAACACGAGTCATTGTAGCGTTTATAGCTGCGTTAACAGTAGCTAATGTTCCACCGTGATATGCTGCATATTCTCCAGTAGTAGACATTGCTAATCTAAATCTTCTTAGTACACTGTCATCCGCATTGTTTAAAATAACATTTCCATCAGATGGACGATTTAAAACTTGGCCAAATTGTTGTACTGCATCTTGTGTAGTACATGTAAAATCTGCATTCTTTTCAGAATGAATTCTGTCAAAAACAATCACAGTCTTATAATCTATTGAAATTGGATCAATAACATAAGTTGTCCCTTGTGAACCTGAACGAATTAAAGCACTTAATCCGTTGTATGGAGAAACGCTAAAACGAATTACATTAGAAGGGTCTTTTACACCTTGACCTGCAAATGATCTAATTTCAGGAAACTGTCTTTGCAGACTTTCTTCAAAAGTAGATGCCTCTATAATTCTAAAGTCTTCAATTGTTCCATTTGGCATTGGAAAAGAAACAATAACATCGGAAACTTCAGCAAACTCTCCTCTTAGAGGCACATTTACTAATTTTGAGGTGAATTTTTCGTAATCAAAACTAAAGAGTTTGTATTGCAAAGGCAAAACTTCTTTTCTAAGTTTACTTTCAGTAAGGTTGAAAGAATTATTAACTTCTTTCCAAGCTTCTTTGTTTTGTGCGCTAACGAAAAAAGCGCAAAAAAGTAATGAAAAAATAAGTATTCTTTTTTTCATGATATCATAAATTGGGGTTATAGAACAAACTTAAAAAAAAATATCAAAACATCTTAATAAAAACAAAAAAACCAGCTATTAAATAGCTGGTTTCAAAATAAATATCTTAATGATTAATATAAAACTTTTCTAATCACTTGTTTTCCGCTCTCTAAAGTAACATAAATGATTAACGCACTATTTGTTTTAATTATGTTATTCAACGACAAGTTTAAAGAATTTACATTTTGCTTATTAACAATTAATCTACCTAAAACGTCATAAACTTTAACCTCTTTTATTGTTTCTTTTAAAGATGTTACAGATAAGTCATTTCCGCTTGTTACAAGAACAGAATTGTTAAGCGTTTCAAAATCTTCATTACCAAGAGTTTCATTAGTGTATCGTAATACAAATCTATCATTTAGGATTCCAGAAGTTGCGGTAAACGAATACGGATTTTGTCTTAAATTATGAATAAGACCTAGAGATTTATCTTCTAAATAAATAGTTTGACCACTTTCAAATAAACCGTCTACGGCTGCGATTGCTATTTTATAAATTCCATTTGAAGGTATTTTAACTCCTAATGGAACTCTATCTTCTTGCTCAAATGGCAATCCTTTACCTTGAATAGCCATGACTTGATCATCTATTAAAGAATAGAAGTTTTGAGCTAATTTATAATCTGTAAAAGCATCAAACATTCTGTCTTTTCCTGCTGTTGCACCTTCTACATAAGCCACTAACGTTCTAGTCACTTCATTTGTTGGACTTACTAAGTCCAACCAAATTCTATGACGTTCTACATCACCACTAGGGCCTGCATTGGTAGTATTTGCATTTCTATAAAAATGACTATTGGAATAATTTTTGCTTCGCATTGCATTGTTAAACAAAGCGGTTGATGTACTTGCTGCTCCTGGATTCATTAAAACAAAGAAACCTTGTCCAGCTCCAATAACACCCGGTGCTCCTGGTCCGCTTGTAGCTCCTGAACCATTAAGTGCAATATAATCTGCAGCGGTGTAATTTGAAACGAAGTTGTTATAAAAAGGATCTAGTATCGTTGTACTAGGTAAAGTGCTATGCGTCCAAAGTCTAATAAAACCATCAAGTTCTGTGTTCGCAGTTAAGAATGAATTAATGCTAATTGATGATGGATATGGATTTCCTAATAAATTCCAATTATCGTCAGTAGCCAATCGCATTACTCCATTTGGACCAGCAGTTCCAGCATTTAAATTAGTACCTCTTTCAATAGTTGGAGTATATACTCCATTATTCGGAACACCATTATTAAAAGTAGCTATCCAGTTTTGATTTGCAGTATTACTAAAACCGTTTGGTGCTCTTACAATATATCCTTTCCCACCTAACATAGTTGTTGAAGCATTTACCCAATTTCCTTCTCCTCCATTTGGATTTAAAATGGTTGGATTCCATTGCCAATGATAGTAGGCTGGCGTTGATGGCGAAATGCTATTCACATCAAAACCACTAACTGGTGACGACCAATACACATAATCTTGAAGTTTTACCGAAGCTATTCTTTGGTAAGAAATATTTCCAGTATTAACACCTAAATCGTTTACTTGAATTAATGAGCCGTTATTGAAAACATTTAATGTACCGTTATTTGTTAAATCATTTTGAATTAAAACGAAATCATCGGCTTGAATATTCAATGTAAAACCAAGGTTTACCAATAAACTACAACATTCAAAATCACCATGAGATATTGTATCATAGTTGCCGTTAATGATTGCTAATTTGGTTACATCTGGAGTTCCATTCGACCAAGTTGTACCATTCCAAATTGTTGTACTTGTATCTGTAATTTTTATAGCATTACTTGCCGTATAACAAGTAGCTGTATTCTCTCTAATTTGACAGTAATATTGGTAATCTATAACTCCAACAATCGAAGAAATAGTTAAAGAAGCTGTTGTTGCACCACTATAAATCCCTCCATCTGTAACAGCTGTCCAAGTTGCACTACCTGGTGCGGCAAAAAACCACTGATAAGCTAATGCATTTCCTCCTACAAAACCTTCAGTTCCAGCAGTAGTTAAAATCACAGATGTAGCACTACAAGATGGTGTGTATGATGGATGAGTAGTTACACTTGGTGATGCTCCTCCAGTTGGAAGTGTTAATCCTGCGCTTGGATAACATTCTCCAGCAACCAAAGGTATAGTAATCCAGTCAGCAGCTACATAAGATGATCTTGCGCTTAATGCCCCAGTATTTCTCACCATATAATAACCTGGCACTGTTGGATAAGTATCAACATCATCAATAACCACACTTCCTACTGCATTTCTAAGTTGAATACCATCGTCTTCATTAAAACCTCCATCAATTGTACCATTTGTTGATGCTGGGCCGCAACTACCAACAGAAACTTTAAGTATTCCTAAAGCTCCAGGAGCAATTGTTCCTGTTAAATTAGCATAATCAACTTCGTTTCCATCATCATGGTTGGATGTTCTCCATATGCTGTAATTTGTTAAATCAATTGTTGCAGCTGTTCCATTGTATAGTGTTATAAATCCGCCTGAACCTGTTTTTTCGTCATGAATATCATAAATAATTAAATCAGAAGTAGCAGAAGCTCCTTCACATGAAGAATTATCAGAATCAATTAAAGTATAAGTAGCTGTTGCATCACAAGGTTGACTATCTGTAATTGTTATTGTTCCATTTGGCGCTCCACTAGGAACTACTACTATCATCTCAGCACCATCGTTTGAAATAATGGTAGCGCTTGTTCCTCCAAAAAATACCGAAGACCCCGTTAAATCTCCAGATGAAGCGGTAATTGTTACCTCTGTACCCACTGGACCAGATGTTGGCGTAACCGTTACAACTGCTGGAGTACATGCTGTACCACAAAAAACCTCAATATTGTCTAATCTCCATGGAGATGTTGTAGATGAAGATTTTCTAAATCTGATATAAACTGTAGGAAATGAAGTATACGCTGATAAATCTACAGTACAATTTGTAACTCCTCCTGAAATAGTATTTCCATGATTATAGGTTGTAACAGTTGTGAAACCCGCTACCTGACTTGTTGTTGAAACTTCTACAATCAAATCTTTTGCTGTAGTGTTTGTGGTTCTAGCCAAAGTAAAAGTCAATGAAGCTGGATTTGAAACCGAAAGAGTAGTTAATTCACTGTTATTTCCTCCAAATTCAGCATAACTAGAAGTAAATGTAATTGTGTTTTGAATCCATCCAGAAGGCAATGCATTAACTGCAAATAGTTCGCTCAAGCAAGGCCCTGTTCCTAAAGTCAAAACTAGCGTTTGATTATCAGAACCTATACCATTTGTTGCAGTAATTGTAATATTAAAACTTCCAGTAACCGTTGGTGTTCCTGAAATAATTCCTGTTACCGTATCTATTGCTAAACCCGCTGGTAAACCTGTTGCATTATAACTTGTTGGCGAATTTGTTGCCGTAATTGTATAAGTAAAAGGCGAACCTTGATTACCTGAAGCCGTTAAACTACTTGTAATTACAGGTGCACTTATACCATTTCCTTGAATAGCGAAAGTATACGGATTTTCATTGCTATCATTATTTGCGATACTAATAGTTGCTGTTCTCAACCCATCTGCAGATGGGTTAAAAGTTACTTGAAAAGTTGTATTACCTGAAGCCACAATACTATTAGATGGAATTGCTGTAACTGTAAAATCAGCCGCATTTGCTCCTGAAATAGTAACATACGGACTCGCTCCTGTTAAACTTAAAGCTCCTGTTCCTGTATTTTGAATAGTAAATGTTCTTACAATTGTTCCTGAAGCAGTTGAAACAGTACCAAAATCCGTATGGTCCGCTGTATCAGGTGTTACGTCTCCTGAAACTATTGAAACACCATTTCCTTGAAGGTTGATTTCTGGAGTGGCTACTGTTGGTGTTACGGTTCCATTAACTATAATATCATTACCAGCTCCATCACCAGGACCTCCAGTACCACCCGTTGCTTCAGCATACGAATACAACCTATAAGTAACCGCTGTAGAACTATTTGCTTGAGCAAAAGTATAAGTAAAGGTTTGTGTAGAAGTATTATCAACTACATTCTTAACTGCATCTAAATTTGTTGCATACCCATCAACAGAACTTCGTAATGCAATTTGTGTATTTCCTGTTCCAGATCTCTGCCATTGAACAACAATAGAACTTACATCAAATTGATACCCAGCATTGGGAGTGATAGTAAACTCCATATAGTCATTTCCAGAAACTGCATTTGCAATAGAAGTAATTGCCCAGTTATCTGCATTAAATCTTCCACCATTAGCAGGAGCAGCTAATCCTGCTCCTCTCGAAATAGTTGATCCAGATAAATTTACATTATTAAAGTTTGATGCTGCAGTTGCTTCACTGCCAGCCAATGCTGAAAACTCAAATGTTAATATCTGTCCCCAACTCGCAACCGAGCAAAATAACGCAACAATAAATAATTTTAATTTCATAACTTTGAATGAAAATATTAGACTTGGTTAAGTTTTACTTCTTTGGCTAAAAAAAAAGCCTACAAAGATAAATCATAATTTTTTGATTGTGAAATATTTATTGCATTATTAAATTGTTAACGAATTGAAAACTAATAAATCAACTTTTTCCTTGAAAGAAATCTATTCTAAAATGGAGTATTATTGTGCCTATCAAGAACGCTGTTACAAGGAAGTGGAAGAAAAATTATATTCGTTTTCTGTTAGCCAATCTGAAAAAGAAGAAATTATAACTTATCTTATTGAAAATAATTTTATTAACGAAGAGCGTTTTGCGCAAAGTTTTGTTCGTGGCAAGCACAATTATAAATTTTGGGGTAAAAACCGCATAGTAAACGAGCTAAAATTTCGAAATATCTCATCTCAAAACATTCAAATCGCATTAAAGGAAATTCCAGAAGCTACTTATTTGCATAATTTTCACACTTTAGCTGAGAAAAATTGGGAAACCATCAAAGAGCCAAAAGGTCAAAAAAAGAATAAAAAATTTGTCGATTTCTTACTTCGTAAGGGCTATGAAACTGGGTTAATATATGAGAAGTTGAATGAGTTGGAAGCTGGGAGTTAGAAGTTATTACACAAAAATTTACAGAGCAATTTAGAGACACGCTGAGCTTTAAAAAAAACTTTACAAGGTTCTTTGTAAAACATAGCGAAACTTAGCGCCCCTTTAAACCGCAGATTCGCAGATGTAAAAATTTACTTTGTGCTACTTTGTGTAAAACTTTGCGCTACTTTGTGTAACAATAAAACCGTACTTTTGCAAAAAAAATAATCCATGTTAGAAAATAAAGACCAGTCAAGAACCAGTTTATCGCAATTAGGCGAATTTGGTTTAATTGAACACTTAACTAAAAACTTTAGTATTACTCACGAGTCTACACTTAAAAGCATTGGTGACGATGCTGCGGTATTAGATTTTGGCGATAAAAAAGCGGTAATTTCCACCGATTTATTAGTAGAAGGCGTTCATTTTGATTTGGCTTATATGCCGTTAAAACACTTAGGATACAAAGCGGTTGTTGCGAATGTGTCTGACATTTGTGCGATGAATGCTACTCCAAAACAAATTACAGTTTCGATAGCAGTTTCGAATCGTTTTCCTTTAGAAGCTTTGGAAGAATTATTTGAAGGAATTACGTTAGCTTCAAGAATTTACAATGTAGATGTAATTGGTGGCGATACGACTTCTTCGCAAAAAGGATTAATTATTAGCATTACCGCTATTGGTGAAGCGAATTTAGAAGATATCGTGTATAGAAACGGAGCAAAAGTAACCGATTTATTAGTAGTTTCAGGTGATATTGGCGCTGCTTATATGGGATTACAAGTGTTGGAACGCGAAAAACAAGTATTCCAAGTGAATCCAAACAACCAACCAGTTTTAGATGATTATACGTATTTAATAGAACGTCAGTTAAAACCAGAAGCACGTAACGACATCAAAGAATTATTAGAGAAATTGGAAATTAAACCAACAGCTATGATTGATATTTCGGATGGTTTGTCATCGGAGATTTTACATTTGTGCAAGCAAAGCAATGTAGGTTGTAATTTATACGAAGAGAAAATTCCAGTTGATCCGCAATTGATTAATGTGTGTGAAGAATTTAATTTAGATATTACCACAATAGCTTTAAGCGGTGGCGAAGATTACGAATTGCTTTTCACCATTCAAATGGAAGATTTTGATAAAATCAAAGGCAATCCAAATTTCACCATCATCGGACACATGGTTGATGCTCAAGAAGGCAACCATTTAATCACCAGAGCAAATACGAAGATTGAATTGAAAGCCAGAGGATGGAATGCATTAGAAGTTTAGAATGAGATACTTTTCTGTAAATTAACTTTTTGTCACAATTGTTTTGGTTAGATTTAAAATATTTTTTTAATTAAATTACATGTATGAAAAAAATTTTGTTGATACTATTATTCGCAAATGGCTTTTCTTCTTTCAGTCAAGAAAACACCTCAGAAAGCGCAAAGCCTTTAACGGAACGAAAACACGAAATTAAAGTTGGCGCTATAAAACTATTAGCCGGACCGATATTTGAAAGCACTTATGAATACATTCACTCTAAAGATTTTACATTTGGTTCATCAATTTTGGTCAATCTTCAAAAAGATAATAGCTGGAATGAAGATTTTTCGATAACCCCATTCGCTCGTTTCTATTTTCAAGAAAGTAAAGAATACGGGGCAAAAGGATTTTTTGTAGAAGGTTTTACAAAATATTCAGCGGGAAGACATGATGAAATTGAAATAAACGGACATTTTAATAAAAAAAAATACACTGCATTTACAATTGGATTATCGTTAGGAAAAAAATGGGTTAATAATACTGGATTTGTTTTTGAACCAATTATTGGAATTGGAAGAACTCTAGGGAATTCTGATTTTGCGCCTGATGTCTTATTACGAGCAGATCTAAATATTGGTTATAGATTTTAATTACCCATTTTTATTAAAAAAGCAAAACCCCAAATTTCAATTGAAATCTGGGGTTTTACTTTTTACTTTACGCTTTTTACTTTGAGCTTTCAGATTACATTTTCATCAACCAGTTTCTCATTGAAACTTCGTTGTTGATGATATCACGTAATTCTGAAATTTTCACTCTATCTTGTTGCATTGAATCTCTGTGACGAATCGTTACGGTTTCATCTTCTAACGTTTGATGATCAACCGTAATACAAAATGGCGTTCCTAAAGCATCTTGTCTTCTGTAACGTCTTCCTACCGCATCTTTTTCATCGTATGCTACATTGAAATCCCATTTTAAATCTTCTATGATTTTTTGAGATAATTCTGGCAAGCCATCTCTTTTAATTAATGGTAAAACAGCTGCTTTTGTTGGTGCTAAAACTGAAGGCAAACGTAAAACGGTTCTTGTTGAACCATCTTCTAAGGTTTCTTCTTGTAACGCTTTAGAGAAAACCGCTAAGAACATTCTATCTAAACCAACTGAAGTTTCTACCACATAAGGCGTGTAGTTTGAATTGGTATCGTTATCAAAATATTGTAATTTTTTACCTGAAAATTGTTCGTGCGCTTTTAAATCGAAATCAGTTCTTGAGTGAATTCCTTCCAATTCTTTAAATCCGAATGGAAAATTAAATTCGATATCCGCAGCAGCGTTAGCATAATGTGCTAATTTTTCATGGTCATGGAAACGATAATTTTCTTTTCCTAAACCAAGTGATAAATGCCAATTTAAACGAGTGGTTTTCCAGTATTCGTACCATTTCATTTCTTCTCCTGGTTTTACGAAAAACTGCATTTCCATTTGTTCAAATTCGCGCATACGGAAAATAAATTGTCTTGCTACGATTTCGTTTCTAAACGCTTTACCCGTTTGAGCAATCCCGAAAGGAATTTTCATACGACCGGTTTTTTGAACGTTTAAGAAGTTTACGAAAATCCCTTGAGCCGTTTCTGGACGAAGATATAAATCCATCGCACTTTCAGCAGAAGCTCCTAATTTTGTTCCGAACATTAAATTGAATTGCTTTACATCAGTCCAGTTTTTTGAACCGCTATCTGGACAAGCAATTTCTAATTCTTCGATTAAAGCTTTTACATCAGCAAGGTTTTCTGTCTCTAAAGAGCGAGCCATTCTTTCTAGAATTGCTGCCTTTTTAGACAAATATTCCATCACACGCGGATTTGTAGTTTTGTATTGTTCTTCATCAAATGAAGCACCAAAACGCTCACGAGCTTTGTCAATTTCTTTTTGTGCTTTTTGATTTAATTTCTCGGCATAATCCTCAATTAAAACATCGGCACGGTATCTTTTTTTAGAATCTTTGTTGTCGATTAATGGATCGTTAAAAGCATCAACGTGACCTGAAGCTTTCCATGTGGTTGGATGCATTAATATTGCAGCATCTAAACCTACAATATTCTCGTGCATTTGCACCATTGCTTTCCACCAGTATTCACGGATGTTTTTCTTTAACTCCACACCATTTTGAGCGTAGTCATATACTGCGCTTAAACCATCGTAAATTTCGCTTGACGGAAATATGAATCCGTATTCTTTTGCGTGCGAAACTACATTTTTAAAAATATCATCTTGTTTTGCCATACTGCAAAAGTAAAAATAGGAATGAAATAAAGAAAAGAAATTGAAGAATAAAAATAAGAATTATTGATATTCAAAAATTGTGGTGCCAATTTTAACGAAATCGTGATAAATATTGATTTTATATTTACCTTTTATAGTTTTCTTTTGATCCAAATTAACATAAGTACAAACATCTGTGTCTAATTTCTTATAATTTGCATTTACAGAAGCACTATATTGTAATTTAACATTAGTGTCCGATTCAACAGAAGTGTCTCCTAACGAAATAATTTGGTTTTTTGGGTTTACCACTTGCACATAAATAGTCTTGCTACCCGAATGCACCAATTGATTTTCTTCTAAAGTAAAACAAACCCTTAATTGTTGAATTTTAGCTTCACTCATTTTGTAAGCATCAGAATAAATTTTAACCCCTTTTGCATTAACATTCAAAGCTGTAAGTTGGGCTGTTTTACTTGCTCCTTTTGAATTTACAACAGTATTGATTTTTGAAACAATTTCTTTAGAATCTTGTTGTTGTTTAGCAAAAAACACTATAGAATCTTCTATTGAATTAAATCTCGAGGCTTGTTTTGATGATTTTCCTGACTGAACTAACTTGATTTCTTCATTAAATCTTAAACTGTCAATTTTATTTTTAACACTTAAAGAATCGTATTTGTGAAGAATTTCTGTAAGTTGACTTTCTAAAACTTTATTTTCTAATTCAGAGTTTTTAGTATAAGCCTCAAAATCATCTGATATTTTATAATATTTGACACTTAAAAACAATGCCAATAGCAGCAATACTAAGATGCTTATTTTGGTTATTTTGTTTTTTCTACGTGTCATTCTATAAACTTTTTTATAAATTTATTCAAAAATGTTAATGTTTGTACAATTAATCGATAAAATGCTAAAATATCTGATAAACTTACTTTTTCCAAAACTTTGCTTGGGTTGCAATGCTTTACTACTAAACAATGAAAAAATTATTTGTAGCGAATGCAATCACAAGTTACCGTTTACAAATCATCATTTTTTGGAGCACAATGATACAACAAAAAAATTTTATGGCATAATTCCTATAGAATTTAGTGCGTCAATGTTGTATTTTCATCACAAAGGTATTGTTCAAAATTTAATACATAACTTGAAATATAAAAACCATCAAGAAGTGGGTTCCTTACTTGGTAAATGGTATGCAAAAGATTTAGAAACTGTTAGCCAAATACAAACTATCTCGGAAATTATTCCAGTCCCATTACATAAAAAAAGATTGGAAGAACGAGGTTATAATCAAGTTACTACTTTTTGCGAAGCTTTGTCAAAGGAACTTAAAATAACTTATAATCCGAACCTGTTATACAGAAGTCGCTATTCAAAAACACAAACCAAAAAAGACAAAGAAAACAGGAAAGATATCTCCAATGCTTTATTTGATGTAAATTTCAACGAAAATGATTACAACAAACATTTTTTACTTGTAGACGACGTAATGACATCAGGCGCTACTCTTGAAGCTTGTGCAAAAGCTTTATTAAAAATTCCAAACAGCAAAGTTAGTATCGTAACTATTGCCTACACGCTATCATAAAAATTACTAAAAATTGTATGTTTGTACTAATTATAGTCGTTATTTTGTAACCACATTATTTAAGAAAATGACAAAATTTAAATACATAGCTTTTTTATTAGCAAGTCTTTTACTATTAACCAATTGTGCTAAACGTGGAACCATTACTGGTGGTGACAAAGATACTATTGCACCCAAAATTGTCAGTAGTAATCCAGAAAATTTTAGTGCCAATTTCAAAGGAAACGAAATCAAAATTAGCTTTGACGAATTAATTAAGGTGAAAGACATTAACAAACAATTGATTATTTCGCCTCCAATGAAAAAACAACCTATTATTGTACCACAAGGAAGTGCGAGTAAATATATTTCAATAAAAATTTTAGATACTTTGGCGGCTAACACAACTTACAGTTTCAATTTTGGGCAAAGTATTACCGATAATAACGAAGGAAATCCTTATTCACAATTCAAATATGTTTTTTCGACAGGAAACTATGTAGATTCTTTAACTGTGGTTGGAAAAGTAAAAGATGCTTACGAACAAAAACCAGATAGTTTTGTTTCTATTATGCTTTACGATGCAAAAACATTTACAGATTCTACAGTTTATAAGGAAACACCTCTTTACATCACCAATACACTAGACAGTTTAAAAGTCTTTTCATTAGAAAACCTAAAGGAAGGCTCCTATAAAATTGTAGCCATGAAAGATAAAGCTGGTAATAACAAATACAATCCAGCAACTGATAAAATTGGATTTATTGACTATCCAATTACAGTTCCTACCTCAGATATGTTTGAATTAGAATTGTTTCAAGAAAAAAAACCATTTAAAGCAGAGAAACCAACACAGGAGAGCAACAACAAACTTTTTTTAGGTTATGAAGGTGATTTTAAAAACACTAAAATTACCGCTTCTTATAACAATACTGAAATACCAATCAAAATAGTAAAATTCCCTGAAAAAAACAAAGATTCTGTTCAAATTTTTTATCCAAATGTAAAAATGGATTCTTTACAAATTTCTGTTTCTAACAAAGACTATTCTAAAACTTTTAATGCAAAGCTAAAGGATTTAAAAGAATCAGATTCGTTAGATATTGAAAACAAAACAGGTGGTATTTTAGCATTTAGAGACGCATTCGTTCTTAAATCAAAAACACCAATAACTACTATTGACGAATCTAAAATTATATTACGAAGTAAAGATTCTACAACTGTAAAATTTACATCAAAATATATTGATTTTGAACAGGAAATTGTTTTTGATTTTGAGAAGAAAGAAGACGAAAAGTACACCATTGAATTACTTCCGGGCGCTATCAAAGACTTTTACGAAACCACAAACGATTCACTAAAGTATAATTTTAGCACTAAGCAACTTTCCGATTATGGAAATTTAAAAATCAACATCTCAAATATCAAACGCTTTCCATTTATTGTTGAATTGATGGATAAAAATGAGGTTTTGTATAAAATGAATTCAACAAAAGAAACAAGTGTTTATTTTGAAACCATTGAGCCAAAATTATATACGATAAGAATCATCTACGACGATAATTCCGACAATGAGTGGACAACAGGAAATTACCTGGCTAAAAAACAAGCCGAAGAAATTATCTATTTCCCAAAATTAATTGATGTTAGGGCAAACTGGGATGTAGAGCAAGATTTTATTTTGGATTAGAGAATTGTAAAATCATCTTTGTCATTAAGAAAATTCAATTTTTGACGAGTTTCTTGTTGGGCATTTTTGTCTAATTCGAAGATAAAAACCCCTAATTCATCCTCACAATCCACAATTGTATTTCCTAAAAAATCTATAGCTTTAGAATGTCCAGGATATTCTAATTTATTAGCATCTTCACCTATCCTATTAACACCAATCGTGTAGCACATATTTTCTATGGCACGCGCTTTTAAAAGAGCATCCCAAGCGTTAATTCGTGGTTTTGGCCAATTGGCAACGTACAACAACAAATCGTAATTTTCAACATTTCTAACAAAAACTGGGAATCGCAAATCGTAGCAAATTTGAAGGCAAATATTCCAGTTGTTATAGTTTACTATTACTTTTTCAATTCCTTTTGTGTATACTTTCTCTTCGCCAGCTAAAGTGAATAAATGTCTTTTGTTGTAAAACTGCACTTCGCCAGATGGAAAAACAAAAACCATTCGGTTATAGAAATTTTTATTTTCTTTGATTACTAAACTTCCTGTTATGGCACATGTTTTCTTTTTAGCTAAATCTTTTAACCAAGCGATTGTTTCGCCTTCCATAGTTTCAGCAACAGCAGATGGATTCATGGTAAAACCTGAAGTGAACATTTCGGGTAAAACAAATAAATCAAACGATTCGTCTTCATTTAAGAAATATTCTTCAATAAATGTTCGATTGATTTCTGGATTTTCCCAAGCTAATTTGGTTTGAAAAAGCGCAATTTTCATTGGATAAAATTTTTATTAAAAGTACAAAAAAACGCATCCAAATTAATGAATGCGTTTTTATATTTTGAAGATTCTATGAATTACTTCACAGATGCTTTTAAAAATTCTCTGTTCATACGAGCGATGTTTTCTAATGAAATTCCTTTTGGACATTCAATTTCACATGCTCCAGTGTTTGTACAGTTTCCGAAACCTTCTTCGTCCATTTGACGTACCATGTTTAAAACACGTTGTGTAGCCTCAACTTTACCTTGTGGTAATAAAGCATATTGAGATACTTTAGCTCCAACGAATAACATCGCAGAACCATTTTTACAAGTAGCCACACAAGCTCCACAACCAATACAAGCTGCTGCTTCAAACGCTTTGTCTGCATCAACTTTAGGAACTGGAATTGAGTTAGCATCAATAGTATTTCCAGAAGTGTTTACCGATACGAAACCACCCGCTTGCTGAATTCTATCAAAAGCTGTTCTGTCAACAACTAAATCTTTGATTACAGGGAAAGCTTTACTTCTCCATGGTTCGATGTAAATCGTATCACCATCGTTGAACATTCTCATGTGTAACTGACAGGTTGTAATTCCAGTATCAGGTCCGTGAGCACGTCCGTTAATGTATAATGAACAAGAACCACAAATTCCTTCACGACAATCGTGATCAAAGGCAACTGGTTCTTTCTTTTCGTTAATTAATTGCTCGTTTAATTGGTCTAACATTTCCAAAAACGAACTTGCAGTAGAAACATTATCTAATTTATAAGTTTCTATGCTACCTTTAGAACTAGCATTCTTTTGACGCCAAATTTTAAGGTTTATATTGATATTTTTTGCTGC
>Ga0209373_10001283_pt1 | contig 30882 bp, 30 predicted proteins | sample Higcelweek5metaG_FD_187173 | JGI IMG/M metagenome (GOLD analysis project Ga0209373, IMG submission 187173) | Freshwater pond sediment microbial communities from the University of Edinburgh, under environmental carbon perturbations - High... | ecosystem: Environmental > Aquatic > Freshwater >... | reverse complement strand
CTCTGGTTCGCCAGGGACTAAGGTAAATTCAGCGATGAGGGTTAAGTCGTAACAAGGTATCCGTACTGGAAGGTGCGGATGGATCACCTCCTTTGAGGTTTTGTTCTCAGTCGAAAGACTGGAACCACTTCAACCATTCCGATTCTTTTCTAAAGATAAGAGTGGCTTTCTGGTACTAACAGTTTGGCTCTAAATGAATGTAAAGAAATTTAAAAATCCTCGATTTGTCGGGGATTTTTTTTATCTTCTTAATAATCCAATATTATTTGATTTCACTAATATTTCACTTTCATTTACATCTTTTATTAAAACAATTGTATATAGATGACCTTTTTCGGAAGTTTCCGGTTCTTTCCCGTAAAATCTAAATAAATAGTTGTAACCAGTACCCATTCCTGGTCCTAAATCATAAGAAATATTAAAAAATTCATCATCTTTTTGATTAACCAAATATTCAACCATTTTTCTTTTATCACACAAACTTATAAACGGTCTATTTTGTTCTATTTTCAAAAATCTTACCCCTGTTAAAACTAACAATATCAAAATTATCATTATTATCTTCAGTTTACTAATAAACCTTCCCAAAAATATAGGCAAAATACTCAAAGCTAAACCATAATAATATTCCGGTATATTGCCTCTATAAAATCCCAAAATTATCAATGGTGTCATTATCCATACCACTGTCAATATTTTTTGCTTAATTTTAAATTGCCATACTTCTCGAATAATTATCAATAAAACCAATAAATTACTAAAAAATATCAAGATTTTTTGTGAATAAATATCCCAAGAAAAAATATTATTTAATCCTCGCCAAAAACTTCTCAAAAATAACCACCACGGATTTATTTCTCCATTATTTTTATTTAAAAATAAAAATTCGCCTATTTTTCTAAAATTCAAAAAATCATGCCTCAAATCAAAAATAATTATTGGTATAAAAGGCAAAATAAACAAACCAATGCCCAAAAATAATTGCTTTATCTTTGGTTTTTTATCTGCCAAAAACCAAGCCACTACTACCGGTAGACCCATGGATATTGGAACTAAATGGCTGGTCGTTGCTAGTCCATAAATCAGCATCAACCATAGAAAAGATCTTGGTTTTGAATTTATAACTTTTAAACACAAAAAATACCCTATTATCCCAAAAAAAGATGTATACATTACATTCCATGAAACAATATTTGTCATTGTTGTCCAAATTATTCCAGCAATTAATCCTACTTTTTTACCATACAATTTTTCGGACACCAAATAACCAGTAATGCTTGTTATTATTGATACTACTATCGCTGCAATTGCTCCAGCTATTGGGTCACCTTTGGTTGCCATATAAAATGGCAATAAAAAATAATAATGATAAGGTCCAACAAAAAACCCATTTGCATTTGCCACTCTCGGCCCAATTAACACTGGTTTCTTTTGTTGAATCATATTCATTACTTTTACCGCGTCATCTTCTTGGTCCCATTCAAACCCACACTTTTCATTAATTCTAAAAAATCCAAAAAATAAACAAATTAACCCCAAAAGAATCATTACTTTCCATTTTTCTTTCATACTCTTACTATAACAAAAACCTCAATTTATTTTTACAATATTAATATTTTCCCTAAATACGAAGTCTTTTCAAAAAAAATCCGACTAAATATTATGACTCCAAAAATCGACCCAACTAATCTCCCTAAACACATTGCTATTATTATGGATGGTAATCGTCGTTGGGCTACTACTCGTGGTCTTTCTATAAATGATGGTCACCAAGCCGGTGCCCAAAATTTAGAAAAAATAATTGATCATTGCAAAGATATTGGCATCACTCATATTACTGTTTATGCCTTATCTACTGAAAATTGGAAAAAAAGATCAGCCACTGAAGTTAAAGGTATTTTTAATTTATTACTAAAAATTATTAAAACAAAACGTGAAGAATACAAAAAATCTGGCATCAAATTTTTTGTATTAGGTAATTTTCAAGCTTTTCCCCTCAAAGTTCGTAAAGGTATCAAAAAAATTATGGACATGATTCTTGACCAAGAACGTCTCAAATTTAACGTCGCCCTAAATTATGGCAGTCGTGATGAAATTATTACCGCTATTCAAAATATCATCAAAGACGGCGTTAAACCATCTCAGGTTAACGAAGAATTAGTTTCCAAATATTTATATACTCACGATCAACCTGACCCTGATTTAGTTATTCGTCCCGGCGGTGAATTTCGTCTTTCAAATTTCTTATTATGGCAAACTTCTTATGCTGAACTTTTTTTCACCGACATTTTATGGCCAGATTTTGGACCAAAACAACTCGATAAAGCCATAATTTGGTACCAACAACGTAACCGTCGAATGGGGAAGTAAGTACCGATCTCAAAAGGATTTATAAAATTTGTACATTCAACATCACTTCCACCAGTTGCACTACAAAATAGGAAATAAATACTATCAAAAATCCTATCAATGCCGCAGTAATTCTCCCTTGACTTGCCTCCATTTTTTTTGGATCTCCCGCCGCTGTCATCAACCCCAACCCTCCCGCAATTAACATAAACAACAAAATTAATCCAGATATAACGTAAATATACGGCAATATTGCACTAAAAATATCTCCAACTGTTGCATCAGCAAATTTAAATGTATTTCCATCATCATCTGTTGGATAACTAGGAATTTCGGCATCAGGAATATTTACAGCAGAATTAATTGAGTTAACTGAATTAACTTCATCTGTTTCATAAGCCATAATATTTTTTGTAAAAAATATACCAAAAACCACCACCACAAAAAATATCATCAATAATCTAATCTTTTTCATAAAAACATTAAACTATCCCCGGAATTTTTAAAATATTAATGGCAATCAATCTAAACAAGAACAAAGCAAAAATAGAAATCAATAATCCAGTTATTGCCGAAGTAATAGTCTCTTTTGCCCCTTGGAGTTTCTTTTCATCACCACTTGATGTCGCCACTAAAATAAATCCATATACCATCAACAAAAAGGCAATTCCTCCTCCAATTCCAAAAAGTATTTGTATAAATTTTGCCGCAAACCCAGAAGGATCGTATGGGATACACCCAAATGCTGTACTAATCCCATTCCCATCACAAGTTGGATCATAGATATGGGTGGTACTACTCATAGTAGCATTAAGGAGTCTCGTTTGGTAAAACGTATTGTCTGCAGCGTTTTCTTCAATAATCCCTGCCACAGTGCAACTACACTCTATCACTCCTGGGTTACCCTGACCATCATGACATTGAGCTTTAAGACCATCTCTACAAGCATCAGTTCTCGCCTTAAATGTTCCATCATCAGCTTCATAACAATTACCACAGAATCCCGATGATGAAGATTCCTCGTTATTTGCTAATTTTGCACACGAACAAGAACCTATAAAATCACCACCATCAAGCCCCTCACGCTCTCCATCCATATTATAACCACAAACAATTTTCCATCCATCACCACAAGCTTCAGCATTATCAGCTATTACATTATTATATCCATCACATCCAGCAACTCTACATCCATAACTAAAATTATCTCCAGGTACGTATGACTCAACAGCTTGCACTCCACGATTCATGATCATCCCCATCACCAACGCCACAACTAACATGATCTTTTTCATCATAAATCCAGTATATCAAATGTTACACTTAAACAGTGCAATTTTATTTCAAAAAAATTCTATTTTTTATTAAATGTACTACTTTTATTACCATTATCATTACTCCTTTTAAATTTGGTTCAACTAGTTTTCAATAGAAAATTCGTCATTTTTTAGTTTTTCTTTTCAACAACGTCACCGCCGAATGGGGAAGTAAATAAAACGTTATTAGTTTTCAACACAAGTCCCATCGTAAGTTGAACACCAACTTGGACAATCATCATAACTATAATTTTCACACGGTTCTGCATCAGGATCAGGTTCAATCTCTCTTATCTCTTGATCTATTATTTTTCCACTCTCAATCTCTCTTATCTCTTGACTAGTAATTTCTCCATCGGAATTATATAAAGTTACCTCGACCTCTTTTGCCGCACTTTCTGTTGTATCAACATTACTTCCTCCGCCCCCTAATAAATCTACATTCAACATCACTTCCACCAGTTGCACTACAAAATAGGAAATAAATACTATCAAAAATCCTATCAATGCCGCAGTAATTCTCCCTTGACTTGCCTCCATTTTTTTTGGATCTCCCGCCGCTGTCATCAACCCCAACCCTCCCGCAATTAACATAAACAACAAAATTAATCCAGATATAACGTAAATATACGGCAATATTGCACTAAAAATATCTCCAACTGTTGCATCAGCAAATTTAAATGTATTTCCATCATCATCTGTTGGATAACTAGGAATTTCGGCATCAGGAATATTTACAGCAGAATTAATTGAGTTAACTGAATTAACTTCATCTGTTTCATAAGCCATAATATTTTTTGTAAAAAATATACCAAAAACCACCACCACAAAAAATATCATCAATAATCTAATCTTTTTCATAAAAACATTAAACTATCCCCGGAATTTTTAAAATATTAATGGCAATCAATCTAAACAAGAACAAAGCAAAAATAGAAATCAATAATCCAGTTATTGCCGAAGTAATAGTCTCTTTTGCCCCTTGGAGTTTCTTTTCATCACCACTTGATGTCGCCACTAAAATAAATCCATATACCATCAACAAAAAGGCAATTCCTCCTCCAATTCCAAAAAGTATTTGTATAAATTTTGCCGCAAACCCAGAAGGATCGTATGGGATACACCCAAATGCTGTACTAATCCCATTCCCATCACAAGTTGGATCATAGATATGGGTGGTAGAAGTAATGGTTGACGATGACTGTCCCATCCCTTGATAATATTCTATTGTTCCACTTTCCAAGCAAAAACATTGCCTTAACCCAGCCCCGCCATAACCATCAGTACACTGAGCTGTTAATCCATCACCACAATTATCATTTCTCGCAACAAAAGAACCATCGCTAGCTGTATAACAATCGCTACAAAAATTTGAAGGGATGACTTCTTCTTCTACCTCTAATTTAGCACAAGAACAATAAGGGTCTATTCCATATTGTTTTTGTCCATCTGGATCATATCCGCAAACAATTTTCCAACCAGTCCCACAAGTTTCAGTATCATTAGCCACAACCAGTCCCATATTATCACAACCCAAAACACCGCCACATCCATATATAAAATCGACTCCTGGAGTATATGCCTCCACTTCTTTTCCGAATATTCCACTCCAAACCATCACCAACGCCACAACTAACATGATCTTTTTCATCATAAATCCAGTATATCAAATGTTACACTTAAACAGTGCAATTTTATTTCAAAAAAATTCTATTTATTTTATCTTTTGTTTTTCTGTTTTTAGCCCTCCATTCATCAAGGGATGGTAGGGTAGGTTTTACTGTTTTTGCCGATTCTATCGATGATTGTATTAATAATAATGACAGTGGCACTGACTGTTTAAATTTAATTAAAGACCGAATTAAAGGTCTCGAAGATGCCATTAATCCGCTCAAAAACGAATCCACCGATCTTCAAAAAAAAATTACTTCCGCCAGATCTCAAATTACTCAACTTAGTAATCAAATTATTAGCCTCAACACTCGTCTTTCCGAAAAACAAACCGAACTTGATAATCAGCAAAAATTATTAGCCGAGCGTGTCAAAAGATATTACAAAAGTAGCAAGAAATTCAGTCCTTTTTTGATTTTTCTTTCCAACAATGAAGGCACTTCACTTTTACAACAATACACTCTTTACCAATCAGTCATCAGCCAAGACAAAACCATGATTACTCAATATACTACCGATATTACCACTTTAAACAAAAATAAAACCGGATTAGAAACTCAAACCACTAAATTAGCCTCCATCAAAAAAACTTTAGAAAGCCGTTTCAGTTTTTTAAGTCAAGAAATTTCCAAAGCTGAAACTTACAAAACTCAATTAACCGAAAATTTAAAAAAATTAGAAACTCAAAGACTTGCTTCTTTAGGTCTTCCTACTACCACCGGTTCCGGAATTTCTTGTGTTGACGATCGTAATCGAGACCCTGGTTTTGGCACTGGTTTTGCCTTTTTTACTTTTGGTATTCCTCACCATGTCGGTCTTAATCAATACGGTGCTTATGGTCGGGCTAATGCTGGTCAAAGTTACGACCAAATTTTAAAAGCTTATTATAACTTTGATGAATATCAAGATCGTGGCAGCGTTACCATCAAAGTCAACAATGGCAACGGTATTAATCAAGGCAGTGTCATTTGGACTGGTAGTTTAGAAGATTATGTCAAACGAATTTATGAAGTTCCGGCTAGTTGGCCTATAGAATCACTAAAAGCTCAGGCCATCGCCGCTCGATCATACGCTTTAGCTGTCACCAACAATGGTCAAGATTCTATTTGTAATAATCAATACTGTCAGGTTTTCAAAACTGACCCCAAAGGTGGTCAATGGGAACAAGCCGTCAATGGCACTTCTGGCAAAGTTATGGTTGTTGGTGGCCAGCCAATTACGGCGTGGTTTGCTTCCACTGCTGGTGGTTACACTTTTTCTTCAGGAGATATTTGGAATAAAGATAAGAGTTGGACCAAGCGTCTTCGCGATACTTCCGGAGACATTAACTCTCTCGATGATTTAAAAAATAAAGCTTACGACAAAGACTCTCCTTGTTTTTATTCTGCCCAAGGATACCGTAAAGAATACAATAAATCGGCGTGGCTTAAACCCGTCGAAGTTGCCGACATTATTAATGTCATTTTATTGTCTCAAAGAGATAGCTCAGTAAATAATAATTTATCTCCTGTAGACCAAGGTGGCTGGAGCATCGACAAAATTAAAGAAGAACTAAAAAGTAGAGGAGGAACTGCTTGTAACACCATCAATTCCACCTCACTTTCCTTTGATTTTAATAATGGCAAAACTACTCAAATATCTCTCACTTGTGACACCGGCACTCATTCTTTTGACGGTTCTACTTTCAAAAGTTATTTCAATGCCCGTGCTCCCGCCAACATCGCCATTGTCGGCCCTCTCTACAATGTCGAAAAAAGATAAAAATATTTATTAAAAAATTTTTCTTTCCCCGTCTTGTGAAAGAAGGGGATAAAAGGGGAAGATCGGATGATCTTAATTTACGCCTTCAGTAATCAATGGGGTACCAACATTTCTCATCGTACTTTACTTGAACTCCAAAAAATATTAAAAAATAGTGCTTCTCCCCTTAATCAAGGGGAGATGTCCGAAGGACAGAGGGGTTTTGACTTCCGTCTAATTTATTTCGCCCCCAAACCATTTTTTCAAAAATATATCGCTCGTAATCAATATAACCTAATTATTGGACTAGGTGATCAATATGGTGATTTTTCCAAAATTCGTATCGAAACTCAAGCCAAAAATGCCTACAATAACCAACCTATTTATCCTTTCTCTCCCATTTTCATTGACCTTAGTCTGCCAAATTTAGATAATTTCGACTCTCAATATTTCGCTATCAGTTCCAGTATGGGCACTTACAATTGTAATTGGATGGCTTATTCTACCCAACTTCATATTGATCAAAAAAAGTTAGAAACCAAACAAATTTTTCTCCATCTTCCCAAAAGATCCAACGCCGCCTTTCTCGCCTCCCAAATCAAAAATCTTTTGGATATGAACCATATAATCTAAAAGTTTTCTCTTATGTTTTTCTAACTAACTGAAAAACTGAAAATCTGATAAACTAAAGCATGAACCGTTCTAAAGATCTAGATATAGTCGCTCCAGATGATTTAACCGTCGAAGCCCTAGCGAAGTCGGTTCCAATAGTTTCTCCCACCCAAACTGATATTAAATCACCACTGTCTGATTCAACTAAAAAAACCCCAGAAATAAAAACATCTCCCGAAAATGATATTAATCAAAAAGTTTACGATATTTTAGGCCATACTAAAAGTCCCTTTTCTTCATTTTTAGTTCGTCCCAAAGTCATTTCTTTTCCTGAACGTAATCAAGATGAAGAAATTTATTTAGCTCTCAGACCTCACTGGATTATTAATCTTCATTGGATAATCATTTCTATTTTTATGCTCTTTGTTCCCTTATTTTTCCATTATTTTAGTTTTCTAAATTTTTTCCCCACTCAATATCGATTTTCTGCTGTTCTTTTTTGGTATCTTTTTACTTTTATTTTTTCTTTTGAAAAATTTCTCGATTGGTATTTTGATGTTTTTTTAGTCACTAACCAAAGAGTCGTCGATATCAATTTTAATAACCTTCTCAACAAACATTTTGCCGAAGCTAGTCTCGATGTTATCCAAGATGTTTCCTCTTCAGTTAAAGGTATTCTAGGCACATTTTTTAATTATGGTGACGTTCTTATTCAAACTGCCGCTGAAATTAATCAAATTAATTTTGAAAAAGTTCCTAATCCAGAAAAAATTATCAAACTTCTCAAAGAATTACGTGATTTATCTGAAGGAGACAGCCATGTTTGATTTAAATAATTTGAATATCAATAATTATTTTTTTGGTATTACCAAAATTTTCTTCGTCATTTTAGCTATTTTATATTTAGCCTTCTCTTTAATTGTCGTCAAACAAGTTACTGCCATGTCAAAAAGTGTTATCGACAAATTCAATTCAATTTTAATTATCTTCTCCTATATTCATCTAATTTTTTCAGCCATCTTAGTCATAAGTATGCTCGCTTTGTAGTATCATTAATTAATGCATTTTACCTGTCATCCTTTCATTGGCAAAAATACTCCCAACTGGTGGTCACAATATTGGGAAAATGAACCAGATGATCTTACAAAAACCACCAAAGGTCATCTTTTTGGAGTTCTTAGTCTCCATTCAAATAATTCTTCTACACTCATTCAACAAGGCCACGATTTAATTAGTCAAATCAACTCCGATTATTTTTCTCACCCATCCGATTCTGTTTCCATCAGTCTTAACCAAGTTGTCGAAACTATCCGTCAAAAAATTAGCCCCGACGAGCAGCTCGACCTTGCAGTTGTCGTTATTTTAAATAATCAAACTTACATCGCTACTATTGGTAATTTCGAAATTTATCTTCAACGTCAAAATCAAATTAGTCGTCTCCTTCAAGGCAAAAATGACTCCTGTTCCATAGTTTCCGGACAGATTAAAGATCTCGATCGAATTTTAATTTTTTCTACCAAATTCACTCAAATTTTCACTTGGGAGAAAATAAAATCTATTTTAATTGATTCAAAAATCCAAAATATTGAAGAAACTTTTTTATCCAATATTTACTCTATTGAAAATCAAGAATTACTCGCTGCTACTTTAATCGAAATTCACCAAGAAGATTTTGAGTCATCAACTACTTCAATTGAAGAACCTCAAATCTCTCAGCAAACTTTAGCCCCAGAGCCACTCATTATTCCACCCAAAAAACCTGAAATTTATGTTCATCAACACCTCAATTTTAAAATTGGCAATCATCAAAAAATTCGTTTAATCACCGCCCTGATTTTATTAGTTGGACTTTTAGTTAGTTTTTATTTTGGTCATCAAAAAAATCAAGCTCAACAAGCCGAATCAAAATTTTCTCAATATAAAACTGAGCTTGAGCAGAAATTAAACAATATTACCGCTGTCAAAAGTCTTGATTTAGATAGTGCCTACAAAACCGCCAAAGAAGCCCAAGAGATTATAAAAAATATGTCATCTTTAAAAATTCACTCTGACCAAGTTAATCAATATCAATCTCAAGTTAATTCTGTTTTATCTCAAACAGGCGATAGTGACAGTTTCAATCCTGACTTTGTTTACGATACCTCTCTCATTACTAGCAAACCTCAGTTTTCCCATGTCATTTTTTCCAAAAAAAATCTTTATCTTTTAGATTCCACCAATGGCCGTCTTGATAGTCTCAATCCGGCCGAAAAATCAACCCAAAATATTTCTATTTCCGATCAAATTAAATCTGCCCAAAAAATAATTGCCGACAGTAATCAAATTTATCTTTTATTTCAAAATCAAATTAAATTAGTTGAAAAAAGTAATTTAACCACCAAATTAAACTTTGCTGATTTTTCCTCTGTTACCACAACTGATGTTCAATTTTGGAATGGTTCCGTTTACGTTTTAGATAACTCATCTCAAAATATTTGGAAGTTCACTCCAAACTCTTCTGGTTATTCTGAACCTCAAAGTTGGTTAAAAAATAATCTCAAACTAGAAATTGGCAGTAAATATTTAGCTATCGACAGTCAAGTTTGGGCGTTAACTTCATCAGGTATTATTAATCTTTATACCAGTGGTCTCAAAGATAAATTCAAACAAAATCAAACTTTTGATTTTTCTTCAGCTTCCTCTTTTTCTACTGACGTAGACAGCGATTATTTAATTCTTACTGATAAATCAAAACTTATTTATGTCTATCGCAAAAATGGTGAATTCGTTTCTAAATTTAATTTAGATAAATATACTGTTCTCGATGTTACCCTAGATCCCGCCAATAAAATAATTTACTTTCTCGCCTCCGACCAAAAAATCTACAAAATCACTCTCTAAAATATGACGAAACATTTCAAAATTTTTTTAATTATTTATTTAATAATTTGTTTAGTCACAATATCAATTTTTTGTCTCTCTATTTTTTCCTTACATCCAAAATTAAAACGAATGTGTCTTGATATTGGTGGTGAATACCGATTTTTTTATAACGAATGTCAAACAACAGATGCTTCTTTGGGACGTGATTTTTTTTCTTTATGTAACTCCGTAAAAGGTGAATTTAATTCCTGTGCCTCGCCTTGCCGCCACAGTCACACACAAAATTTATGTGGTAAAACCTGTGAAGTGGTTTGTAAATTTTAAAATTAATAAATTTATTGAAAACCTGCCTCGCCGGCAGGCAGGTTGGATTTTGAAAATTGAAAATTATCAATCATGTTTTTAACGAAGATACCGAATAAAACAAAGCATCTAAGTTTAATTATTGTTATAATTCCATAGTATGCGTTACTTCAACAAGGATTCCCTTGATTATCAATTTACCGAAAAATTTGAAGCCGGCATCGTCCTCACTGGCGCTGACGCCAAATCTTTGCGTGTCCAAACACCTCAATTCATCGGTTCCAAAGTCGAAGTCGTCAATGGTCAACCAATTTTATTTAATCTCAAAATTCCAGTTTACAAATATTCTCAAAACGTCGAAACCGACAAAACTCTCGACCGAAATCTTTTGCTATCCGAAAAAGAAATCGCCAAACTCATTTCCTTTCGTCACCAAAAATATATGATGATTCCCATCGCTATTTATCTTCACGGCAAATGGTTCAAAGTCGAAATCGGTGTCGGTCGCAAAATGCGCAAGTACGAAAAACGTCAAAAAATAAAAGATAGAGAAATGGCCAAAATTACAAAATAATTATCACAAAAAATCCGCCAATTAAAGCGAATTTCTTTTTTTTTGAGGAGATGCTCGGTATCGAGCCGAGGTCCGAAAGCAGACAGTAAAAAACATCTACAAGCTTAGATTAGCCTTATCCTACACCTTCAACAACTAAAGCTAACACAAAGCGTTGAAGTGTCGATTGGTGAGGGCATTACCCCTCTCTTTAATCCGCGATCTAATCGAGAAGATCGAGATTGCACTCTGGTTTAGTTTATACCCTTCAGTCCCTCCAGAACAGAAAACTAAAAGATAACTTTTTCTTAAGCTAAAGCGAAAGCCTTAGGGGCAGAAAAAGCGTTGACAGCATTAGTTAAATACTTATCAACATTAAGTAAAATGTTTTTAGCATTTTTTGTTTTAACCCTGTTTAACGACTCAATGGATCAAAGTCGGCTTGCCGTTTTTTAAAGTACATACTCCGTCGATGCAATACATCTCCAGAGCTTGTATTGTACCAAACTTCCCCCTTTTTGTCCAAAAAAAACTGTTTTAAGCCCTGCCCTGCCTCGCCATGCCGTAGTTTTAACGAAGGCTGGTCAAGGGAAGGGTTTGGGAAGGGTTTTAATTTAAACCCTCAGCCCGCCATGGGCGGGCTATAAAAATATCTCCCCTCCTTTACTCAAAGGAGGGGATTAAGGGGTAGATTTGTTTTATTATTAATTATGTCTATTGTAATAGATCTCCTTTTCCCCAAAATCTGTTTCGGTTGTGGCCAAATTGGTCAATACTTTTGTCCCAAATGTCTTTCAAAAATTAAATATCACTCTCCAAAATATTCTTCGCACCCACCCAAAGAGGGAAGTCTTAGCCTTTTTCGTTATCATGGATCTATTCGTCAAGCAATTCAGTCTTTAAAATTTGAATTTGCCACCGATCTTGCCGACGAATTAAGTAATATTTTTTCTCAAAAAATAATTTCTCAATATTCCCATTTAATTAAATATTGGCAACAAAATAATTTTATTCTTACTCCGATTCCTCTTCATCCCAGTCGTCTCAATTGGCGAGGATTTAATCAATCAGAAATCATTGGTCAACTTATTGCTCAAAAATTAAATCTTAACTTTTCTAATCAAATAATCTTTCGTCATCGTCACACTCTTACTCAGTCTCATTTAAAAAATAATCTCCAACGTCAGCAAAATCTTAAAAGCGCTTTTACTCCAATTCTTCCTATACCTCAAAATATTATCCTTTTTGATGATGTCGCCACTAGTTTTTCTACCCTCAATTCATCTTTCGATTCAATCAAATCCTTTGGCCTAAATCATTGCTGGTTTCTGACTCTGGCTGGCTAGAAAACAATCGTTCACTTTTTATTTGATCAGCTGTTTTCATTTGAGAAATTGGCTCAATTCTAGGTAATTCATCAGCAATTTGCCATCCTTCAATTGGTGTTAACGAACTTAAATAAAAATTTTCCACATCTAATCCATGACCTGACAAAGATTCCTTTAATTCACTCGCAATTTCTTCTTCAATCAAACTTCTATCTGTCGATAATGCCATTACTAAAGTATGATTTGTCAACACCTTTCTAATTCGGCTTCTAGTTACTGGTCTTACCACTTTTGAAACAAAGTTTTCTCCAATATTTTGCCAAATTTCTGGCAATCTTTCAGTATCTAGTTTTATCAATACCGTCGCTTCCACTGCCACAAATTTGTTGTCCGAAGTCACCGCATTAATTATTTCATCTCCCATAATCTCTTTATTATCTTTAAGCACAATATCTTTAGCAATTGTGTACTCAATTAATTGAGCATTAAACAATTTTACTCGATGAATAATTGGCACTTTAAAATGCATCCCTGGGTACCATACATTTTTCAACACTCCTCTAAAAACACTATAAATACAGCCCACATGTCCTGGTGGAATAGTAACAATAAAACCACCAACTACTTCATCAACGAGTAGAGAGACCAACAAATTATCAATAGATGCCATAGATTAAATTATACCCTAAATTTTAATGAAAATCACTCTTATTTTATAAAACATTCAGCTAATTCCATCAATTTTTCTTCAGGATTAGCATTTTTAACAATATAAGAAGAGATTAAAATTCCCCTTGCTCCAAGTTTCAAAGAAACAGTCACATCCTCAGGCGAGTGAATTCCTGCACCTACTAAAACTGGGGTTTTACCAAAAAGATCAACTATTTTTTTAATTACTTCTGGCTTTTCGGTTGCCACCGATTTATCTTTACTTCCAATCAAGCTTTTTGGTTCATAAGCCATATAATCAACCTTCAATCCTTTACCCCATTTTTCTGCTTGTCCCAAACTGCTCAAACACAAAGTTACCTTAAAATCAGCTGGCCATGCTGCCAACATTTTCTTAATTGTTCCAGGATTCTTTCGGCATTCAGAATGGTTCAATAAAGTCCCATCAATTCCTGCCATTTTTGCTTGAATTGGGGAAATAGAACCAGACACTGCCCCTTCAAATAATTCATTACTATTCTGAATCCACACTTCACCACCAACTTTATCTTTAATCATCCTAGCGTCCAAAGCCGATACTACCGGAATAATTTTTACCTTAGTTTTTTCTTCAACTCTTCGGCAAATCTTTGCTAATTCCAAAGACCCACCATTAAACGTATTTTCATAAACTTTAAAATTTACAGCAATCATATTTTTTTTAAATTATAATTTTTTCTTCTGATAGGCTGAAGGGCTGACAAGCTGAATAGCTTAATTATTTTTTCAACGTATATTTCTGCTTCAACTGACTAATCCCATTTTTCAAAGTGGTCATAGTTTCAGTATTATCAGAATAACTATCTAAATTATTAATCGCATCAGTAAAATATTTTTGCATTTCTGTATTTACTCCTCCATCACTTGTTGCCGAAGCTAAATACCAACTTTCCGCATTATCTGCCACCGACACAAAAGGCCAAACTTTCTGATTATCTTTTAATTTATCCATCATACTTCTTCTTGGATAAATCTCACCAAAAGATCTAGTCTGAGATTCTGCTGCATAAAGTTTTTCCAACACTTCACTTGAACTCAAATATTCCAAAAATTTCCACGCCGCGTCTTTATGTTTACTTTTATTATTTACTCCCTCAGTCCAATAACTTGCCCAATGAATATTGGTTAATTCGGCATCTCTATCAGTTATATCTCCATCAATTGGCAGTTGTGGCACAGTAGTGATTCCATAATTTAAATCTTTATTCAGAGCTACTAAATCAAACACTCTCCATGAATTTCCAAAATAAAAAGCTAATTTACCATTGGCAAACAATTCAGTTGAATTTGGCAAAGTCTCATCCCAAACTTTTTGCTCAGACTTAGCAAAAGAAGCGTAATACATCAATGCGTCCTCCAAATTTTCATCTATATTCAAATTTTTAGCAAAATTAATCGCATTCTGTTTAGTCATTAAACCCAAAAGATCACCCCAATGCTCCACATTACTATTAACCGTTCCGATTCCAGCCCCCGCTATCTGAATACTTTCTTGTTTATCTCTCGTTGTTAATTTTGCCGCTGCCTCTCCCAATTCCCACCAACTCTTTGGAACTTCTATTCCAGCTTGGTTCAACAAATCTTTATTATAAAATAAAGCTAATCCATCATACATTAGTGGTACCGACAACCATCTTCCGTTTTCTTTCAAATCTTTAGCATAAACATCAAAAAAATCAGTATCTAAACCTATATTAGTGGCAGTTCCAGTTGGGGCTGCTTCTAAATAATTTCTAAACATCGGAATCCACGTATTATGAATTCTAAAAATATCCACATCACCCACTTCACCTGTTCCACTTTTTGCCAATCTTGCCGTTAATCTAGTTCTATAATCTCCCAATTGGTTCCTTTTATAATTTATTTTAACCCCTGGATTTTTTGCCTCATAATCACTAATAACTCCAGTCATTACATCTTCACTTTCCCATAATCCCCAATAACTCAACACCACATCTTCCTGTTTTTTAGGTTTATTTAAAATCAACACCAAAACAACTACCAAAGCCAAAACAATCACCCCTCCCAAAATTGCCAACAATTTACCATTTTTTGACCAAAAACTAGCCTTTGGTTTTTCATCTGGCATTTTTTTTGTTTCATTCAAATCTTCACTGTTTTTTATCTCTACACTTTCCTTTATTTCCGATTCATTTGTCTCTTCCGGTCTTGTTTCCGGGATTCTTCTAGGTGGTAATGGTGAGTTGATATCATCTAAGTTCACAAATATATCATACCAAAATAACTCAAAGTCTTACTACACCCAGTTTTTATTGATAAAATATACCAATGCATCCGTTTTATTCATCATTAATCGCCAGTCTTATAGTTAGCTCAATTTCTTTTGTTGGCCTTATCCTTCTTTTAATTCGTCTCAAATCAATTCAAAAAATTACTCTATTCTTAGTTAGTTTTGCCGTTGGCGGGTTGTTAGGCGATGCTTTTATTCACCTTATTCCTGAATCTTTTGAATCAATTCCCAATCATTCTACTGCTTCACTTCTCATTCTTCTTGGTTTACTTCTATTTTTTGTTCTCGAAAAAATTCTCCTTTGGCATCATTGCCATGAAGTCGATTGCCATCAAGATTCAAAACATATTGTCACTTTAAATATTATTGGTGATAGTGTTCACAATCTAATTGATGGTGCCCTAATCGCTGCCAGTTTTAATGTTAGTTATCTAGTTGGGTTTACTACTACCATTGCTGTAATTTTGCATGAAATACCCCAAGAAATAGGGGACTTTGGCATTATGCTTCATCACGGGTTTTCGATCAGCAAAACCGTTTTTTATAATTTTCTTTCAGCTTTAGCCAGTGTCTTAGGTGTCTCTTTAATTTTTTTATTAAATCTTGATTTGTCTGCTTATCTTTTACCAATTACAGCCGGTGGATTTATTTATCTTGCCGCTACTGATTTGATTCCCGAGCTCCACCGTCACGACACAAAAATATCCAATTCCATTATTCAACTCATTTGCATTCTCACCGGCATCGGCCTCATGTACTGCCTCCTATTTTTGGAATAAATTTCTACGTCATTGCGAACGACCAGCCTTGCCGACTAGGCGGGATTGGAGCAATCTCATTAAATTATTAATTAGTAATTAGAAATTAGACCTTTATATTTGTTATCATCTTCTATGGTCTTAAATATTTACACTGATGGTGGTTCTCGGGGAAATCCCGGTATTTCTGGTTATGGTTTGGTTATTTACGAGGATAAGCAAAAAATTTTATATCAAGAAGGTAAATTTTTAGGTGTCAAAACCAACAATGAAGCCGAATATTCTGGTATTATTGCTGCCCTAGAATGGGTAAAAAAGAACAAAACGAACTACAATATTACTCAATTAAATTTCTTTGCCGATTCTCAGCTTATGATTCGTCAATTTCAAGGTTTGTACAAAGTCAAAGCCCCAACGCTTTTGCCTCTCTTTGCCCATGCTCAACAATTATTAGCTCAAATAAATTTACCTGCCAAATTCACCGATGTCCGTCGTGATTTTAATAAATTAGCCGACGAGTTAGCCAATCAGGCTATGGATCGTCGCCTCTAATATGAAACACCACTTAAATAATTTATTAATTGCTTTTTTCATTACCCTTTTCCCCTTACTTTTCTTATTCGCTCCTATTATTCTCAATTACAACAAAAGTGCCAGTAACACCAAAATTTTAACCAAAGACTATTCTCATCTTTCTCGCCAGGAAATTATTACCAAACTTAACCAAGATTTTGTGTTACCGGAGAACATCAATCTAAATTATCAAGATAAAAATTTTACCATTTCCACTGCTTCTATTTCTGCTCAAATCGACACCAATAAAATTGCCTCTACTATTCTTTATCGTCGTCTCGACGAGGGTATCGTCAATTATGTTAAATATTTTTTCAATCCCAAAGAATTTTCTCTCACCACTAGTTACAATTCCGATCAACTTTCTCAACTAATCGACAATATTTCTGCTCAAATCGACAAACCTTTTATCCCTACCGAATTAAATATCAAAGACAAAAAAATTTCCGTTTCCAACGGTTCCATCGGTCTAAAATTAAATCAAACTAAAACCAAAGAACAGATTATCAATAATTTAAATTTTGCCAATTTTACCGAAACTATCCAACTCCAAGTCGATGCTATTGGTTCAATTCCTGACCAAACAAAAATCACCCAAACTCTTTCTCGTGCTCAAAAATTAATCGGCAAATCAATTATTTTAATCACTTCCTCTGATCGAGTCACCATCAACGATCAAACCTTAATTTCTTGGATTGATTTTGACAACGGTTTCCAAAAAGACAAAATTGAATTATATTCTCAAAATACTTCTCAAAGTTTCAAACACGACCCCATCGACGCTGTTTTCAAATTTGAAAATAATAAAGTATTAGAATTTCAATCTGCCAAAAATGGTGTTTCTGTCGACTCTAATCAACTCTCTCAAGATATTATTACTGCTTTCACTAATTTAGAAAATTCCGACAAACCCAGTAGCGAATTTAATCTATCTTATCAATCAACCGAACCAAAAATAAAAAACTCTGAGGCCAATGATTTAGGTATCAAAGAACTTATCGGTAGCGGCACTTCCACTTTTAAACATTCCAGTGAAACTAGAAATATTAATATTACCAAAGGATCCTCCATCGTTAACCGAATTTTAGTCGCTCCCAATGAAACTTTTTCTTTTGTTAAATCTCTCGGTGAAGTTTCTCTTGAAGCTGGCTATGCCAAAGCCTACATTATTCGTCAAGGAAAAACCGAACTTGATGTTGGTGGGGGAATTTGCCAAGTTTCCACTACTTTTTTCCGAGCCATGCTTAATTCTGGTCTAGATATCACCGAACGAAAAAATCACGCCTATCGTGTCAGTTATTACGAAGAAGATTCCAAACCCGGTTTTGACGCTACTGTTTTCATTCCCAGTCCAGATTTAAAGTTTGTCAACGATACCGGCCATTATGTTCTCATTCAAAGCGTTCTCGACATGCCCAATCGTCGTCTAACTTACGAAATTTACGGCACTTCCGATGGTCGCAAATCCGAAATTACTAACTATCGTCAATGGGATGCCACTCCCGCTCCTCCAACTGTTTGGATTGATGACCCCACTCTTCCAGTTGGTAAAACAATTCAAGATGAACACGCTGTCCCTGGTTTAAAAACCGCTTTCGATTGGACAGTTACCGACAAAGATGGCAAAGTCATTCATCAAAAAACCTTTCAATCCAATTTCGCCCCCTGGGCTGCCGTCTACCGCCGCGGCCCGCAAAATTAATTAGTTTCTGGGCTGTTGTCTAAAACCATAATTCTAATTTTCTTATAACCTATAATAGTGTTATAATACGCAGCTAACACATAATTATGGTTGAAAAAATTTGTTATATTCATGATTCAGATTTAAACACATCTACTGGTGGCTCTGAGGAGGGGACTAAACAAATAATTCGTTTTTTAAAAGAAGACGGAAAATATCACACCACTTATATATCTCCATATAAACTTCCAAACAATATTACTGTAGATAATCCTTTAGATGGTCAAAAAACAACTTTTATAAAACCTCCTAAAAATATTGGTGAACAAGATGTAATCATATTTAATAACCCTAATCCTTTATCTATTATTTTTTTATCACTTCTACCAGAAGAACTTAAATCAAAAACTTGTGCCATTTGGAGAACTTTACCTGAGTCATTTTTCCCAGTGTCACCCAATAGTATCGAAGGCAGAATATCCACTTTTTTATTTCAAAAATTCCAAAATATTTTTGGTAATTCCGTAAATAAAAACTTAGCTGTTTCTTCAGCAGTTGAAAAATCTCTTCAACAAGCTGGTGTTTCAAGTGAAAAAATCATTAATATTGGTGAACAATTAAATAATAAATATAACCCAAATATTAGGTTAAATAACAAAGAAAACTATCGCCAAAAATATCTTGAACCAGACGAATTTGGAATTTTGTTTGTTGGTCGAATTTCTCCAGAAAAAGGCATTGATTGGTTAGTTAAATTATACGAAAACTTAAGACAAAATATAAGATTTCAAGAACTTAATAAATATAAAAAAGTCAAAATAAATGTTGTTGGACCCGATGATTCAAATTATGCCTCTCTTATAAAAAGAAAAATTAAAAGAGCAACTGCAAAGACAGAAGATGTTTTTAGAGCTAATTCAGTTGAAATTGAGTTTTTGGGTAAGAAAAATCAAGCGCAACTTCAAGAAATATATAATGTTCATGATCTGTTTTTTATGCCCTCGCCAGCAGAAGGGTTTGGTCGAGTTACCGTTGAGGCATTATCAGCCGGCTTACCTGTAATCGGAAGATCTGGTTGTTTAGCTACAGAAGAAATTATAAATTCTTCACCATATTCTATTGGTACTACTATCCAAGACATAGAGAGAGTTGCCGGAGAAATTTTTTATTTAATAAATAATCCTAATACATTACAAGATTTGTCAGACCAATCAAGCCAATGGGCTTGTAGCCACTATACTGAAAAAAGAGCTAAGGATAGGCTTTTACAAGCAATTAATTAGATTTAAAAACTCAGCCTCGGGTCTCTGTCCAGTTTCTCCACATCTTCCACAAATTCTCCTCTCAATGCTTTTTGGTAGGCAACGATTCCAATCATTGCCGCATTGTCAGTATTTAAATTTTTATGAGCTGGCATAAAAATTGGCAAATTCACTTCTTTTGCTAATTTTCGTAATCGTTTTCTTAATTCTAAATTAGCCAACACTCCACCACTGGCCAATAATAATTTTGGCTGATATTTGGCTATCGCTAATTTGTATTTTCTCAACAGTGTTTCAAACACTGCATTTTGAAAAGTCGCCGCCAAATTATTTAAATTTTGATAAATTTTTTCAGCTGGCCAATCTTTCACTTTATAATAAAAACTAGTTTTTAATCCCGAAAAACTATAATCCAATATCTTCTTATCTGCCAATGGATGGGGAAGATCAAAAAAATTTATATCTCCACCCTCAGCTAATCTTTCCAAAATTGGTCCACCAGGATATCCCAATCCCAACATTTTTGCCGCCTTATCCAACGCCTCTCCCGCCGCATCATCCAACGTCTCCCCAATAACTTCATAATGCAATTTTTGTTCAAAAGACTTCCGCCCTTCTTTAAGGGAGGATGTCGAGCTTTGCGAGACAGGAGGGTTTTGTTCTAGGTTTTGTTTTAGAAATTGGTCATTAGAAATTAGACATTCTTCATTCTGATTTATCAAAATGATCTTCGTGTGACCACCCGACACTGTCAACGCCAACGCTGGCAATTCAAACTTTCTTTCGGGTTTTCCATTTTTATTTTTCAAAAAGTTTGCCCACATGTGTCCTTCAATATGATTCACCGCCACTAACTTTTTATTATATTTTATTGCCAATTCTTTAGCCTTATTTACTCCAATTCCCAAGGCAATCGCCAACCCCGGCCCCTGTGTCACCCCAATCACATCAATCTCTTTCATTCCCTCCGAGATTATTTGTTCTATCTTTTCTTCTTTATTTTTTGAAAATTGAAAATTGAAAATTGCTAAATTTGAGCGAAACAATGCCTCAGCTATAACAGCATTGATTCGCGACTGGTGTGCTCTCTTAGCAATATCCGGCACCACCCCGCCCCATTTGGCATGCAAATCAGTTTGTGATGAAATCACATTTGATAGTACTTTGTCGTTGTCCAAAACAGCCGCACAAGTGTCGTCGCAACTGGTCTCTATTGCCAATATTTTCATTAAACTGTATTATTAAAATATAAAATTATGGAAACTAAAAATAGCACTTATTTAATTTTAAGTATAGTCTTGCTGATTTTATCAGTATTTGGCGGATATTTCCTCTTTCAAAATTTTAAAAATACCACCAAAACCTCTTACAATTCTAATACTGTTCCCAAAATTGAGTTAATCCCTACAGATTCTCCTGAAACAGAACAAATAACCGCCATCCCTACCATCGAATCATCTTCATCAGCCAAAATTACCTCTCTTCCAGCTACATCTTCGACCACCAAAATCAGCCCAACAAAAATTCTTACCCCAAGTCCTACCAAAATTATCACTCCCACCAAATCAACCACTCTTTCATCAACTAATCTAAAAGATTACAGTAACTCTACTGATGGTTTTTCTATCTCATATTCATCTTTACGAGTATTTACTCAAGATACTGAAGCCACTGGCAATCGTTACACTTTTTCCTCATCTGTGGGTAATTTTGCAGTTCATGTCAGCTCTACGGGAAGTTGGGCTTGGACTCATCCTGATCGTCAATTCACCACTAATTTTACCGTTTCTGATCAATCCACATTCAGATATGATATTTCCACTCAAACCATTGTTGATTTACAATCTAGTGACAAAAATTACACCCTCCAATGTATCCACAATGGCAAAGAATCCGTCAAAGCCGAATGCGAAGCCTTCCTCGCCTCCTTTAAACTAGTTAACTAGAGCACTAGTTATCTAGAATACTAGTTGTCTTGTCTTCTCATCCACATATTCAAAATTCACCGACACTATATTTGCTATATTTTTTAATTTTTTCAAAAAATTTTCTCCCATATTTTCCGGCCATTCGATACAACTTACTGTATTTTCTTCAAACAATTCTAAAAATTTAATTTCTTCTAAATCTTTCTCCGACGTAATTTTATACAAATCCATATGTAAAAATTTTTTAATATTACTTTCAACTTTCAACTTTCTACTTTCTACTATTTTGTACTCGTTATATATCACATACGTCGGACTAGTTATCTTTTCTTTTACTCCCAACAAATGTCCTATTTTTCGGCTAAAAACAGTTTTTCCACATCCCAAATCTCCACTCAACAAAAACACCAACGGTTTATGTTTTAAATATTGCTCCCCTTTATCAAGGGGAGCTGTCCGTAGGACTGAGGGGTTTCGTCTTAGTAAAAACTCCGCAATCTTCTCTGTCTCTTTTTCCGATTTAGAAATTAAAGTCTGCGTTGCAGACCCTGTAATTAAATCTCCTCGTCTCAAAATTTTTATTTCTGATTCAGTTGCATCAATCACTGTCGATGGTTTATTTTTTGGTAACTTTCCTCCATCAACAATCAAATCAATCATCTCTTTTTTCTTTTTTGACAATGGTCTCAAAAAACTCGTTACTGAATAATTTGGTGTTCTCCCCGACAAATTTGCCGACGTTGCCGTCACTGGTCCACCTACCAATTCCACTAAATCATGAATATATTTATTGTCTGGAATTCTTATCCCCAAAGTTCCATTCTCCGCCTCAATTCCACTAACTACTTTGTGTTTCCCATCACTTACAACTGTAAATGGTCCGGGAAGTAAAGATGAATAAATGTTTTGTCCATTTTCATTCAGTTTAACGTATTCCAGCGCCATCTCTTTATTCAAAACTGCTATCGAAATTGCCTTTCCTGTCCATCTATTTTTAAATTCCAACAGTTTTTTTACTCCATTTTCATTCGTTGGATCCACCGCCAAAATATAAACCGTATCACTCGGAAACACCACCAACCCCCCCGCCAAAATTACCTCAGCTGCCTGTTTTATCGCTTTATTCTTATTTTTAATACTTATAATTTCCACAGTTTGTATTTTATCATTTTCATATTAAACTACTCATAAAACTCCCAAATACAATGAAAGAAAGAGAGCCCATAAAAACATTTCAACAAGAACGAGAGCATGATTCACTCTATAACGTTAGAACTGCACTCAAACAAGTGCATCGAGTTATAAAAGTTACTGGCACTCCTACTAATGGTTACGAAGATACTAAGTTAAAGTATGATTTAGTTGCCGAACTAAGAGGGGATACCGTCTCTTGGGTTGGTATCCAAGTCAAATCAAGTGAAGAATTTATGGCTAAATTTTTAAAACAAATTAACCCAGATTATCCAAATAATATGCAAAGTGTTCTTTGTAAAATGAACCTCGTAGTTTTAAACGGTCAACAACCAACTGATACTATCGCGAACAATTTTCGCCGACAAATCTCCGCTATGAAAAAATTTTATCGCAACAATAAATAATAAATTTTATTTTTTATTTCCCCGTCTTACCTGCCCGCCGAAATGGAGGGTTAAAGAAGGGGTTAGGGGAAGATTGAATTTTCGGTTCTCCAAACTTCTTCCTGAATCTATCAAAAATAATCACTGATTCTGGCCATAAATTAGCCAATTTTTTTCTGGAATCTTCAAAACTATCAAATTTCGGTCCTGATTTTGAATGAAAATTATCGGCATAAGCCACTAATTCTTCTTCCAAAGTTACCGGAATATAATCTTTGTGGTCCAATGGCAATTTGCTAGCAATCACATTTTCTTTCACCAACCCTACTCCCAAATGAATCATTGCCATCCTAGCAATTTCTTCATCAAATCCTTCTTTTTTCAAAATTTCATAACCTTTAATTCCATGTTGAATATATGGCCCCTCAGTTCGTCCATAAAATTCGTAACATTTGTAGCAACCCATATCATGTACCAATGCCCCAGTTTCCACCAATTCTTTGTCAATTTTAATCCCTTTTTTAATTAAATTATTTGCCAATTCCAAGGCAATATCTCTCACAATCAAACTATGCCCCCACACCGCCTTCAATATTATTTCCTGATTCTCTCCCTCAGAATACTTTTGATGCAGTTTATATATATCACTTTGATTCATATTTAGATTATAACTTTTTTAAAATTTTGTAGAGACGCCAGATCTGGCGTCTCTACAACAACACCGACATGCTAAAATATCTTCATGGACAAAGCTTACAATCCCGCATCTGAAGCCCAAATTTATGACCAATGGTTAAATTCTGGCGCCTTTACTCCAAAAGTACCCAAAGATCCCAAAATTGCCAAAATAAAAGACAATCCTTATTCTATAATTCTTCCTCTTCCCAACGCCAACGATCCCATGCACATGGGTCATGCTTTGTTTACCATTCAAGATATTTTAATTCGTTACCATCGTATGCTCGGCCAGCCAACTCTTTGGCTTCCCGGTGGTGATCATGCTGGCATTGAAACTCAATTCGTTTTTGAAAAAAGATTAGCCAAAGAGGGTAAAAGTCGTTTCGATTTTGACCGCCAAACTTTGTACCAAATGATTTGGGATTTTGTCGAAGACAACCGAAAACTAAACCAATTCCAAATGAAAAAACTCGGGTTCTCTATGGATTGGACTCGTTATCACTACAGTTTAGAACCAGCCATTGTTGACAATGTTTTAGCCACTTTCAAAAAACTTTATCACGATGGTTTAGTTTATCGCGATGAAAAAATTGTTAATTATTGTACTCGTTGTGGCACTGCTTTTTCCAATCTCGAAGTTGATCATAAAACTGTCGACTCACATCTTTGGTATATCAAATATGGTCCAATAACCGTTGCCACCACTCGTCCCGAAACCATGTTGGGTGACACTGCTGTTGCCGTCAATCCCAAAGACGAAAGATATAAAAATTTAATTGGTAAAACCATTACTCTACCTTTGGTTAATCGAGAAATACCAGTCATTGGGGAAGAAACAGTCGATATTGAATTTGGTACTGGGGCTGTCAAAGTTACTCCTAGCCATTCTCCCGAAGATTACGATATGGCCAAAAAACACAATTTGGAATTTATTCGCATCTTTGATTACGACGGTAAATCCAATAATAATGTTCCCGAAAAATATCGTGGCCTTTTTCCAAAACAAGTCCGTCAAATGGTTGTTGATGATTTAACAACCGCCGGTCTCATGGAAAAAATTGAGGCTTATTCTCATGAAGTTGGTCATTGTTATCGTTGTGGTAATCCCATCGAACCTATCACTGCTCCTCAATGGTATGTCAAAATCGACTCTCTTGCCAAACCGGCAATTGAAGCCGCTAAAACTGGCAAACTAAAATTTTTCCCCATTCGTTTCAAAAAATCTTTTACTACTTGGATGGAAAATATTCGCGATTGGAATATTTCCCGCCAAATTGTTTGGGGTCCTCGTATCCCAGCTTGGTATTGTCTGGACTGCAATCCTGACATAAAGTTAAATTTTCTCGACAAAAACAAGAATATAGTTTCTGATTTTTATAAAAATATTAAAGACAAATATATTATCGATGAAATTGATAATGGCCTACAATCTTTAGTTGCACCAACAAATGCCGAATTTACTGTCGAAAAAATCGATCATTGTTCAAAATGTAAATCAAAAAATATTATTCAAGAAACCGACACTTTTGATACTTGGTTTTTAAGCGGCCAATGGCCGCTAAGTACTCTTGGTTTCAATACTACTGACCCAAGTAAATCGTCTTCCGATTTTGATTATTTTTACCCCACCACCGTCATGGATACTTTGTGGGATATTTTATTTTTCTGGGTGGCTCGCATGACCATGTTTGGTCTTTATCTAACCGGCGATGTTCCTTTCAAAACTGTCCATCTTCATTCCAAAGTTACTGATGCCAAAGGTCAAAAAATGTCCAAAAGTAAGGGAAACGTCATTAATCCGCTTGATATGACCGAAAAATACGGCACTGACGCTCTCCGCATGTCTCTAGTTTATGGTATTGCTCCAGCTAGTGATTTTGTTGTTTCTGAAGATAAAATTCGCGCCCAACGCAATTTCGTCAACAAAATTTGGAATGCCTCTCGTTTTGTCGAAATGTTAATTGATAGATTAAATCTATCAAAAGTTTCTTTAGAAATTGATAATACAAAATTAAATTCCGACGATAAAAACATTTTAGAAAAACTCAACAAAATCATCGCTTCTACTACCAAAAATCTCAATAATTATCGTTTTGGCCAAGCCAGTGAAGATCTCTATCAATTTTTCTGGCACGAATTTTGTGATGTTTATATTGAACAAGTAAAAGATAGGGGAGCAGAAACTATTCCAGTTTTACTCACCGTTTTAATTACTTCTCTAAAATTACTTCACCCTTTCATTCCATTTATTACCGAAACTGTTTACCAAGACCTCATTTCCAAGTACAATTTACCTAAAGAACTTTTAATTTCTTCCTCCTGGCCCACAGTTTAAAAAGTTCGGTTCCCCTCTTGTCAAAGAGGGGCTAGGGGAGATTGGAAACCTATGAAACTTAAACTGCCCGTCATTCTATTATTACTTTTCCTTCTTTCCCTCAACTTCTATTTTTCCCAAAAACATCCTGACAAATACACTCAAGCCAAAATTGATTTCTCTAGTTTAGTCGGCAGTACTAGCTATTTAGGTCGCCTCGATTTTTGGCATCTTTTAGTTCAAAACAGTGATTGGTCCAACGCAGTTACTATTGAAAATAAATTAAATCCAGAACAAGTCATCACTTATAAACTCAATCATCAGCCCCAAGAACTCCAAAAGAAAATTAACCAACTAAATATTAATAGTCAAAAAACTGCAGATAATTACATTGAATTAGCCAAAGCCCAATCACTTTTAGGTGAAAATAATCAGGCTATTGATTCCATCAAAAAAGCCCATCAACTCGATCCTATTCGGCCCGATGTTGACAGGCTTTTCTACAGTATTAAATAATTTACTCTTTATCTTCCTCTTCTTTAGCTTTTTCAGTCGCAGCTTTCTCTTCCTCAGTCTTTTGATTCATTGCTGGGACTTCACCTGGAGCAACTTCCTCAACTGGAGCTACTTCTACTTCTTCAGCTCGTGGTTCTTCGACTTTAGCAATCAATTGTTCAGTGTCAGTTAACACGGTCAAAATAGAAGTATCGATTTTCAAGTCAGCCACTGTAATAGTTGCTTCCAAATTATCCAAAACCGATAAATCAACTTCAATATTCTCTGGTAAATCAGCTGGTAATGCTTCAATTTCTACTTCATCAGTAACAGTAACTAAAGTATTTCCATCCTTAACCGCCTGAGATTCACCTACAAATTCAATTGGTACCATAGCCGAAATCTTTTCTTTCAAATTCACTTTATAACAATCAATATGAATTAAATTTCCTTCAATTGCATGATATTGTGGATTTCTAAAAAGTACTGGCAATTTATCTTTTTCATCTAAAATTACTTCAACTAAAGTTGATTCTCCAATATCGCTAAATAATTTTTCTACTTCAGTCGCATTAAATTGAACCAACAAAGACTCAAAAGCTTTTCCGTAAACAGTAGCTGGTAACAATCCTTCTTTTCTCAAATGTTTAACTTTTCTACCGGCAACAGTTCTGGTGGTTGCCTTCACTTGATGTTTTTCTTTGGTCATTTTTTTCTTGTGCCTAATGCCCCTTTGTCTCGCGACTACCTGACTTCGGCTTTAATAAACTAGGGCTATTATACCAATAAAATTAATTTTTGACATTTATCAAATCAATGTTATTATCATTTCACTATGTCATTAATAAAACTATCTCGTTTCTGGCGACTTCAACTAGCCCAATCGGGAGATGTTTTAGTGGCTTAAAACTATTTTTTCCAAAAAATATCCATATCCTCCCGATTACCCGGGAGGTTTTTTGTTTCTAGGAATGTAGTTTAATTGGTAAAACGTCCGTCTCCAGAACTGAAGTTAAGAGTTCAACTCTCTTCGTTCCTGCAAAATCTCCCTTTAATATTAATTAAATTACTCAAATGAAAAATAAAAACTTAAAAAATTATAATTTACCCGATGAATCAGGCTATTTTGGTGAATTTGGCGGACGCTTTGTTCCTCCTAGTTTAGAAAAACCATTAACTGAATTAACTTCTTCTTTAAAACACTATTTGTCTGATCCTCAATTTAAACATGAGCTTCGAGATCTTTACCAAAATTATGCCAATCGTCCTAGCCCGCTTTATTTTGCCTCTCGACTAACCAAATTATGTGGTGGGGCTAAAATTTATCTTAAACGAGAAGATCTTAATCATACCGGTGCCCACAAAATAAATAATGCCGTAGGACAGGCATTATTAGCCAAAAAAATGGGAAAAACCAAACTTATCGCTGAAACCGGTGCTGGTCAGCATGGTGTTGCCGCTGCCACTGTTGCTGCCTATTTTGGCATGAAATGTGATGTTTATATGGGAGCTCGGGATATTGCCAATCAAAAACCAAATGTTTATCGAATGAAACTTCTTGGTGCTCGGGTTATTGAAGTTACCTCTGGTCAAAAAACTCTCAAAGACGCCGTCGATGCTGCCCTAGGTGCTTATATAAAAGAACCTAAGAGTTATTATCTTTTAGGCTCTGCTGTTGGACCTCACCCTTATCCTCTAATGGTTCGTGAATTTCAAAAAATTATTGGACAAGAAGCCAAAAAACAAATCATAAAGATTGAAAAAAGCCTTCCTGATTATATTGTTGCCTGTGTTGGCGGTGGCTCTAACAGTATTGGTGTCTTTTATGAATTTATTCCCCATAAACAGGTTAAATTAATCGGTGTTGAACCGGCTGGTGCTGGTGCCGATACTAATCGTCATGGTTTATCTCTTCAAAAAGGTAAAGTTGGAACTATTCATGGTTTTAAATGTTTAGTTTTACAAGATAGATCAGGTAATATTGCTGAATCGTATTCGGCTGCTTCAGGTCTTGATTATCCTGGTGTTGGTCCAGAACTTTGTTATCTTAACTCTGTTGGTCGACTTCAAACTGAAGCCATTACCGACCAAGAAGCTGTTCAAGCATTTAAAACTCTTAGCCAAACCGAAGGCATTATTCCTGCCCTAGAATCATCCCATGCGGTTGCTTATGCTATTAAGCTGGCAAAAAAGTTAGATCAAGACAAAATTATTCTCGTCAATCTTTCTGGTCGTGGTGACAAAGATGTCGAAAACATCTTTGAAAATCTTATGCCCCAATTCAATGTTAAAATTTAACTATAAATAAACTTATGAACCAAACAAATCAAAAACCTCGTATTCTTACTGGTGACACTCCCAGTGGCAAACTCCACATTGGTCATTATGTCGGCACTCTCGAAAACAGAGTCAAACTTCAACATGATTATGACACCTTTATTTTATTGGCCAATGTTCATGCTTATGCCAATGATTACAAACAATCAGAAATTATCAACAAAAATGTTTATGATGTTTACCTCGATAATTTAGCTGCCGGTATCGACCCAGAAGTTTCCACTATTTATTTAGAATCAGGTATTCCCGAAACTCTTGAACTTTACGGTTATTTTCTTACCATGGTTAAACACGCCAGAGCCATTCGTAATCCCTCAGTCAAAGAAGAAATTAAGTATAAAAAATTAGATCCTTCTATGGGTTTTTTATGTTATCCCATTCTTCAAGCTGCTGATATTTTAGGGTTCAATGCTAATTTAGTCCCAGTCGGCGAAGATCAACTTCCAGTTATTGAACAAACCAGAGAAATTGCTCATGATTTCAACAAAGCTTTTGGTGAAACTTTTGTTATCCCCCAAGCCAAAATTGGTCGTGTTGCTAGATTAATCGGAACTGATGGTAAAAATAAAATGAGTAAAAGTGGTCAAAATGCTATTTTACTCTCTGATGATGAAATTATTCTAAAAAAGAAAATTCAATCTTGCTATACCGATCCAAACAGAATTCATCCTACCGACCCAGGTAAAGTTGAAGGTAATCCAGTCTTTGAATATCATCGTGCTTTTAATACCAACAAAGAAGAAGTAACTGATTTAGAAAATCGTTATCGCTTAGGTCAAGTAGGGGACAAAGAAGTTAAAGACAAATTATTTATCGCCATGAATAATTTCTTAGCTCCAATTCGTGAGAAAAGAAAATTTTATGAAGACCGACCAAAACTTGCCAAAGAAATCTTAATCGAAAGCACCAAAAAAGCTCGTAAAGTAGTCCAAGAAACCCTCTCTCGCGTCCGCGACCAAATTAAAATCAACTCACTAATTAGTGAATAATAAAATAAAAACCTAAAGCAACACCACTATTGCCAACAACAATATCAATATTACCCACCCCCAAACTGTTCCCACGCCACTTTTAACAAATCTATTAATTCGTAACCACACTTGCCCTTTTGTTTCTTTAAATACTCCTTTTACATTCTCCATACCCTTATTTTAACTTAATATCTTGCGGGTGGGTATGCATGGATTCGAACCATGGACCCCCGACTTATAAGATCGGTGCTCTAACCAACTGAGCTACATACCCTTTTAAATTATTTCTACGATCTAGCATCTACGATCGATGATCTAATTTTGTAGCAGGAGCGGGGCTCGAACCCGCGACCTTAGCGTTATGAATGCTACGCTCTAACCAGCTGAGCTACCCTGCTATATTTGTACCAGGAATTATACCAAAAAATATAATAATTTCTTGTTTTTACCCCGTCTTATTAAAGAAGGGGTAGGGGAAGATTAAGATTGACAAAAAACAAAAAAGCCGTCAAGTTAATGACGACCTCTTTGTTTGTTGCGGGGCCTAGAGTTGAACCAGGTCTGTGAGATTATGAGCCTCACGTGCAGCCGTACACTACCCCGCATGTACAGTCA
>Ga0209373_10001281_pt1 | contig 30892 bp, 26 predicted proteins | sample Higcelweek5metaG_FD_187173 | JGI IMG/M metagenome (GOLD analysis project Ga0209373, IMG submission 187173) | Freshwater pond sediment microbial communities from the University of Edinburgh, under environmental carbon perturbations - High... | ecosystem: Environmental > Aquatic > Freshwater >... | reverse complement strand
TTTGCTCTAATACTGGGACAGGCGGCCCGCACCGCCTCCTACACTTACGCCCTAGGGACGGTATCCCATGCGCATTTCCGACAGACTCAAGAAGCTCAAGCCCTCGGCCACGCTGGCCGTGAACGCCAAGGCCCAGGAACTCAAGGCCCAGGGACGCGACATCGTCAGCCTGGCCGTGGGCGAGCCGGACTTCGGCACCCCGGACCACGTGCGCGAGGCAGCCAAGAAAGCCATCGACGACGGCTTCACCCGCTACACCCCGGTGCCGGGCATTCCTGATCTGCGCGCCGCAATCGCTGGATATTACGCCCAGACCTACGGCGTGTGCGCCAAGCCGGAAAACACCATCGCCACCTGCGGCGGCAAGCAGGCGCTGTATAATCTGCTCATGGCGCTCTTGAACCCCGGCGACGAGGTGCTCATTCCCGCGCCCTATTGGGTGAGCTACACCGCCATGGTGGAGCTGGCCGACGGCGTGCCCGTCATTGTGCCCACCACGCCGGAGAGCGGCTTCCGCGTCAGCGTGCGCGACCTTGAGGACATGTGCACCCCGCGCACCTCGGTGCTGATGCTGAACACGCCGAGCAACCCCACGGGCTGCCACTACCCGCAGGACGCCCTGGACGAGATCGCCCGCTGGGCCAAGGCGCGCGGCATCTTCATCATTTCCGACGAAGTGTATGACCGCCTGGTGTACGAGCCGGCCAAGCCCAGCACTCTCGCGCACTTCTGGCAAAAGAACCCGGAAAGCGTGGCCATCGTGGGCGCGCTCTCCAAGAGCTTCTGCATGACCGGCTGGCGCGTGGGCTGGGCCCTGGCCCATGCCGATCTGGTCAAGGCCTGCGCCAAGATCCAGGGGCAGAGCACGTCGAACATCAACAGCGTGTCGCAGAAGGCCGCCGTTGCCGCCCTCAACGGGCCCTGGACGCTGGTTGACGAGATGAAGACCGCCTTTGTGCGCCGCCGCGACCTGGCGCTTTCCGTCATCAACAGCTGGCCGGGCGTCACCTGCCCCAAGCCGGACGGCGCGTTCTATCTCTTCCCCGTGGTGGACAAATATTACACGCCGGAGATGCCCGACTCCGCCGCGCTGTGCACCCGCCTGCTCGAAGAAGCGGGCGTGGCTTTGGTGCCTGGCAGCGCCTTCGGCGACGACCGCTGCGTGCGCTTCTCTTACGCCGTGGCCGACGAGGTGCTCATGACCGCCCTTGCCAAGGTGGGCAAGGTGCTGCTCGGCAAATAAGCGGGCGTTTTGCGCCGGGCGGCGCGCAACCACGAACCAACCCGCGAAAACCCGCAACAACCCGTCGCCGGGTGGGGAGGCTTCATGACCGCAGGTTCCAAGCATCAGGATGTTCTGGACTGGACCAACGCCTGCTGGGAGAGGCTGCCCGCCCACCCTGGCCTGCGGGCCCGCGCGGACGAGATGGCCGCGAAGCTTGCGGGCGAGGTGGCCGGCGGCAGGCTGCCCTTCCTGGCCCTGCCGTTTCTTGATGCCCTGGAAAAAGATCTGGCCGGGCTTGAGGCCGAATATCTGCCGCGCTTCGAGCACATGCTGCTGCTCGGCATAGGCGGCTCGGCTCTGGGCGCGCGCGCTTTGCAAAAGGCCTTCGCCCCGGGCCAAGATTTGCCCGGCCACAAGGGCAAGAGCCTGTGGATTCTGGACAACGTCGACGCCGCCAGCCTGGAGGCCCACCTCTCGCGCCTGCCTGCGGCAAAGACGCTGGTCTATGTGGTCAGCAAATCCGGCGACACCATCGAAACCATCGGCCAGTACTTTCTGGTCAAGCAGTGGCTGAAGAACGCCCTGCCCGCGGCCTGGAAGGACCACCTGCTGCTCAACACCGACGAGCACAAGGGCTACCTGCGCCAAGAAGCCGCGCAGTTCGGCATCCGCGCCCTGCCCGTGCCCGACAACCTTGGCGGCCGCTACTCGGCCATCAGCGCCGTGGGCCTGGTGCCCGCCGCGTTTCTCGGCATGGACTGGCGCGGGCTGGTGCAGGGCTTCAAGGCCGTGGCCACGCCCCTGGCCAACCCGAAGCTGGACGCCGCCGCGCTGGCCGCACACCCGTCCTTCGAGTTCGCCGTATGGGCCAAGGCCCTCATGGACGCGGGCTACAGCGAGCTCATCACCTTCTTCTACATTCCGCAGTGGGCCAGCTTCGCCGACTGGTTCGCGCAGCTCTGGGCCGAGAGCCTGGGCAAGAACGGCCAGGGCAGCCAGCCCATTCCGGCGGTGGGCGTCACCGACCAGCACAGCGTGAACCAGATGTTTCTGGACGGCCCACGCAACAAGGCCTGCCTGTTCGTGGAGCGGGCCAAGGGGCCCGCGGGCCTGCCCTTCCCGGCGGACATGCCGGAGATCTTCGACTACCTGCAGGGCAAGCGCTTTGGCGAGCTGCTGCCCGCCGAGGCTCTGGGCACGCGCATGGCCCTGACCCAGAACGAGGTGCCCCTGCTGGCCCTGCGCCTTGGGGACGACAATGCCGAGAGCGCGGGCAAGATGATGGCCCTGCTGGGCGCGGCAACGCTGCTCACCGGTTGGCTCATGGGCATCAACCCCGTGGACCAGCCCGCCGTGGAGCTGGGCAAGCGCCTGGCCAAGGCCCGGCTCGGAGCCGCCGGCCTCGCCGAGGAAAAGGCCGCGCTGGCCGCGTTCACCGGGCAAGCGTCCGGCGCCAGCCGCGACGAGCGGGGGTTCTAGCCCTTGAGCATCTATTCCAGCCTGCTGGGCAATCACAAGCCCCTGCAGTTCGTCAAGGTCCTCACCTGGACCTTCCTTTTGCTCATCCTCGGCACCAACTTGGCGCTTTCGGTGTTCCTCTCCAAGCACGCCGAGCGGGTGCTTTTGGAAAAGCAAAAGGAATTCGGCCTGCTGCTCTCCGAAAACCTCTCGCACCAGATCTTCACGCGCTTCACCCTGCCCACCATCATCGGCTTCGGGCAGATCTCCCTGCGCATACCCGACCAGTTCGCCCGCCTTGACCAGGTGGTGCGCACCACCATCCACAGCTTCCACGTGCAGGAGGTGCGCATTTACGACCCCGACCTGCGCGTGACCTACTGCACCGACCCCAACCTGGTGCTGCGCACCGGGCTGGCCGGAGAAGGCGTCAAGCGCGCCCTGAACCACGAGGAGCCGAGCTTCGAGCTGTTCAGCAAGGTCTCCGGGTTCGCGGCCCTGTTCAAGATCGAGATGCGCCCAGGCAGCGTGGTCATGCGCGGATTCACCCCCTTGCGCATGGAGCGCAACTTCGGGCCCGGGGCCAAAAATCCCATCATGGGCATTCTGGAGTTCAGCCAGGACATCACCGACGACTACATGGCCGTGGTCAATTTCGAGCGGCTGGTCTACTCCTCCTCGCTCATCACCAGCATGGTGCTCTTCTCGCTCATCATCAGCATTCTGCGCCGGGTGGACCGCATCAGCGCCGAGCGCCAGGCCGAGAAGGAAAAGCTCATGGCCGAGCTGCACCAGCAGGAGAAGCTCGCGGGCATGGGCCGCATGGTGGCCGGCGTGGCCCACGAGATCAGAAATCCCCTGGGCATCATCCAATCGAGCGCCGAGCTGGTGTTGAAAAAGGCCAAGGCCGACAACCATCCGCACACGCGCATCATCGAAGCCATCTACGACGAGAGCCGCCGGCTTTCCCGCACGGTGAACGACTTCCTCGACTACGCCCGGCCGCGCCAGCCGCGCATGGATGAAGTGGATCTGTGCCGCATTCTAGAGCAGGCCTGCGTGTTTTTGGAGCACGAGTGCGAGGAGAAGGGCATCCAGCTCACGCGGGATTGCCCGGACAACACCCTTGTGCGCGGCGACCGCGACCTGCTGTACCGCGCGGTGTACAACGTGCTGGGCAACGCCATGCAGGCCATGCCCGAGGGCGGCAGCATCGACGTGACCGTGCGCCAGGAGCCGGCGGAAGAGCCGGAGCGCGAGGGCGGCCCCTGGCTGGTGCTCGACGTGCACGACTCCGGCCCCGGCTTCGACGTGAAGAACCTGGACAAGATGAAGGATCCCTTCTTCAGCACCAAAGACACGGGCACGGGCCTGGGCCTGGCCATCGTCACCAGCATTGTGGAGAGCCACGGCGGCGCTGTGGCCCTGAAGAACCACGCGGAGGGCGGCGCCATTGTCGAGCTGACCCTGCCCGCCGTGGCGAAGAACGACGAAGCCGTTCCCCCGGCCCCGGCCGAAGCCTAGAACCACGACACGGAGCCAGACCATGCCAGGCAATATTCTCATTTTGGACGACGAGCAAAACTATCTGCTGGTGCTGGACGCCATTCTTTCCGACGCGGGCTACAAGGTGACGCCGCTTTCCGACCCGGAGATGGGCCTGGCCTTCCTTGAGGAGTCCGAGGTCGACGTGGTCGTGACCGACATGAAGATGCCCAAGCTGACGGGCAAGGACGTGCTGGACCACGTCAAAAAGCACTATCCGTACATCCCCGTGCTCATCATGACCGCCTTCGGCAGCATTGAGGCCGCGGTGGAGGCCATGCGCACCGGCGCCTTCGACTACATCACCAAGCCCTTTTCCAACGAGGAGCTTCTGCTCTCACTCTCCAAGGCCATGCAGTACGCCCGCGCCCAGCAAGAAAACCGCCAGTTGCGCCGCCAGATCCAGGAACGTTTCGGGCCGGACAACATCGTGGGCCGCGACAAGAGCATGCGCCACGTGCTCGACATGGTGCACCGCGCCGCGCCCAGCCGCAGCACAGTGCTCGTCACCGGCGAGTCCGGCACCGGCAAGGAGCTCATCGCCAAGGCCATCCACAACGAGAGCCCCCGCAAGGACGGCCCCTTTGTCTCGGTCAACTGCATGGCCCTCAACCCCGGCGTGCTGGAGAGCGAGCTCTTCGGCCACGAGAAGGGCAGCTTCACCGGCGCGGTTTCGCGGCGGCGCGGGCGCTTTGAGCTGGCGGACAAGGGCACGCTGTTTCTAGACGAGATCGGCGAGCTATCCCAAGACATGCAGGTGAAGCTTTTGCGCGTGCTGCAGGAGCGCCGCTTCGAGCGCGTGGGCGGCACGGAGGTGGTGGAGGTGGACATCCGCATCGTGGCCGCCACCAACCGCGACCTGACCAAGGCCGTGGCCGACGGCAGCTTCCGCGAGGATCTTTTCTACCGCCTAAACGTGGTGAGCATACACCTGCCGCCCCTGCGCGAACGGCGCGAGGACATCCCCTTTTTGGCCGCGCACTTCCTGGACAAGTTCGCCAAGGAGAACACGCGCGAGTTCAAGGGCTTCAGCCCCTCGGCCATGGATTACCTTTCGGCCTACGAATGGCCGGGCAACGTGCGCCAGCTGGAGAACGTCATCGAACGCTGCGTGGTCTTGTCCTCCTCCGACACCATCGGCGCCGACGACCTGCCGCCGGAGATCAAGGACGAGGAGTCGCAGTTCAAGAGCGCCGTGGACCTGCTGCCCACCAAGCTCGACCTCTCCGAAACCTTGGAGAAGATCGAGGCCGCGGTCATCCGCCGGGCCCTGGTCAAGGCTGACTTCATCCAGGTAAAGGCCGCGGAGCTTTTGAACATCTCCAAGAGCCTGCTGCAGTACAAGCTGAAGAAGTACGCTATTTCGGCGAAATAACCCAAAGGCTTCACGCGCGAACACGAAACGGCACGCCTTCCCAATGGCTTGCCGCCCTTTTGGTGTGCTCTCACGCCAGCCCGTCACCCTAAATCCATAGAACTTTTTGCGGACCTCCGAATCCACCATTGAAAGTATCTCGACGAAGGTCTATAGCCTCTGTCGCTCCAATCAATGTGCCGATAGTTGGTATTATTTAAATCTATTAAGTTATCAACACAGACAGCAATAATACGAGGACATGATGAACTGTAAATTTTTGGCGCTGGCTCCCCTGCTTTTGCTTTGCGCTTGCGCAACGGTCTGCGCGCCAGCCCCGGCGAACCCTATGCCCGATTCTCCATTCCGCAATTACCGGCTCAGCTCATTGGTTATCGAAACGACAGATCTGCCTTCCCAGCCGTTTTCAAAGGAAATTCAGGATACGAGATATATTCAGTTATATCGCCCGTATTACTATCCGCAGGCATCGGAAATTATTCACGCCGCATTCAGCAAGCCCAGCGACAAGCGCTATGCCGACGCTCCGGCCGTGCACATGCTCTGCACCATGGAAACCGTCACCCCCAGCGCCATGGGATTCCTCGACAACCAATCGGCCAGGTTTGTTGGCAAAATATCCATCGTCGACCCCGTCACAAAACGAACCGTTGCCTCCAAGGAGTGCGATTTTGACGCGGAGACCGTCCCCAATGCTGCCAAAGAGAAATGCGGACAGCGCGGGCTGCCCGGCCTCAGTGATGTCATCCATCAGTGCCTGCGGCAATTCGCGCCCGAAATGAAATCCTCCGTCCTCAAACCGCAGCCCACGCCAGGCGTGCTGCTCGATGGCACGTTCATCGGAGTTACGGCAGACTTCACGCCCAACCCGCCCTCTCTGCTGCAACAGAGCATCACGGCTGCATATAAGAAACAAGACGACATACTTTTGGACCGCCTCGTCACCTACGAGCTGTCCACGGCGCTCTCCAAGGCTTTCGTGGACAACAATCCCTTCAGCAACTCCGCAGCCAACACCTACGGCGTTGCCATAGCCGTCAACGATAGTGACCTTTCTTCCGGTGTTTTTACCTCGACCAAGGTGCGCTACACTGCCGTCACCACCATCCTCAAAAACGGCAAACCCGTGGGGAGCTTCACGTTCCATGCGCCGGAATCCATCCTGCGTGAACGGTCCGCAATTTATGATAGCCATATGCGGGCTATTCTCGACTATCTGCGCGACCACGCGGCGGAAATCGACAAAAAGTGAAGCCCCGGCGGCCTTCCCTTGTGGCATGATGTCCTCCCCCATAACGGGGTTCCAAGGGGCGAACGCCCCTTGGCCGCCGGAGGCATATCACCTATAGTGCTTCCATGTCCGAGCCAGTCTCTCCCGTCGCCGAATACATAAGCGCCCTCTTGGCCAGCGAGCGCCTGGGCCGGCAGGTGTGCCACCACCGCCTGCTGCCCGGCCGCGATGCCGAGTACGCCGAGCCCCGGCGGCCCTGGCCCAAGGCCGTGCGCGAAATGCTCGCCGCGCGCGGCATCGACGCCCTGTACAGCCACCAAGCTCTGGCCGCCGACCTTGTGCGCGGCGGCAGGCATGTCGTGGTGGCCACGCCCACGGCCAGCGGCAAAACCTTCGCCTTCCAGCTACCCATCATCGAGGCCGTGCTCGCCAATCCGGACAGCCGCGCCATCGCCATCTACCCGCTCAAGGCCCTGGCCCAAGACCAGCTGCGCGGCTTCACGGAGCTCATCGACGGGCTTGAGGCCGTGCCCGCAGCGCGCCGCCCCACGGCCGCCATCTACGACGGCGACACCAAGCCCTCGCAGCGGGCGAAAATCCGCAAGAAGCCGCCCAACCTGCTTTTGACCAACCCGGAGATGCTGCACCTCTCCATGCTGCCGCACCACGGCACCTGGGCCCAGGTCTTCGCCACGCTGACGCATGTGGTGCTCGACGAAGTGCACACCTACCGGGGGGTGCTGGGCGCACACATGAGCCAGGTGCTGCGGCGCTTCCAGCGCATTTGCCGCTACTACGGCTCGGACCCGGTGTTCGTGTTCTGCTCCGCCACAGTGGGCAACCCGGCGGAGCTGTGCCAGCTGCTCACCGGGCTTGAGCCCGTGGCCGTGACCGAGAGCGGCGCTCCGGCCGGGGCCCGGCACATGGTCTTTCTGAATCCGGAGGACAGCCCGGCGGGCGCGGCCATCCAGCTCTTGCAGGCGGCGCTCTCGCGCGGGCTCAAGACCATCGTCTATGCGCAAAGCCGCCGCATGACCGAGCTCATCGCCCTGTGGGCCAGCGAAAAAAGCGGGCCGTACAAGGACAAGATCAGCGCCTACCGCGCGGGCTTTCTGCCCGAGGAGCGCCGCGAGATCGAGGCGCGCATGTCCTCGGGCGAGCTGCTCGCGGTCATCAGCACCAGCGCGCTGGAGCTTGGCATCGACATCGGCGGGCTGGACGTGTGCATTCTGGTGGGCTACCCGGGCAGCGTGATGGCGACCTTGCAGCGCGGGGGCCGCGTGGGCCGCGCCCAGCAGGAGAGCGCCGTGGCGCTGGTGGCCCAAGAGGACGCCCTCGATCAGTTCTTCATGCGCCACCCCGAGGACTTTTTTGCCCGGCCGCCGGAAAACGCCGTGCTCAACCCGGCCAACCCGGTCATTCTGCCGCGGCACCTCATCTGCGCCGCGGCCGAGCTGCCCCTCGACATCAGCGGCCAGGGCGAGCCCTATCTCGACTCCCCGGGCGCGCGCGAGGCCCTGGCGGCCCTGCTGGCCAAGGGCACGCTGCTGAAAAGCGCGGACGGCCGCGAGGTGCTCTCTCCGCGCAAGCGCCCCCAGCGCGAGGTGGACCTGCGCGGCGCGGGCTCGCAAATCACCATCGAGGCGGCGGACACGGGCGAGATCATCGGCGCGGTGGACAGCCTGCGCGCCTGCCGCGAGACCCACCCCGGCGCGGTGTACCTACACCGGGGCCGCACCTGGCTCATCGAGAGCCTGGACCTGCCCGGCCAGACCGTGAAGGCCAGGCCGGCGCGCGTGGGCTATTACACCCGCGTGCGCAGCAGCAAGGAGACGGAGATTCTGGAGGTCTTCGACCGGCGCGAGGTGCTGGGCACGCGCTTCACCCTGGCGCGGCTCAAGGTGACGGAGCACATCACCGGCTTTGAAAAGCGCAGCACGCGCGGCGGCACGCTGCTCGGCATGGTGCCCCTGGACCTGCCGCCGTCCGTGTTCGAGACCGAGGGCATTTGGCTCGACGTGCCCGACGACGCGCGCAGAAACGCCGAGGCCGAGTACCTGCATTTCATGGGTGGCATCCACGCCCTGGAGCACGCGGCCATCGGCATTCTGCCCCTGCTGGTGCTCACCGACCGCAACGACCTGGGCGGCATCAGCACGCCCATGCACCAGCAGACCGGCGGAGCCGCCGTGTTCATCTACGACGGCATGCCCGGCGGCGCGGGCCTGACGCGCGAAGCCTTCGCCCGGGCCGAGGAGCTCATGGAGCGCACCCTGGCCGTGGTGCGCGACTGTCCCTGCGAACTGGGCTGCCCGTCCTGCGTACACTCGCCCAAGTGCGGCAGCGGCAACCGGCCCATCGACAAGGCCGCGGCGCTTTTTCTGCTGCGCGAGCTCACAGGCGGAACGCCCGGGCCGGACATGGCGCCAGACATAACGCCCGCGACAACGCCGGAAGCGGCCGCAACCGCGAGCAATACCGAGGAGGCCAGCATGAGCGACCAGTCCGGTGGACAGCAGACAGGACAGGCCGGAGCCCAGGCGCCCGCCGTCATCATTCCCAAGCGCTTCGGCGTGGTGGACGTGGAGACGCGGCGCAGCGCCGCCGATGTGGGCGGCTGGAACCGGCCGGACCTCATGGGCATCAGCATCGCCGTCCTGTACGACTCCGGCTCCGACGAATACGTGGATTACCAGGAGCACGAGATACCCAAGCTCGCCGAGCGCCTCAAGGCCATGGACCTCGTGGTCGGCTTCAACATCCTGCGCTTCGACTACGGCGTGCTGGCCGGGGCGCATCCCTTCGCCTGGCGCAGCCTGCCGACCCTGGACATGCTGCTGCGCGTCCACGAGCGCCTGGGCTACCGCCTCAAGCTCGACAACCTGGCCCAAGCCACCCTGGACGTGGGCAAAAGTGCCGACGGCCTCCAGGCCCTGGCCTGGTGGAAAGAGGGCAGGCTCGACGAAATCACCAAGTACTGCAGGCAGGACGTGGCCGTGACGCGCGACCTGTATCTCTTCGGCCGGGAGCACCGCTACGTGCTGTTCTCGAACAAGGCCGGGCAAAAAGCGCGGCTGCCGGTGGAGTGGTAAGGCGAAGAAAAGAGCAATAGCCTCCGGCGGCCAAAGGACCTGAGGCCCTTTGGAATCCCCATGGCGTTGAGGCCGCGTGTCGAAACAGCGCAGCGGACAGCGCCGGGACGCCAAAGCAGCGCGTCCCGGCGGCGCAGGAGCAAAGGGGGGAGGCGGAGCCTCAACCGCTCAGCGAAAAGAAAGGGAGACAACGGCCATGCCGGATGTATCGGCCTTAAGCGGCGAGTACGAAAACGAGACCTTCACGGACATTGCAGGCGACAACGCCGCGCTCCATGCCGCAAGCTTCTACGACTGCGTTTTCCGCAACTCGTCGTTTCAATACGCGCAACTCGCCAACTGCACCTTCGAGCATTGCGTCTTCGATTGCTGCAACCTTTCGCTGGCGCAATTGCGCGCAACCAGAATCATCGGCGCAAAGTTCGTAAACTCAAAGCTCAGCGGCATCAACTGGAGCAACCCCGGCGGCGTCTTCTCCGCATCCTTCAGCGGCTGCCTCATGGACAACTGCGCGTTCTTCTCCATGAACCTCTCGAAATACCGCTTCACCAACTGCTCGTTCCACGACGCCTCGTTCATGGACACCAAGCTCGCCCACGCAGTCTTCGACGAATGCGATCTGCGCAACTGCACCTTCCACAACGCCGACCTGAGCCACGCGGACTTTTCCACTTCGTTCAACTATTTCATCAACGCGGACTCGAACCGGTTCCAGAAGACCATCTTCTCCCTGCCGGAGGCAGTTTCTCTGCTGTCCAATTTCAACATCACGCTGAAATAATCCCGCACGGCGGCTTGGTCTGGTCCGCCCGCAACGCGCCGCGGCGACGCCAAGCCACACGAAAAGTCCACCATTCTCCTGCGCAAAAGGAGGATATTTTCCCTTGCCCAGACCTGGGGGGCGCTGTATTTCTTCCGGGCTGACGCCAGGATGCGCCAGCCACAAGACGCCCCGGTCCGCGCCGGTCAAGGAAGGACATGCTCGCACACAAGCTCAAGGCCGACGGCCTGCTCATGCTCACCGCGCTCATTTGGGGCGCGGCCTTCGTGGCCCAGCGCCTCGGCATGGAGCACGTCGGGCCGTTCACGTTCAACGGCGTCCGCTTCGCCCTGGGCGCCCTGGCGCTGCAGCCGCTCATCTGGAAAATGCAGCAAACGCGCAGACGCGAGGGCGGCAGCGCGGGCATGGAGACGAAACGCTTGGTGCGCTATGGCATCATTGCCGGATGCGTGCTGTTTGCGGGCGCGGCCTTGCAGCAGGTGGGCATCGTCCACACCACCGCGGGTAAGGCCGGGTTCATCACCGGGCTGTATGTGGTGATGGTCCCGCTGTTCGGCTTGGCCCTCAGGCAGCGGGCGGGCGCGGGCACCTGGATAGGCGCGGTCGCGGCGGCGGCGGGGCTGTATCTTTTGAGCGTGAACGAGGACTTCAGCATCGCCTACGGCGACGTGCTGGAGCTCATCGGCGCGGTGTTCTGGGCCGGGCATGTGCTTGTGATCGGCAAACTCTCGCCCGGCATGGACGGCACCGACGCGGTGAAGCTGGCCGCGGCGCAGTTCGTGGTCTGCTCCGCCCTGAGCCTGGGCGCGGGGTTCGTCACGGAGCCCATCACCCTGGCGGGCATTTCCGGCGCGGCCGTGCCCATTCTGTACGGCGGCCTTATGAGCGTGGGCGTGGCCTACACGCTGCAGGTGGTGGCCCAGCGCGACGCCGACCCGGCCCACGCCGCCATCATCCTGAGCCTGGAGGCCGTGTTCGCCGCCGTGGCGGGCTATTTCATCCTGGGCGAACTGCTGAGCCTGCGCGCCCTGTTCGGCTGCGGACTCATGCTCGGCGGCATGCTGCTCTCGCAGCTCAAGCCGTAACGCGGCCGCTTCCGCAGCGTTCAGACGTTTCTGGAGAGGCCAGGACCTAGTAGAGTCCGGCCTCTTCGGGACCATCGATGCGGTTGCAGGCTTCGTCCATGCTGCGCACCATATCCCCGTAAACCCGCTCCACCGATACCTTGAACCGGTTCCAGCCGTCTTCCGAGGCGGCCTCGGCCTGGCGCAGCTGCTCGCGCAACTCATCCCGCTGGGCCTTGAGGAAATAATACGTCTTCTGGCGCTCCAAGGCGGCCCGCTCGCCCTTGGGCTTGGGCTTCTCCGCCAATTGCGCCATCTTTGCGTCAAAAACCGTAAGCTTCGCTTCCATCTCAGAGAGAAACTCCTGTCTGGCCATGATGCGCCTCCATTTTCTCCGGTATGTCACGATGGAGCCATTCCGCTCCGATTCCTTTACAATAAGTCCGGGCAACGGTCATGTCCATGCACCTGCCGCCCCGATCCTTGCCCGCGAAAATATTCCTCCCGCCGGGAACAAGCAGCCGCGCCTACGCCTTGACCCCGCCCACCTGCGCGGCCAGGCGCTGAGCCCGCTTGCCCACCTGTCCGGCCCACTTGGACGCCAGCATGGACCGGGCCGCCCCGGCGTAATCCCGCGCGGCCACGAGCCCAAGGGTCTGCTTGAAGGCCAGCAGGCCGCCCACGCCCATGTTGAAGCCCATGTTCACCAAGGCCTCCTGCACGGGCTCCGGCGCGTTGCCCAGCCAGGGCAGAGCCGCCAGCAGGCAGCCCCAGCAATCCGCAATGTCGTTGCCCAGCAGCAGCAGCGCCTCGGCTTCGGTGATGCCGCGGTCGTCCAGATTGCGCCCCACGCCGATGGTCAGCCTGCCCGCCGTGCAACGGTAAGGTTTGAGGCGCAGGCCCTCGTCGGCCACAAGCTGCGCCGCCACGCGCTCCGCGTTCATTTGCCCACTCCCTTGGTTTTTTCGATGGTGCGCAGGCCGCCAAGCCCGAGCATGCCGAACATGAGCTCCCACAGGCTGGAGTCCAGGCCGGGCAGGGCGGGCATGCCCGGCCACCAGATGCCCGAGGCCCAGGTGGCGAGGGGCCGCACAAGGTACTGAAACGCCAATGCCAGCGCGCACACCCAGCCGATGCCCGGCCGCCAGCCCGCCACGAAGAGTGAGTCGGAGGACGCCTCGGTCTTGTTGATCTCGCGCTGATCGGCCTCGGCCTTGGCGGCGATGGCCAGCACGGTCTGCTGGTATTCCTCCGCAGCCTTGGCCCGGGCGTTGGGGTCGGGGATGAGGTCGAGCAGCTTTTGCACCGCCCCGCCGACAACAGGCAAAAAGTCGAGAATGCCCATGAGATCCTCCTACCGGATGCTGCGGCCAAGAAGGAACAACGCGACCAGCACCGCCGCAGCGGTCCAGAGCGGCACTGGACGCAGGGCCAGAACGCCGGCGCCCTTCCAGACGGATTTGGACACCTTCGCCACCGAGCTCAGCATCCGACGAGAATCAATCATTGCGTCCCCCTTGGTTTGCACCGCCAAAAGCGATGCGTTGCGTCCGCGCGCAGGCGGCACGTCCGGCCCTATTTCGTCGCCAGCCGGAAGGCCAGCGGCACAAGGGTCTGCAGCACCAGCCCCACGCCCAGGCCCACGTACACATGGAAGCGCAGCTTGTTCACCGCCGCCCAAAGGTCCGCGCGCTCCGCCAGATATTCTTCACGCTCCGCCGTGTGCGCGTCGCGGTGCAGGTCCGCGCCGCGCTCCACGGTCGTGAGGCGCGTCTCCTGCCGGGCGCAAAGCTCACGCCGGGCCACCTGGGAATCGGCGATGCGCACCAAGGTTTCACCGTTGGCGCGGGACTGGGCGGCCACGGAGGCGATGCCTTGCCGCAGCTGATCCTTGAGATCAAGAACCGCGTCGCGCAGCTGATCCATGCTCTGATCGTGGAAGGCGCAGGGCTGGTGCATATCCATAACTATTCCGCCTGGCTGACGGGGTTGGCCGCCGCCCTCGCCGTCACAAACGCCACGAACTCCTCCACCGCCGCCCAGCTCGCGGGCATGCGCAGCACTTCCGCGTGGGCCGCGGCAACGCGCTTGCCCATGCCGAGAAGGCCGCCTTGTTCGTCGGTGAGCTGCACGTCCTGCATGTAGCCAGGCACGTCGACCACCACGCTGGGATAGGCGCTGGGCTGGGGGCCGGTGTAATCCGCCGGAATACCTCCGGTGCACTCCAGGGAGGTTGCGCCACCAGGCATGGCCGCCAGCAGCGCGCGCGAAAGTTCGGATTCTTGATGATGTAGAAGCAGCATGTTGATACCTCTTAGGCCGAGATTTCAAAGATGTTCACAGAGCCAGCACCGCCGTCTCCACAAATCTGATCGTAGGCGAGGCCGGTGCCTTTTGCCCCGCCCGCCGTGCGCACAGTGCCCGCATTGCTGTAGCCGCCCTCGGCGGTCACAATGACGACGCACCCGCCGCCGGTCCCTGGACCGCCCAACGTTCCGTATCCGCCGCCGATAATACTTGTCCCAGGCGAGCCGTCCGCGGTGATGAGGCACCCAGACGCGATGTCAAGATGCACGGCGAAAAGACCAAGCAAGCCGCCCCCCGCCAAAGCCTGGAAGGATACGGTATTGTAAGAGAAGGTCTTGTTCGCTCCAGCAGGGTCGCCGCCACCACCAGACATGGCGTTCAACTCAACGTATGGTATTGCAGCACCGCCAGGACCACCAAAATCACCAGCGTCACTACCATTCCATCCGCTAAAACCAGGGGAACCACTGGCACCGCCACAACAAGGGCCACCCTTTCCGCCTGCTCCGCCATAGTCCGTTCCAGCATTGCCGGGTATTGCAGAACCGCCGCCGCCTCCGCCGGTCTGCATAGGTCCTGCGGCAATGCCGTTGTTCCCAGCAGCTACCGAATTACCAGAGGTAGGAGCAGTCCTGGCACCACCAGCCGCGCCCTCTCCCTTGACGGTGTACAGACGCAGCCGCCCCAGACAGACGCGGCCCCGAATGCGCGCGGGCAGCAGGTCCATAGCGGTTATGTCGCCAAAGTTCCCAGCCCGGCCAAGCCTGTTCATATGCAAGCGCGCGCCGCCCCGCAGGGCCACCGTGTCCAGTACGAAGCCCAGGAGGGCTTTGCAGTTTGCAGACGCCGACAGGCTAGCAGATGCGCCAATGCCCACGAGGTTCCAGCATGTGAATGCCGCCGCGCCGGTCTGTGCGTCCGGTTGCACGGTGGCCGCTTCGGTATACACAATGCAGGAGCGCAGCGGCGTCACGCCATCCAGCAGATAATCCTGCGGCTGAAGCGCCACGCCATTTTGCAGGATGTTGCCAGAGTATGAGCCGTCACCAAAAGGCGAGGCCCCGCCAAAGGGCGAGGCGAAACGTATCGCCTTGGGCCGGGCACAACCCACAAGGATTGCGCCCGGCTTCGGGTTTCTGTCACCCCGGCGCAGACTACGCGCCAGCATAGGCGCCCCAGCGGGCTTGCACGTTCATGGTCTTGCCGCTGGTGGGGGCGGCCAGCAGCGCGGCCTGGAGCTTCCAGCCCTGCGGCAGTTCAAGGAACATGTTGCCCGCAGCGTCGGTGCCGACAAACGGGGCCATGTTCGCCGCGGCCAAGAGGTTCGTCACGGCCACGGTGTCCGCCAGGGCGATGATCGCCACGCCATAGCAAGCGGCGCGGGTGGTCATGCTCGCGGTGCTGATGGTCATCACGGTATCGGTCAACGTGGTGATGGCCTTGGTGCCGTCCAGGTTGTTCGCGGTATCCGGGCAGCCGGTCACGATGGGCATGTCGCCGACCTTGAATCCGTCCGCCAGGAAGGAGCCAGCCGAGCGCGTGATGGTGGTCGCCGCCCAGGCGAAGGTGATGGCCCCGTTGTTCACGGCGTTCTTGACCGGCCGGGTCAGAGCCATGTTGCTCAAGGGGTAGGCGCTGGTCCCGTCCGAAAGCTTGAGGGCCAGCACCGCCGCCACCACATCGTCCGTGCTCACGGCCAGGGAGTCGATTCGCGCGGGGCCGTTGGCGTCCGCCGTGGTGATGTCAACGTAGGTCAGGCCTGTGGCGTTGGTGAATTGCGTCAGCTTGCCCGCCATGTTGCCGCAAAAGATAGCCTCTTTGTACGTGGTGCCCATGTTAGAAACCTCCATTCATTGCATGGTTGAAGATGCGGCTGGCCACGATGGCTGGCCGCAGGGCCGGAGTGTTGGAAATCTGCGCGGCGTCGATGGACAGGCCGGAGTCGGAAAGGACCAATCCCGTGGCCGGGCGCACGCGCAGCAAGCCGGATGTGAATTCCAGCCCCGAAGCGGCCGCAAGGGCCACGCTGAGCCGCAAGGACTCCGCCGCGCCGGGGTTCAGCCGGGTTTCGGCCAGGCCGTCACCCGCGGAGAGCTTGGCGCTCAGACTCTGGGGCTGCGTGTCGCCCGCGGAGACCTTCACCAGCCCGTCCGCAGTGGCGGCAACGGCCTCGGCTGCGGCCTCGGCCAGTTCGGCCCTGTTGGCGGCGGTTGCTGCGGCGCTGGCGCTCTGGCCCGCCTTGGCGGCGCTCTCAACCGCGTCCTGCTGGGCCAGGCGGGCCCCTGTCCCGCTGGCCTCCGCGGCCGCAAGGAAGCTCGTGGAATCGAGGATGTCGCCGTCCGGCGTGCTCACCGGATACACAACCGCCCGGTCGATCTGTTCCTGCAGCGACTGGCAGATCATGGTCAGCAGATCCAGCGCGCCCTCGTGGGTCTCGGCCGGGAAAGCCGAATTCTCCACATAGTCCACTTCCTGCACAATGGCCGGGGCGCGGTAGACCACAAGCACTTGGCCCGTGGCCGGCGGGGCGAGCATGGCCAGGTGCCCGCCAGCGGAGCTGCCCGCGCCGGAGAGGGTGTAGTGCGTACCCAGCACAAGCGGTGTTTCCGCGCCGTCATTGCGGATTAGAACCTTGATGTCGGCCTCGCGCAGGAAGGGGAAAGGCAGAGGAAACGCCGTCGTGACGCCGTTGCCCAGGAACGAGGCTTTGGACATTTGGGTGGACAGGGTCATGGGTGCTCCTTGGCCGGAATTCCGGCGGCTATTCGTTGATGACCAGGGTGGGCGCGATAAGCAGCACGGTCATGGGCAAAGGCTGGTCCTGCACCAAGGTGAGCACGCCGTCCGGGCTCCAGCCCTGGGGGAAGCGCACGGACTTGTCGCCCGTGAACAGGGCGGGGGGGCCGTCCATGGAGTCGGCGCTGGTGCGGTAGAGAAGCGGCTCCAAGCGCGTCAAATCCGGTCCCACTTTGCCGCCCAGGGTGCGGTACAGGCGCAGGCCCACCTCGGTGATGCGCTTGGTGCGCGTTTGGGCGCTGCCGCGCTGGCCCGCGTACTCCAGGCGCATGGGCCGCAACACCGAGGAGTAGCCCAGCCCCACGTGGACCGTCGCGGCCTCCTGCCCCAGAGTGATGCTCCCGTCCCCGGCCACGGTCTGCTCCGGCAGCACGGAGCCATCGGCCAGAATCTGTACCCGGCGGCCCGCAAGGTGGCCCAGGCCCGTCAGCACGCGCACCGGCGCGCCGGAATAGCTCAGGCCCGCGTCCACGAAGAACGCGCCCGTGGTGTCCGCCGCTGTTTCGGAGAAGCCGGGCTCCAGGGTCTCGATGCAGCGCAGGGTCCGCTCCACGCCGTTCTCAACGATGCTGCGCCGCACCACGAGCCACAGCTCGTCGCGGCAGGCCGTTTCGTTGAACACGGCGCAGGCCGCCTCCACCGCCCCCTGGGTGGTGATGCGCGAAAAGGCGCAGACATCCTGCTCCGGCAGGTAGGTCATGGCGAGCAGCACGCCGTCCGCGCGGACGCAGTAGAGCATGGGATCCGGTTCCTGCACCGCCGCCAGCTGGATGATGCCCGCCTCGCCCAGATGCGCGGACAAGAGCGTCAGATCCTGGGAGGTGTATGAGTCCGAAGCCAAGCGATAGGCCATTTCGCGCACCTTCTTGCCGGAGCGCTGCACATACAAAAGCGAGGCGCCGGCCTGGCAGGGCGGCACCTGGGCCGAGCCAAAGGTGCCCTCCCGGTTGGCCTTGACCCCGCCGGGCGTCACGGGCGTGTTCACCGAACTGCCGGAAACGGTCCACTCGCCGCTGGTGGAGCCGATCCACAGCTTGTCGCGCGGGGCGAGAAAGCAGATGCGCCCGCCGCGCGGTGCGGAAAGGGTGATCTCCACAGCGTCGTCGTCCAGCGGGTCGTCGCCGGGATCGGCGCCTGTGCGATCGCCGATGGCGAACATTTCCCAGACGTCCGTGCGCAGAGCCCCTGCCGCGTCCCGCACGGACTCGATCTCCGAGGCGGTGGAAGGCGTCGCCGCAAGGCTCATGCGCAGACTGGCCGAGAGTCCGGCTGTGACGCTGCGGCTGCCGATGTAGCGGTAGTAGCAGAGGGTGCCGTCGCTCATGACGCCGGACACCGCCGTGTTCTTGAGGAACGAATCGCCCGCGAGCAGCAGGATGGTGTCGCCGGGCTTGCCGTCGGACAAACTATCGCCGTTGGTGTCCGTGATCTCGAAATCATCCCAGTCGTCGAGGGGCACCTCACGCGTGGCCAGGCGGAAATCCAAATGATCGCCCGTGCGTGAGAACCACAGGGTGAAGGGATCGTCCGGCGTGGCGGCGAAGACGAGCCTGTCCTCGTGCAGGCAGCACAGGGCGGGCCAGTTGCCGTCCTTCCATGTTTCCGGCTGGTCCACAAAAGTCATGACCGTGAGTTCGAACCCGCCGTCCGGCCGGCGCGAGAGCTTGCGCGGCGCAAAGGCCTCGTGCGCCAGAATAAGGCTGTAGCGGTCCTGCACCCAGCGCAGTCCATTCAGGTGCTGGGCCAAGTAGGGCGTGGCGAGTTCCATGATCGTCCCGCCGGACGCAAGCACCCGGCCGGAGCCGGAAAAGAAGCGCAGCACGCCCGCGCCAGCCTCGTTCTGGGCGAATTCCAAAACCCAGCCCGCGCCGATGGCGTCCTCATAGGGCACCAAAAGCGACGTGCCGCCGCTGCGCACGGCCTCGCCCACAAAACGCATGCCGCTGCGGCGCACCACGCCGCCATGGGGCTGCACGAGGAAGTTTTCCAGGCTTTGGCAGCCGTTGAAGTACTTGGACACATCCACGCGCCCGGCCAAACGTGGGGAAAGCTCGCCGGAAGTGAAGTTTGTCAGGATAACGGGAACGAGTGACATGGCGGCCCCCGCTACAGGTTGATCTTGAAGGGATTGGAGGAGCCAAGGCTCTGCGCGCCCAGGCGCAGCAGCGAGCTTAAGCCTCCTTGACGGCTGTCGGCCACGCGGCCGGAGAGCCGGATGCTCCTGGCCTGCTCCGAACCGCTGTCGAGAATGCTCTGGATGCGCAGCGCGGACTCGTCCATGAGGTGGTTCACCTTCTCATCGCCAGCGGCCTCCGCGCTGGTGAGGTTGAGCAGGGAGCTGCCGGAAAGGGCGAGCCCGGAATTGGCCGCGGCCACCCGCGCAGAGCCCATCTTGTGCTGATTGTCCTCGCGCAGTTCCTGCACCTGTTCGCGGGTGCTGCGGGCCTGGGCTTCGGCCTGGCGCCTGGCCTGGTTCTCCGCGCTCTGCGCCCGCACCTCCGCGGCATTGCCCGAACCGCCAGAGCCGCTCGTCAGCGCGCTGGAGAGCACGCTTGCGCCGGTCTTCACGGCAATGGGCATCACGCTGCTTACGCCTTCCATACCTGAAACCTCCCGTAGATCTGGTGGGTTGCCTGGTCCGGGCCATAACCTTGGCAACGGCCCTCCAGGGAAAGTCCGAGAAACCGCGCAAAACGCTGCGCCCGGTCGTCGTCTTCGCGCACGTGGGCCTGCACCCGGTGGAGACCATGCCCGGCGAACAAGTCCTCCACGCGGGCCTTGGCCAGCCGGGCAAAAGCCATGGCGCGCTGGTCAGCCTCAAACCCGGCCCAGCACCACAGCTCGCCGACACCGGGCCAAAAACGCACAACGCCGCCGCACGCCAATGGCCAGCCGCAGGCCATGAGCGTCCACGCCGGACCTGCCGCGGCATAGGTGCGCGCAAGCTGGGAAACCGGCCCCAGACGGCTCAGAATCTGCCGTGCGCCGGGCCGCAGGCAAAGCGCGTCCGCGTGCCGGACTTCAAAAGGGATGAGCTGAACGGATTGGGACATGGGCGCTCCTTCCGCCGGGCGTTTGCCCGGTGTGGAGCGAAGTATAGCGGCTGTTTATGGCAATTGACAAAATTTGACAGTCTTTGGCCGGTAAAAGGACAATATTTCCGTCTTGACAGCTTTTGGTCAGGGGAGGGCTCAGCGTGGTGATCATAGCCAGAAAACGCCAAAATGCCACATGCCTCTTCCGCCGGATTGCGCGGACACCGGATTGCGCGGCCCGGCGGAGAGCCGCTCGCATGATGAGCGTTATTGCCAACTGGCTATTTCATGAGGCGGGGGGGGGAAGATTCTCTTGCAGGGGGCGGGAGTGAGCGGCGGCGGCACCGCCGCAGCGCCCGTGGGCACAAAACACCACGGCCCGGACAACGCATGCAGCGCTCCGGGCCGGGAGGGGCGTGGCGTCGCCGCCCGCCGCATCAAAGCTATGGGATTATTCTTCCGTCACCGAACCACGGGTAAGCATCTTTTCGCGGGTCTTCTTGGCCGCGTCCGCGCTGGCATACGGCCCGACGAGCACCCGGTACCATTTGCCGCCGCGCAGGTTGGTGGCGACGACCTTCACAGGCAGGCCCTTCTTCTCCAAACGCTGCGCCCGGCGCTCGGCCTTCTCGCGCGACTGGAACGAGCTTTCCTGAATGGCGTACGAGGCCTTGCCCGTTTTGCGCTGCACCATGTTCTGGGAAGGCTTGTCGTCGTCCGCGGGTTTCGCAACTGCTCCGCGCACCTGGTTGGCCCGCATGTCCGCCACCTGCTGGGCGGCCTTGAGATCCTGGTCCTGCTGACGCGGCGCCGTGCGCGCCAAAGAGGCGGGCAGCGCACCGCGCCCCTTCTGCTCATCGAGGGTGGCCAGGGCCTGGCCCTGGTTCACGCGCGTAAAGGCCATGTCGAGCAGCTTGTGCGTGGTGGCGGCGCGGGCCCCGGCGCTGCGCGCGCCGAGAACCACGGCCACGATGCGCGTATCGCCGCGTTTTGCGGTGACCACATTGTTGTAGCCGGAGGCCTGCACAAAACCGGTTTTGAGCCCGTCAACGCCTTCATAGGTGGTCAGCAGGCGGTTGGCGTTGTGGTGGTTATGATTGTTGTGGACGTAAGTGGTCATGGAGTGAAAGGTCAGCGCCTGGGGAAAGCGCCGCAGGTAGCTGGTGGAGAGCTTCAGCATGTCGCGGGCGGTGGTGAGCTGGCCCTCGGCGGGCAGGCCGTTGGGATTTTTGAACACGGTTTCGGTCATGCCCAGCTCGCGGGCTTTGGCGTTCATGGCGTTCACGAAAGGATGGTAGTCCTCGCCGCCGGAAAGGTGTTGCGCCAAGGCGATGCAGGCGTCGTTGCCGCTGGCCACGGCGATGCCCTTCATGAGCTCACGCACGATGACGCGCTCGCCCGGGCGGATGTTCATGCGCGAGCCGCCCGCCAGCGAGGCCTGCGGTGTGACCAGCACTGTGTCGGTGAAAGAGAGGCGGTGCTCCTGCATGGCTTCGAAGGCCAAGTACAGGGTGATCACCTTGGTGAGCGAGGCGGGGGGGATTTGCTGGTCGGCGTTCTGCTCGTAGAGAATGCGCCCGGTTCCAAAGTCCATGGCGATGGCGGATTTTGCTCCCAGTTCGCCGTAGGAGGAATGGCGCGCCGCCTGGACGGGTCTTGCCGCCAGCATGATGAGCAGCATTGCGAGGAAGAGAACTCTGCTTTTTTCGCGCATGGCTATCCACTGGGTTGATGGTTTTTTCGGCCCGCATCCGGCGCCTTGCAGATGGGATATGCTATCCCCGGAACGAAGGACTGGCAACCCCGGATCGTTTTGGCCGCGCCGGACCCGGATCGGTGGCCAAGCCGTGAGCCATTGAAAGGCCTCGCTTGCTGTGCCCGCCGATGCAAATTGTTATAGTGATTCTTTAAGAAATGTCTAGGCATATTTTTCACCAACTGTCAACGGATCGCCCATTCTTGGGCATAATACTGACAGTAGCCGCCGTGCTGGACAAAGGCACGTTGCCGTCATACATGCTTTACATTAGCACCGAGATTCATTTCCCTGTTGCCCTGGAGACATATGATGCTTTCCTGCCCTGCCCTGCCCTGGCCCCCGCGCGTGCTCGTCGTCGAGGACGAAAGCATAATTGCCCTGGCCACCACAGCGAACTTGAGGCGAATGGGGTGCGATGTCGTGGCCACGGCGGCGACGGGTCAGCAAGCCGTTGATTTTGCGGTGCGAAAACGTCCAGATGTCGTCCTCATGGACATCATGCTCGAAGGCTCCATGGACGGCATCGAAGCCGCCACGCGCATCCGCGAGCGCCACCCCGACATGCCCATCATCTACTGCACGGCTTACACCGATGTCGGCACACGCGTGCTGGCCGCCAGAACCAACCCCAGAGCTTTCATGGGCAAGCCTCTCGACTACGGCGCGCTCAAGGACCTCATCGACGATCTGCAATGAACAAAAAAATCTTCTCTTTCGCCCTTGCCGCGCTGCTGTTGAGCCAAAGCCCTGCGCTGGGCGCTGGCGAACAGCCGCAAACAAATCCAGAGTCCGCAGCCGCGGCGCAAAACGCCACAGCGCCGACGGATGCCGACGGCTTGGCACAGTACCAGGTTTTGCGTGAATATTTTGAATGGCAGACAGCGCTGGACGACAGAATGCCCACGGTGTTTTCGCGGCGGGTGCGCGACGAAGAAACCATGGCGTTTTTAGCCGCGCGTGAAACAGTGAACCGCCGGGGGCAGCTGGAGCACGTCCGGCAGGCCAAGGTGGACTTGAGCGGCCTCGTGTTCAAGCGCATCACCGCAGACCCGGACCTGGCGCGCATTCAGGTCACAGGGCACTACAGCTTCACCATCTCCCCAGTGGTGCAAACCGTGGAGGAAGACGCGCTGTTCGTGCTGCTGCCCGAAATGGGCAAGTGGAAAATCTACGAGCGACGCGAGGGCTGGCGCTAGGCTTACATGCCTCCGCCCGCGCGACGTGGCAGGGGCATGTCGTCAACCGTACAATTCGACGCCGCCGTCTGCTCCTTGGGCATCGCGCCCTGTCCTTCCGCCTCCAATCCGGCGTCCTCCGCAAGAGGCTGCTGCCCCGTCTCCGGCCCGGCCACCACAACGCGGTTGCGGCCGCCGTTCTTGGCCAGATACAACGCCTGATCCGCCAGGGACACCAGCTCCCGGCTGCGCGCCCCAGGGGCCAGTGCAGCCACGCCCGCGCTCACGGTCAGGCGGACCTCCCCTTGGCACTCGCCAAAATTGCGTCCCTCCACGCGGGCGCGGATGCGCTCCGCAAGAAGCGCGGCATGGTCGCGGCTTGTGTGCGGCAAAATGACGGCGAATTCCTCTCCGCCGTAGCGGGCGGGAAAGTCGGTGCTGCGCAGGCTCTCCACCAGAAGGGCGGCTGTGCCGCGCAGCACGGCGTCGCCGGTCTGGTGCCCAAAGGTATCGTTGACGCACTTGAAGTGATCTAAATCCATAAGAATAAGCGACAAGGGAAGATCATAGCGGCCATGGCGCTGGGCCTCTTCCTCCAGGCGCTCCTCAAAGCGGCGGCGGTTGCCGATCTTGGTCAGCCCGTCGTGATCGGCCATGCTCTTGACCTGCCGGAACAGGAAGGCGTTGCGCAAGGCAAGCGCCAGGTGATTCACGGCGGCGTTCAAGGTCTGCACCTGATCCTTGGCCAAGCGCAGCCCCTTGTGGGTCATCAGCGCCAGGCAGCCGAAGCTTTCTCCGCCAGCGGCCAGGGGCAGCATGAGCAGCCTGCCTCCGGTGGGGGGCGGCGTGGGCCGCATGTGCGCTCCGGGGGTCAGGCATATCTGGCGGAAGTCGGACACGGGCGAGCCCCCCAGACGCTCTGCCGCGGCGGAAAGGATCTCTTGCCAGGCGGTGTTCTCCTCCGGCCCCATGACGCAGTGCATGTACATCTCCGCTTCGAGCCCTGGCCCATTGGCTGCGCGGTTCCAGAACACGGCGCACAAAACATCCACCGGCAGCAGGTGCCGCAGGTCCGTCTTGGCCTTGGACAAGATCGTGGCGGTGTCGAGAGAGGCCGAGGCGCGCGAAAGCACCCGGTTCAGAAAGCTCAAATTGTTGCTCTTGCGCTCCAACAGCTCGCGCTCGAGCATGACCTCGTCGGTCTTGCGGCGCAAATCAGCGGAGAGCGAATCAAGCTCGCGCACGCGGAGCAGGGCGTCGCGCACGTTATAGCGCGTCAAAGGCGCGCGCACGGCGGTCAAAAAGCCCTCCGCCAGCACATGCTCGGTTTCCACCGGCTCGGCACCCTCGGGCAGGATCAGAATCCGCCGCAGCGAGTCCATGGTCCGGCAGGCCTTGCGGCGGAATTTTGGCATCACGTCCCACACGGCCTGCGGAATCCACGCGGCTTGGCTCTGGCCTTCGCTTCCGCGCATCCAGGCCACGGCATCCGGGGGCAGATTACGCAGGGTGAAGCCCGGGCCGGCGCTTTCTTCTATGGTGGCGGCGGCGTCTGGATCAAGTCCAAGACCCCACATTATTTCAGGATGTTCCGTTCTATGCATGATCGAAAGCCTCCAGGTGACGGGCTGCGTACAGAGCCAATCTTGCAAGAAAGAGGCCAGCGGCAAGCAGTGCCATGCACCGGTGCGGATCATGCCGCCCGGCTTTGACAAACGACGGCAAGTGTGGCTTGGTGCGGACATGGAAAAGCCCCGCGCCTTCGGCACCCTGGACCCCTTCATGGAGGACGGGCCAATACTTGGCCGCCGGGTGGCCAACGTGGGGTTTCTGCGCGCGCTTCTGGCCCGCGACCCCTTCGAGGCCTATCATTTCTTCCTCTCCGACAAGGCCCTGCGCGACTCCGTGGCCAAGAACCTTGCGGACCTCGCCCCGGACATCGCCCGGGCCGGGCGCTTTCGCCTCATGGACCGCCGCGACCTGCCCGCCCGCCTTGCGGACACGGCCTACGCCTGCTTTCACCAGTCCGACTGCATCAATTTCCCCACACACATAGCCCGGCTGCGCAACGCATACAGCCCGGAGATCTTCCCCATCACCGGGCCGGTGCATTCCCTTTCCTACCCGGACTACCCCGTGGCGTTTCTGCGCCACCTGTGGGCAGGGGCCACCCCGCGCGACTGCATCATCGCCACTTCGGAGGCCGGAAGGCTGGCTGTGGAGGGCTTCTTCACGCACCTGCGCGCGGGCTACGGTCTGGAACACCTCAAGGGCCCCAGCATCCGCCGCGTGCCCCTCGGCTTGGACGCGGAGAGCCTGGACGCGCCGCTGCCCGGCCCGCAGCAGAAAGCCGAACTGCGCCAACGCCTGGGCCTGCCAAAGGACCGCACCCTGGTGCTGGTGCTGGGCCGGGTGTCGCACGCCTCCAAAATGGACATGCTACCGCTCATCCGCGCCATGAGCCGCCTGTTCGCGGAAGCGTCGGACAGGCCCGCGCCCCTGCCACGCGAGAGCATGGCCCTGGTGGTGGCGGGCTGGGCCGAGGCAGACGACCCCTTTCCGCAAACCCTGGTGGAGCTCGGCAAACGCGTCGGGCTGCTCGTGCACCTGGACCTGCGCCCGGGCGAGCGTCGCAAGAATGATTTGCTGGCCGCCTGCGACATCTTCGCCTCCATCGCGGACAACCCGCAGGAAACCTTCGGCATCACCCTGCTGGAGGCCCAGGCCGCGGGTTTGCCCGTGGTGGCCTCGGACTATGACGGCTACCGCGATCTGGTGCTCCACGGTGAAACCGGCCTGCTGGTGCCCACCACCGGGCCGGAGCCCAAGGATGGGGACGACCTAGTGGACAGGCTGGCGCCGGTGCTTTTCGACAACCAGTACCACCTGCTGCTGGCCCAGCGCACCGTGATACACACCCCAGAGCTGGCGCAGGCACTTGCCGCGCTGCTCGCCGACGCCCCTTTGCGCCAGCGCATGGGCCAGGCCGGACGCGAGCATGTGCGCCGGCATTTTCTCTGGCCGAACGTCATTGAACAGCATCTGGCGCTTTGGGACGAGCTGCGCGCGCTGCCCGCGCCGGACATCACGACCCTGCGCCACATCCCCCACCCGCTGCATTTGCCCTATGCCCGCGTGTTCGCTCCCTACCCCACGCGCACCCTGGCCCCGGCCGACAGGCTGAAGCCCGGACGCGCGGGCGCGGCCCTCCTGGCCGGACGCGAGCATCCCGTGCTTTACGCCGGGCTGGACAGCCTGCTGCAGCCCGAAGCCGTCCGCAAGCTGGTGTTCCTGGCGCGCAAGGGCGAGGCAGCCGGGACGCTGGCCGGGCGCTTTCAGGAACTCTGCCCAGGGGTGGACGCCGAAGCCGCCGCGTATCATATTCTTTGGGCCCTGAAGCACGACCTGCTGGAGCCGGAAGGCTGAAGCCCATGAGCCGGAACGTTCTGCACCACGCGGCCCTGCCGCACCGGGGCGGCGCCGTGCGCGTGGCCCGACTGCTGGCCCAGGCGCAGCTTGAGTCTGGGCTGGACGCGCGCCTCTCTTATGAAATTCCGGAAAACGATCCCGAAGCCCTGACCGCCGATGCCCCGCCCGATTCCATCCCGCTTTGCGGCCCCACGCTCCCAGGCGACCTGGGCCAAGCCTGGGCCGCAATGCCGGGCGACGCCTGCCTGCATCTGCACACCAGCACGGACTGGCCCGCGCTGCTCGCCGGGCTGCAGCCATACGCCGCGAACCGGCGCATCCTGCTCACCCTGCACGATGCCACACCCCTCACCGGCGGCTGCGCCTACCCGTTGGACTGCCCGCACTTTCCCGCCTGCGCCGACCCCTGCCCGCGCCAATTTCCAGACGCCCGCGCCAGGCAGAACGCCATCGCCCAACTGCTTGGCAGCCTCGCGCACGTCTGCGCCCTGCGGCTCGTGAGCCCCTCGCGCTGGCTGGCCGGGCTGGCCCGGCAGGTTTGGCCCGATCTTCCGGCGCGCATCATCCCCAACGGCGTGCCCTGGCCGGAGCTGGCGGATGTTCCGTCCCGCGCCAAGGCGAGGCAGACGCTCGGCATTGCGCCGGGAGCTCGCGTGGCGCTGTTCGCGGCCCATGGCGGCGCGCGCGCGGCGTACAAGTCCGGCCCGCGGTGGCCGGAATATTGGCAACGCCTGCGCGAGGCTCTGCCCCAGGCAACGGCCTTTGCCGTGGGCGGCGACGAAGCCGGGACCCGGGACGGCCTCACCACCTGGCCGTACGTGGACCGCGCCAAGCTGCGGCTGCTCATGCGCGCGGCCGATGTTCTGCTCTATCCCACCCTGGCGGACAATCATCCCTTGGTGCTGCTGGAAGCCGCGGCCATGGAGCTGTCCGTGGTCAGCTTCGCCGCGGGCGGCGTGCCGGAAATCGTCCTGCATGGCGAAACCGGACTGCTCGCCCCAGCCGACGACGAGACCAGCTTCCTGAGCGCCTCCCGCAGCCTGCTGGCCGACCCGGCCCTCTCCCGCCGCCTGGGGCAAGCCGCGCGCGCGCATGGCGCAAAACGCTTCACTGCGGCGCGCATGGCCGCGGACTACGTGGAACATTTCGCGTAACCGCCGTCCCGCAAGCCCCTGCAACCAAATAGCCTTTGACGCAGCCCCGCGAATGCCGTATTTGAGCCCTCACATTCGGCACTCTGCGTTTCGCATTGTTCCAACAAATTCAGCATGTTCGAGGTTCACGCATGAGCAAACTCGCAACCCTGCCCGGTGACGACATCCGCCAAATCATGTGGCGCTACTCAGACCGCTTTGAACTGCAGATGGTCGTCCAGTCCGCGCGCGGCGTGGCCCGCGGCCATGTGGCCCGCATGGTGGCCGACGGCGTGCGCAACACCCACGAGTGGACCGAGCGCAAGAACACCCTGCTCGACGCCTTCGACGCCTCGGGCCTGACCGCGCTCTACATGGACACCACGCAGGGCGGCTACATCGACGGGCCGAAGAACTTCGCCCTCTGCCTCACCACCTTCGAACTGTCCTGGGTGGACGCCGGCGCTGCCACCTGCGGCCTGGCCACCAATCTGGCCCTGGCCCCCATCCACGAAAAAGGCACCCCAGAACAGCGCGACCATTACATGGCCATCGCCTGCCCCGGCGAAGGCCGCCAGACCAAGCGCGGCGCCTTCGCCCTCACCGAGCCCCTGCCCTATGTCGGCGTGGATACCGGCATTCTGACCAGCAAGGTGCGCGTGGCCGAGTGGAAGGACGGAGAGGAGCCCATACTCCAGGTCGACAAGCGCGGCCGCTTCATCACCGGCATGGACTTCGCCGACTTCGTCACCGCCGCCGTCATCAGCGATGACGAGCGCATCAAGGGCTCCTGCATGGTGATTCTTGAGGCGGAAGACCCCGGCACCTTTGACCGCGGCGCCGTGACCAAGAAGATGGTGCACCAGCTCTCCAGCACCTGCGACCCCATCCTGAGCCTCCAGGTTCCGGCCAGCCGCATCATCGGCGGCTACACCGTGAAGGACGGCGTCATCATTCCCAACTACAGCCACGCCGAGATCATCGGCTCGGTGTTCCACCGCACGCGCATCCCGGTCGGCGTCATGACCTCGGCCAAGCTGCTCTCCGCCGTGGAGCCCATCATCCGCTACCACCGCGGCCGCTTCCGCGGCGGCGACGCCCAGCCCGGCACCCCCCGCTTTGAGCAGGGCCTGCAGATGAAGGAAGACGCCGTGCAGCGCCTGGCCGACCTCTGGTCCGTGGGCGAAGCTGGCTGCTCCCTTGGCTTCGACGCCGCGCGCAAGGCCGACCTCCTCGACCCCCTGGAGAAGGAGAAAGAAGCCCAGTTCAAGGTCCAGGGCGTCACCGGCCCCCGCGCCCAGATGAGCGCCCTCAAAAAGATGGAGCCGCTGGTCCTCGAATACCTCGACCTCGCCTTCACCCCCGAGGCCGAGCGCGACGCCGCCCGCTTCGCCGAATTGTCCGCCGACGTGTTCGTGCAGAGCATCGTCCTCGACGCCGAGACCAACGTGCTCATTCCCGCCTGCAAGCTCTGGTGCCCGGGCGTTGGCGCAAACATGATGCGCGAAGCCGTGGCCCTCGTGGGCGGCTATGGCGTCACCGAGGACTGCCCCGGCTTCCTGTTCCAAAAATGGACCGACACCCAGCTTGAGGCCACCTACGAGGGACCGGAAGTGGTGCAGCGCCGCCACATGACTGCCACCATGGCCAACCCCGTGTTCCTGGCCCTCATGGGCCACTGGATCGACGAGCTCGACGCCATGGCCGAGACCTGGCCCGCCGCGGGCACCAAGTCCCTGGCCCAGTCCATGCGCCTGTGGCTGTGGACCCTGAATCACCTGCAGAACGCCAAAGATCCCGAAGGCAAGAAGCTCTACAGCGGCAACCGCCAGGGCGTCACCTTCCCCCTGGCCGATGCGCTGGCCTGGCTCGTGGCCGCCCGCTCCTTCGTGGACGACGTGCGCGAGCTCAAGGACAAGGGTCCGGAGAATCCCATGCTGGCCGAGAGCCTGGACGACACCGTGGGCTTCTTCGCCGACCTCGCCACCATCCAGAACGCCCGCACCGCAGGCGAAGTGGGCCGCCTCTGCGCCGAACTCGTGTACGGCTACGCCACCGAAGCGCCCGCCGAAGAATTCGCCGCCCTGCGCGCCAAACTCGACGTCAGCCTGGCTGGCGCGCGCCTCGCCCGCGACCGCGCTGGCGAAGCCATCAGCGGCGTCATGATCCCCGAGGCGCTGGACTACCCGATGTAGAAAAGACCGAAGAGGCAAGAAGAGGCCTCCGGCGTCCGGGGGGAATCATTCCCCCCGGACCCCCTCATGGCAAACGCAATGGCTGGCCCGAACAAAAGTTCGGGCCAGCCATTGCGTTTGCGGCGGGCAAGAAAAGGCGAAAGCCTGCAAAACTGCGCTGCTCTCAAGAACAGTTTCACGGAACGGTCAGGGAGCCGAAACAGAGAGGGGGGGAAGTATCCGCGCTCATCACGCTCCGCATCTGACGGACGTGGCGGCCGCTTCCCCCTTTTCAAAAGACCAGGAAAGAGCGCGTTGGCCGGAGATCGCACCGGCGCGGAATGGGCGGCCCGGAGGGGAAAATCAAACATCTGTGATTGCATGGCTCGAGACGCCACAGCATGGTCCCCGGCGGCCAGGGCCGGTTCATGGCGCATGTGCTCCCGGTTGACTCGCCAGCCCCCCCCGGATAAAGAGGTGCAAGCCGTCGTGCCAGCGTCGCGGGTCCGAACCCGCAGCGCTTCTTTTTTGTTCCGGCGGCCCACCTGCCCACGCACGAGGAATCCGCATGACCGACGAGAACACCAGCGCCCCGGCCGGGGGCGAATTGCCCGAGGGTTTTGAACGCCAGCGCATGGACGTGGACATCGCCTGCGTCGGCTTCGGCCCGGCCATGGGCGGCTTTCTGCACACCCTGTCGCAGGGGCTGATGAACGAGGATGGCACCCCGGTGGCCGAGAGCAAGGCCATGCCCGGCATGCCGCCACAGGTCATCTGCTACGAGCGCGCCGACGACCTCGGCTTCGGCGTTTCCGGCGTGGTCACCAAGGGCCGCGGCATCCGCGCCAGCTTCCCCGATCTCGACCTGACGCAGATTCCCCTCGCCACCGAAGTGAAGCACGAAGAGGTGCTTTATCTGCTCGATCCCATCGGCGCGAGCCGCCGCCCGTTCTTGATGCGCGCGGCGGACAAGGCGCTGAAGGCCTTCGGCATGGCCAAGGACCACGCCTTCACCCTGCCCTATGTGCCGAACTTTCTGCGCAAGGAGCCGGGCATCCTGCTCTCCATGGGCCAGTTCAACCAATGGGCCGGCGGCCAGATAATGGCCCAGGGCCAGGCGCAGATTTGGCCCGGCACCCCCGTGGCCGAGCCCATCCTGTTCGACAAGGTCGTTGCGGGCGTGCGCATGCAGGACCAGGGCGTGGACAAGCAGGGCAACCCCGAGGCGGGCTTCATGCCCGGCATGGACATCCGCAGCCAGCTCGTGGTGGTGGGCGATGGCCCGGTGGGCGCAGTGGGCCGCAAGCTCGACG
>Ga0209373_10001279_pt1 | contig 30933 bp, 31 predicted proteins | sample Higcelweek5metaG_FD_187173 | JGI IMG/M metagenome (GOLD analysis project Ga0209373, IMG submission 187173) | Freshwater pond sediment microbial communities from the University of Edinburgh, under environmental carbon perturbations - High... | ecosystem: Environmental > Aquatic > Freshwater >... | reverse complement strand
AGCCGAGCGGACGGTCGAGGGCTTATGGAATACGGTCGGCCAGATCGTCACGCTGTTCGAGCCGCAAGAATGCGCCAACTACTTCAAATCCTGCGGATATGACCCCGAGTAAAATGGAAATGCTCTAGAGCATTTCCAGTCAAATCCGGATCGGATTTGGCGCCAGGACAATGCGTTAAAACAAAGAGATAGAGCATTTTCGGTGAACCGGTATTCACCGGAAATGCTCTAATCGATTGGGGGCACGATCCTGGCGGAACCCTTCAAGGCCAGCAGTCGAGAAAGGCTGCATCAAAGGCCGGACACACGACTGCACTCGAGATGCGCTGAATAGCAACGCCATTTTTCCTCAACGCGGGAGCCTTCCATCCCATCGATTTTGAACAGACCTTGTTCCGCCCCCTTCAGAGGGATCGGGCGTTGGGGCACGATTTCTGAGCGGGCGCTTGACCCGCAATCCGTCAATACGATCCTGAAGCAGCGGGCGGAGATGGCCGGGCTGGAGCCAGCGAAGTTTTCCGCGCATGGGCTGCGGTCAGGACATCTGACGGAGGCCGCCAATCACCCCCCCCCCCCCGCCTGAAGCGATGGAGCAGTCGCGGCATCGATCTGTTCAACAGGCGTCGAGCTACTACAACAGTGCGACCCGGCGCAGTGGGCGGGCGGCGTGGCTGCTTTGATGGGTTTGCGTCGCCTTTCCCCATCCAGCCAGATATCCTTATGCAACATGCCAGCTTTCGTTTCACATCACTTCTGGTCTCTTTCCTTGGTGCCCATAACCGAAATGCAGATCAGCACGAACGAGATCAGTACGATGATCGTACCGACCGCGTTGATTTCCGGCGTAATACCGCGCCGCAAAGTGGAATAGATGTACATCGGCAAGGTATTGTCCCGCCCCGTCAGGAAATAGGTGACCGGGATTTCGTCGAAACTCAGAACAAAGGACAACAGTCCTGCACTGATGATTGCCGAACGGATATTGGGCAAGGTTATATCGAAGAAGCTGCGCCAGGGGCCGGCGCCAAGATCGAGAGCCGCATCCTCCAGCGATCCGGGCAGGCGCTGCAACCGCGCATAGACCTGCGTGACCACGACACCGATCAGCGCCGTCGCATGGCCGGCAATCACCGTTTCCAGCGAGAGCGGCACGTTGATGAGTTTCGCGACATTCAGCATCGAAATACCCGTAACGATGCCCGGAAGCGTGATCGGCAGCAGGATAAGGCGGCGAAACAGCGTCTTTCCCGGAAAATTGAATTTGTGGATCGCCAACGCGGCGGGCACACCGATCAGAAGCGTCAGGATCGTCGCGCCGGTGGCGACGTAAAAGCTGTTCCGGATTGCCGCGTGCAGACCGTCATTGGTCGCGAGCTTCGCATACCAGTCCAGCGTGAAGCCCGTCGGCGGCCAGCTCAGGGAGCTGGAACTGTTGAAGGAAAAGGCAATCAGCACCCAGATCGGAACATAGAGGAATGCCATCACGGCCGCGATGAAGGTCATGAAGGCCGCGTCAGCCGCATAGCGTGACGCCTGATACGGATTGGCGGTCATTTCAGAGTCCTCCCGCGGTGCCGCGCCGTTCGAAACGGTCGCTGAGGGATATGATTGTCAGCACGACGATGAGCATGACGATCGACAAAGCCGAACCGAGCGGCCAGTTCAATGCCGAGCCGAATTGCGTGGTGATGACGTTAGCGATGAGGTTGCCGTCTGGACCGCCAACGAGAAACGGCGCGACGAAATCGCCGAAGGAGAGGCAGAACGTCAGCGTGAAGCCTGCGACCACGCCCGGCAGTGACATCGGCAGCGTCACCTTCATCAGGGTGCGCCATGGGCCAAGGCCAAGATCCGCCGAGGCCTCGATCAGGTTTTTCGGGATCTTCTCCAGCGCCGTGTAGATCGGCATCACCATAAACGGGATGAAGATGTAGGTCAGCGTCACGACCATCGAGAACTGGTTGTAGAGAAAGATGGGCGACGGCGTATCGACCAGTCCGGTCCATATGAGGAAGGAGTTGAGAACGCCTTCGGTCCCGAGGATCGTTTTCCAGACATAGGCGCGCAGGAGATAGCTGATCCACAGCGGTGCGACGACCGCCATGTAAAGCCACGTCCTGACCCTGGCGGAACGGCAGCGATAGACCAGGTAATAGGCGAAGGGGTAGGCAATCAGGAACGAGGCGATGGATACGAGGATCGAGATTTTCGCGGTCCGCAGCAGAACCTTGATATACTGCGGATCGGCGAGCAGCATCTGGTAGTTGCCCCACTGGAAAGCCGGGATGAAGACCGGATACTTCTTTTCCCAGAAAGAGTAGGTGGCTATGACGCCGTAGGGGATGAGCATGAAGAGTACGACCCAGACGAACGGAATGCCGAAAACGAGCACTGCGGGGATGTTGCGGTAGAAATGTCTCATACCTCCACTTCTCCGGGAAAGACGAAGACATTGTGCGGCTGCACGGCAAGCCTGACCGGTTGCCCGAGCGGAGGAACATTCGAACGCGACAGTGTGTCCGGCAGAAGCTTGTCCGCGTAAAGCCGCGCTCCCCCCGCAAGCTCTATGCCAAGCCGCAGGCCGAGACCGTAATAGATGACCTCGCATATCTTGCCTGAGAGCGTGTTCGCGGCCACTTCCCCTTCCTCGAGTAGCCGCACCTTTTCGGGACGCAGGCCGATGGTCACCGCCTCTCCGACCGGCAGGGCGATATCCGTGACCGCGTCGAGCACGCAGCCGCCGATGGCAATCCGTGTCGTGCCGTCAGAGATGCTTTCGGTGACGCCCGGCAAGAAGGTCGTGGTGCCGATGAAGTTCGCGACATAGCGCGAAGCGGGATGGTCGTAGAGTTGCTGCGGGGTCCCCTCCTGGGCGATGCGGCCCTTTTCCATCACGACGATGCGGTCCGACATGACCAGCGCTTCCGTCTGGTCGTGGGTGACCATGATGAAGGTGATGCCGACCTTTTCCTGCAACTGCTTGAGTTCCGTCTGCATCTGCTCGCGCAGCTTGGCGTCGAGCGCCGAAAGCGGCTCGTCGAGAAGCAGAACCTTGGGCCGCCTGACGATAGCCCTTGCCAGCGCGATCCGCTGGCGCTGACCGCCCGAGAGTTGATGCGGATACAGTTTGAGCTTGTCGTAAAGGCCCACGAGATGCAGGGCATCGAAGACGCGCGTGTCGATCTCGCGCGGGCTGCATCCCATGAGTTTCAGCCCGTAGGCCACATTGTCGCCCACCGTCATGTGCGGAAAGAGCGCGTAATCCTGAAACACCATGTTGACGGCGCGCCGGTACGGCGGCGAAAAGGTCACATCCTCGCCCGCCAGACGAATGCGCCCACCGGTCGGCTCCTCGAAACCGCCGATCATACGCAGCAAGGTGGACTTTCCGCAACCGGACGGACCGAGCAGGGTGACGAACTCGCCATCTTCGACGTTCAACGAAATGTCGTCGACGCCCAGAATGTCTGGTCCGTATTGTTTGGAAATATGGTCAAGTTCTATGATGGTGGCCATTGTGCCCGCCTCTCAATGCCCGGTCCCGTGCCCTCCCAACACGGTAACGGTGTTTTTTTCAAACCGGCTCCCCGATAGCCCGGCAAAGGGTCAGGGAGCGTTCGTTCATTGCGCTTTCACGGCGTTCCAGGCGTTGGCGTAAGCCTCGTATCGATCGCCCAGCGACTGCCAGACCATCAGCTTGTCGAGGTAGGTCGGGTCATCCTGGTGCAGTTCGGCGAACCGTTCCGGCGTCATGCAGGTCTTGGCTGCGACGGGGTTGGCGACGGAATTCGTGTTGATTTGCGAAATCGCGCATTGGCCGACGGCGGAAAGCTGCATGTTGAGATACTTGTAGGCGCAATCCGTGTTCGGCGTGCCCTTGACCATCATCCATATGTCCACCCAGCCTTCCGCGCCCTCCTTCGGAATGAATTCCGTCATCGGAATGCCTTCGCGCTTCAGGATGCTCGCCATGTTGCCGGCCCAGGTGTTAGACAGGACAATCTCGCCCGACTTGTAGAGATCGACCAGTTCGCCCGCCGTGGTCCAGTATTTGCGGACCAGCGGCTTCTGCTGCTCCAGCGCCTTCCGGGCGGCGGCGATCTGCTCGTCGCTCAGATTGTAGATATTCATGTCGCCGTTCTTGCGGGCGGCGAGATAGATGGAAGACTTGTCGTCCCAGATGGAAATCTTACCCTTGAGTTCCGGGTTCCACAGATCGCTGATCGAAGTCGGCGGCGTCTTGAACGCGTCGGTGCGGTACATCATGATGATCGCACCCCACGTATAGGGCATGCCGTAGACATCATCGCTCTTGCGGATGTTTTCGAGCGCCCTCAGGTTCGGGTAGATATTGTTCCATTCGGCGATTTTGGCGGTGTCGATGGGCTCGACGAGATCGAGGTCGATCATCAGCTTCGTGGTATCGAGCGAAGGCGTGATCAGGTCATAGACCCCGCCGCCGGCCATCAACTTCGGTGCGAAGTCGTCGTTCGAACCGACATAGGTGGCGTTCACCTTGCAGCCGGTTTCCTTTTCGAACTGCGTGACATAGGAGGGATCGGCATAGCCTTCCCACGTCAGCAGGTTCAACGTGCCTTCCGCATGGGCGGTGCCGCTCGAAAGCAGCATTCCCAAGAGCGCCGCGTAGATGCTGGTACGTTCCCCTATTTTCATTTTTTGCTCCTTTTATCGAAGGTTGCTTGCATGGATTTGGTGGGTAGGCTGAACAGCGCTCAGGCGGCGGGGTCGTAGGTCACCCACACCTTTCGGGTCGTTTCGACGACACGCCACACGACCTGCAGGCCGGGACGCATCACAAAAATCGAGCCGGCCTTCAGGACGGTGGTTTCGGACGTACCGACCTCGGTGAGTTCAGAATGTCCGGAGACGATGGACATGAATTCCCAGGTCGGGGCCGTGAAGGTCCAGGTTCCCGGCGCCACTTCCCAGACGCCGGTTTCCACCTTTCCGTCGGGTGTGCGGTCGAAAAGCCAGGTCAGATCGGAGGGGTTGCCTTCGATGATCAGTTCAGGTGCCGGTCCACCGGCAATCGGTTCGCCCGGGTTCAGCGGGTCGATCCCGAATGAATTGTCACTCATGTTCAGTCTTTCCTTTGCTGTTTGCGTTGAAAGGATTTGCTGCTTGTCCTGATGCCAGTCCGTTGCGGATGGTTCAGGTCATGCGCTCGCGAAACTTGTAGTAGAGCATGCCCAGCGCGAGGGCCTGATGAGTCAGCCAGCTTCCCACCGGCAGCCGCAGCCGCCGCACGGCGTCGAAAACGTCAAACTCGCCCATGGTACCGGTCATAGCGTCGGCCATGATTTCAGCCACGATATGCGTCGTGGCGATCCCGTGGCCTGAATACCCCTCGGCGAAGTAGATGCTGGGCCCGATGCGGCCGAGATGGGGAATCCGGTTTGCGATGATCCCGGCGCGGCCAGACCATTGATAGTCGATGCCTACACCCTTGAGGCGGGGATAGGTGCGTTCCAGAGCCGGCCGCAGCTCGGCCGCAAGATCAACGGTCTCCGCACCGGTGTAATTGGTGCCGCCGCCGAAGATCAATCGCCGATCGGCGGTCAGGCGGTGATAGTCCAGCACGAAGCGGTTGTCATAGACGGCGATATCCTGCGGGTTGATGGCGTGGGCCACATCTTCCGGCAGCGGTTCGGTGGCGATGATGCCCAGCGAAGCGGGAAACAGCACGCCGCGCATCTGGCCCTGCGCCAGCCCGTGATAGGCGTTTCCGGCGAGCAGAACGCTGTCGCAGATGACCCTTCCCTTGACCGTCGTCACCACCGGGCGCTTGCCGCGCCGGATACCGGTGACCTGCGATCCCTCGAAAATCCGGACCCCCAGGCTCTTCGCAGCCATGGCCTCGCCGGTCACCAGATTGAGGGAATGGACGTGCATATTGCGGGTGTTGTGGACGCCGCCGATATAGATCGGAGCCTCGATGAGATCGGCGAGCGCCTTGCCCTCGACATAGCGGACTTCATCACCCATGCCGCGCGCTTCGGCCTCTTGCGCCAGCGCCTTCAGATCGGTGACATGGGCCGGCTTGAGGGCGGCCTGAAGGTGGCCGGGTTTCAAATCGCAATCGATGCCGAAGCGTGCCACCCGTTTGCGAATGATCTCATGGCCACGCCAGCGAAGGTTCCATATGTAGTTTTCGGTCTGCGCACCCAATGTGCGGCGAAACTGGCGCGCCATTGCCACATCGCCGGAAAGCGAGCCGGTGATCTGCCCACCATTGCGCCCGGAAGCCCCCCAGCCGATCCGGTTGGCTTCGAGAACGACCACGCGCAGGCCGCGATCGGCAAGTTCGATTGCTGCGTTGATGCCGGTAAAGCCGCCACCGATCACCGCGACATCGGCCTCGACCTCGCCTTCCAGCGAAGGAAAGGCGGGATAGGTATGCGCCGAGGCGGCATAGTAAGAGCCGGTATGTGGTTCCATCGTCCTAGCCTCAGACCGTGTGGAGATAGCTGCGATATTCGAGAGCGGAAATGTCGCCTTCGAACACTTCGAGTTCCTGACGCTTGCAGCTCGTGAACATTCTGATGAAATCCCGGGGGAACAGCTTCTCGACCAGCGGGCTTGCCTCGAAGGTCTCGATCGCCTGCCGCCAGTCAGGGGGGATGGGCCGCGCGGTGGCATCGGTCACGTTGCCGTCCGTCGGCGCGGGTGGCGTGAAACGCTCATCGAGGCCAATGAAGGCTGCAGCAAGCACCGCCGCGATCACCAGATAGGGGTTGGCGTCACCGCCCGCGACCCGGTGTTCGATCCGCCGCGCCGCACTCGCCCCGCCGGGAATGCGCACGGCGGCGGTGCGGTTTTCGTAACCCCATGTCGCGTTCACCGGGGCAAGCGTGCCGGGACGCAGCCGACGGGAGGAATTGCGATGCGGTGCGAAGATCAGCGCCGTGTCGTGCATTGCCTCGAGCATGCCCGCAACGGCGTGGCGCAATGCGGGCGTGCCCTTGTCCGTTCCGTCATCGAAGATGTTGCCGCCCGCCGCATCGATCAGGCTGAAATGCATGTGCAGCCCGTTGCCGGCATGCTGCATGTAGGGCTTGGCCATGAAGGTTGCCCGCATGCCGTGACGGCGCGCCATGTTGCGTATGATCTGCTTGAGATAAACCGTATCGTCCGCGATCCGCAGGGCGTCGGCCCGGTGAAGAAGATTGAACTCGTACTGGCTCGGACCGCTCTCGGAGGTGACGGCTTCGAGGGCGATACCGCAGTCCCCCGCCATGGCATAGACATCGTCCAGAAAGCCGCCGACCTCACCCAATTCATCGAGACTGTAGATCGTATCCGCGGCACCAGCGTGGGAGCCCGGCAGGTCGGCAATGGGTACGGGTTTGTACGGCGAGGCGTCGCGGATCAGATGGAATTCGACCTCCATCGCCACGACGGGCGTCAGGCCTTTCGCAGTGAACCGACCAAGGACTTCCGCAAGAAGACGGCGAGGATCGCCGAAGAAGGGCGAGCCGTCCTCCAGCCGCATCCACATCGGCACGAACAGGGCTGGCGTCTCACCCCACACGAGCGGGATCGGGCCACGTTCGGTGGGCTCGACAATGCCATCGAGATCACCCCGGTCGAAAAGGTCGTTTCCAAGGACATCGGTCCCCCAGACGTCGACACCGATCGAGGACATCGGCATGCGAATGCCGGACTTGAGGACTTTTTGCCCATGATCGGCCGGCACGCGCTTGCCGCGCAGAATTCCGTTCAGATCGCAGTGGGCGGCAAGGAACAAGTTTGCGTTTCCCGTTCTTTCCTTGCCGGGTTCGTTTGGCGTCATGCTATCTAATCCGAGTTCATTGATCATCGTGTTATAACACTGAGACATGTGTTATATGATAGTCAACTGCTCATTTCGGACGCATTTAATTTTTTGGGGGAAAAATTGAGCAATTATGAGCCAACTACAGGAGCGGATTCGCTTCACGCGACCCTGAGGCAGCAGATTTGGGAGGGTGCATTCCTGCCGGGAGACCGGGTTTCGATCCGGGGACTGGCGCAATCCTCCGGCATGAGCGTCATTCCCGTGCGCGATGCGGTGCGCCGGCTGGTCGCCGAGGGCGCTTTGTGCTTCATCGACAGCCGGACGATCGAGGTGCCGAAACTCAGCCTCGCGAACCACCGCGATGTGCTCTTCGCCCGCATGCAGCTCGAACCGGAGGCCGGAAAACGGGCTTTCGGGCAACTGACGCAGACAGATCTCGAACAACTGATCGCTTATGACATGGCAGTGAACGAGGCCATCGCCATGAACGATGTGAATGCCTACATGCGGGCGAACTTCGCCTTTCATTTCCACATCTACCGCAAGGCGGACGCGCCGGTTCTGCTTCGCCTGATCGAAATTCTCTGGCTGCAGTCCGGACCGTCGATGCGCTTCATCGCCGGGCAATATGGGGCGCAAACTGTGACGGTTGATTACCATAAAGAAGCAACCGATGCGCTCACCCATCGTGACCGCGAAAGCTTCGTATCAGCACTGCGTGATGATATTGCGCAAGGGATGGAATTTATCCGAAATGCAGAACTCTCGGAGCTACCGAACCGCTTGGAGGCAACCTCAAAAAGAGGTCCTTGATCTCAAAAGGCTATGGGTCCTTCTGATTTGCGAAGAAGCAATAGGGGCTTGTCGCAAATTTTCGCGCTTAAGGGTATGTTGACCGTCGGAAGAGAAATTCCCGCTCCAGGTGTTGTGGAGCTTAGCGATGATTCTGAATGCCATTGCCGAGAAACTGAAGCGCCAATCGAAGGATGATTTCAAGGAACGGCATTTCGAGTGACCTGAGCCCCTGAACTTCCTCCAGATTTTGGTAGAGTCTGTCGTATGAAGGAGACGGACGGAATGAATAGCCCCTAGAGCATTTCCAGTCAAATCCGGATCGGATTTGACGCCAGGACAATGCGTCAAAACAAAGAGATAGAGCATTTCCGATGAACCGGCATTCACCGGAAATTCTCTAGATTTGTGGACGCCTTCTTCCCTATTTTTGAGGCAAGGAGGCCATGATGGGATCTGGCAATTTCAGTGACGAGTTCAAGCGCGATGCTGTCGCGCAGATTACCGAGCGGGACTATCCGGTTGCGGAGGTGTCGCAGCGGCTGGGCGTGGGTGACAGACATCACCTACATCCGGACCCAGGAGGGCTTGGCCTATCTGGCCGTGGTGATCTCGACCTGTTTTCGCGCCGCGTCATCGGCAGGTCGCTGCAGAGCAGGCAGACCACCGATGTCTTGCTGCAGGCGTTGCTCATGGCGGTGTGGCGTCGAAAGCCGAAGAGCAGGGTTCTGGTCCATTCCGATCATGGCTCGCAATTCACCAGCATGGACTGGGCGGCGTTCTTAAAGCACCACAATCTTGAACACTCCCCTCTCGGCGATACTTCGTATCGCCTGCCGGGCAGGGGATGAGCCGTCGCGGCAACTGTCGTGACAATGCCGTGGCGGAAAGCTTCTTCAATCTCGTCAAACGCGAGAGAATACGGCGCAGGACATACCGGACACGCGAGGAGGCAAGGAAGGACGTGTTCGACTACATCGATATATTCTACAACCCCAAGTCAGGAACGGGATGCTGTCACCCGTCGACTGCAAACGGCAACAGGAAATGTAACCCGAGGGCGTCCACGAAACTTGGGGCTATTCAAACCACTCCATCGATTCAGAGCGTAGTTCATACCGTGAACTACGCTCTGAATTGCATAGCACCTCTGACCAAGCTCTTTTAGAAAGAAATTGCAATGTATCGCTGTCGGAGGAGACGGCGGCAATGGGAGGAAAATATGAGTTTACTCAAGAAAATGTCCGGCGTCAGTGCGGTCGCGCTGATGCTGGCGGGCCTGACGACTGGGAGTGTCAGTGCCGCTGAGGCCATCAAGGCCGGCATCATGCTGCCGCTTAGCGGCCCTTCAGCCGCGGTCGGTAATCAGACCCGTGAAGGCGTCGAGTTGGGCCTGAAGATGCTCGATCAGAGCGGTGGCCTGCTTGGCAAGAAGATCGAATATGTGGTGGCGGATGACGAAAGTGTGCCAGCTATCGGCCTCAGCCGTGTCAATGAATTGATCGCGAGAAACATTGAAGTGTTGTTCGGGGGCTGGAACAGTTCCGTTCTTCTGGCCTACCAGCCACTCATGGCGAAGGAAAATATTTTCTCGATTGCGACGGTCGCCAAGGTCGAGCAGGTTCTGACCGGTGCTGACAAGTATGCGTTCAAGATTTCGCCGGACAATCAGGCCGATGCGGAACAGATCGCCCGTCTGGTCGTGGACAAGCTCGATGCGAAGAGCGTGCTCTTCATGAGCCAGAACGATGTCTATGGCGCCAGCACACAGAAGGCGATGCAGGCTGAAATTCTTAAGAAGCGCGCCGATATCAAGGTTCTCGGCAATGAGCTTTTCCAGTTCCAGGAAGTCAATTTCCGCAACCTTCTGGAAAAGGCCCGCAGCCTTGCCCCCGATGTCATCGTCGTGACCAACGCCTCACAGGCCTCCGGCATGGCCGCCATGCTGCAGCAGGCACATGAAATCGACCTGCCGGCCAAGATCGTCGTCATGCAGGGTGGCCTGACCGATGTGACCGTCAAGGCTGCCGGTTCTTCTGCCGATGGCTCTTACAGCGCCGGGTTCTATTTTGCGGACCGCAAGCCGTTCTCGGATATCCGGGAAAACCAGACTTTCGTGGAGGCCTATGAGAAGACCTATGGCTCCAAGCCGGATGCGATGGCTGCCTCGGGCTATATCGGCGTTCAGATCTGGGCTGATGCGGTAAAGCGCGCCGGTACGACCGAGCGTGAGGCGGTGGCCAAGGCCATGCGCGGACACACCTTCCAGAACACCATCTGGGGCGAGGTAAAGGTCAATGACAACGGGCAACTCAGCGCCAACTACACGCTGTTCACCGTCAAGAATGGCCAGCGTGTTCCCCTGACCGACTAACACCGACAAGGGAAGGAGGAAGGCTGCGCGCCTGCGGTCGCGCGGCCACCTGAATCATGACCACTTTGAAAGTACAGAATCTCGAAGTCAGCTACGGCGCTCTGAAGGCTGTTCAGGGCATGAACTTTGACTGCAATGCCGGGGAAATCCTCGGCATCATCGGTCCGAACGGAGCCGGCAAAAGCTCAACCTTCAACGCTATAACCAACCGGGTGACAAAAAGCGGTTCGGTCACGCTGGCCGGACAAAATCTCGACCATATCCCGACACACGAGATGCATCGTTACGGCCTCAAGAGGACATTCCAGCAGAATTCCTTTTTTTCCGAACTGAGCGTGCTGCGCAATGTCGAACTAGCACTGGGACGTGCCTATACACCTTCTTTGCCGCGCCTGCTGCGCAATCCGTTCGCGGCGATCGGGCTGGAGCGGCGGCGGTGCGAGATGGCGGAAAAGCTTTTGGCCGAGTTCCACATTCCGCGCGACTATTACGATCGGCGGCCTGACGAAATCCCCTACGGCACCCAGCGCCTACTTTCCATCGCCATGTGCTTCGGCACGGGTGCGAACGTTCTGCTGGCGGATGAGCCCGCAGCCGGCATCGGCGGCGAGGACATGGAGGTTCTGCGCGATATCCTCGTGAAGATCCGTGGCATGGGCGTCGCTGTCGTGCTGATCGAGCATCACATGGATCTGGTCATGGAGGTCTGCAACCGCATCGCCGTCATCGATCGTGGTGTGCAGATCGCCTACGGCACGCCCCGCGAGATCCAGAACGATCCAAAGGTCCGGGCGGCCTATCTGGGAGGCGAGGCATGAGCGATCATCAGACTGTACTCGATTGCCGCGACATTTCGGTAAAATACGGCGCGAGCCTGGCGCTCAGCCACATCAGCTTGCAGTTGAAACGTGGCGAGATGATTGGCGTGCTCGGGGCGAACGGCGCCGGCAAGTCCACCTTTGTCAACGCGTTGGCCGGTTGGTCACGCGGCGAGACGACGGTAACCGGGCATGTTTCCCTTTACGGCGAGACCATTGACCGACTGAAGCCGCATGTACGCTTTGCCCGTGGCGTTACACTGGTGTCGGAAGGCAAGAATGTCTTCTCACATGTCAGCGTGACCGATCATTTCCGGCTGATCCGCCAGCCAAAGGATGGCGACAACCGTTTCCGCATCACTCTCAATGACATTTTTGATCTTTTCCCGCGTTTGGCGGAGCGGCGCGATCACATGGGCGGCCAGCTTTCCGGCGGTGAACGGCAGATGCTCGCGGTGAGCTGTGCCCTTCTGGCTTGCCCGAAGGTGCTGCTGCTCGATGAACCGTCAATCGGGCTTGCCCCGCTGATCATCACCGAGCTGCTTGGCTCGATCCGCAAACTAGTCGACAGCGGTCTGCCGGTTCTGCTGGTGGAACAGAATGCCGAAGCCGCTTTGAAAGTGGTGGATCGCGTTGTGTTGCTCGAAACCGGACGGAAGGTTCTCGAAGGCGACGTGGAGGAACTGGCCAATGACCAGCGCATCCAGGACGCCTATCTCGGCAAGATGGGGGGTTGAACGACCATGCAGTTTTCTTATTTCGTCCAGCTTTTCCTGAATGGTGCGGTCACCGGTCTTGGTTATGCGCTCGTCGCCATCGGTTGGACCATTCTTCTCGGCATGGCCCGGCTGGTGAACTTCGCCCATGGCACCATGTACATGCTTGGCGCCTTCGTGACCTGGTATCTGATGCAGGCGCACGGCTTCGGTTACCTGCCCTCTATACTCGTGGCGTGCCTCGTGCTTGCGGTTCTGAACATCGTCGTGCAACGGCTGATGGTCCGGCAGATCCAGAGCCAGAACCTCACCAGTATCATGATCATCACGCTCGGCATCAGCTACATTCTGACGGGGGCAGCCGGCCTGTTCTTCGGCGGAACGCCGCAGAATATCGCTTCCCCGCTTCGCCTGTTACGCTTTTCTGCGGGAGAAGTACGCATGACGGGCCAGGATCTCGCCATCGTCCTCGTGGCGCTGGCCGTCTATGCGGCGGTCTACCTCTTCCAGCGCAAATCCCGTATCGGGGCGGCCATGCGCGCTTTGGCGGAAGATGGCAAGCTGGCCCAGCTATATGGCATAAATCCGTCCCTGCTGCTGGCTGCGATCTTTGCCTTTGAGGGTGTCAGTGTTGCACTTGCCGCCGGCCTCATTGCGCCGCGGGCGCCGATTCTGACGACGATGGGCTTCCAGGAAGTCATTCTGACCTTCGTGATTGTCGTGATTGGCGGCATCGGTTCCGTGCCAGGTGCACTGGTCGCCGGTCTCGCGCTCGGCGTTTTCATCTCTTTCTTCAGCGCCTTCGTGTCCTCGGCTTTTGCGCTGGCGGCCGTCTTCACCACGCTTCTCGTGGTGCTGGTTGCCCGCCCCAACGGATTCCGGGGAGGAGTGTAACTATGAGCAATTCTGCCAACAATCCCGCCCTGCCGCTGGCCGGTGAAACACCCGCGAACTTTCGTCGGGTTCACTTCCTGGTCGCGGCCACACTCGTCCTGTTTTTCATCGCGCCCTACGCGATGAGCGACAGTCGCGTTATCGTTAGCTACTGTATTCTGACGGCCATCATGGCGATCATGAGCTACGGTGTCGACATGATCACCTCGGACCTTGGCGAGGTAAGCCTCGGTCAGGCACTGTTCATGGCCGCCGGCTCCTATGGTGTCGGCGTGGGAGCGACCCGGTTCGGTCTTTCACCGATAGCCACCCTGTTTATCGCCATTTTCGGTGCTCTTGTTCTCGGTGCGCTTCTCGGCTTCATTACGCTGAGAGTTCGCGAGTTCATGTTCTCGCTCGTCACCTATTGCGCCGGCGTGGTCGCCCATGAAGTCGTCTACAATATGGATTATCTCGGCGCATCTGAAGGATTGCTCGGCATTCCCGCGCTGGAGTTTTCTCTTGGTCCGTGGAGTTATGTCGCTGACAACAATATTCGGTTGTGGCCGATCGTCTTTGCGATCCTGCTCTTGACGCTTGCCTTCATGGCCCTGTTCCGTCGTTCGGTCGTCGGCAGCGAAGCATTGATGTCACATCTCAATCCGGCACTGGCAGAAAGCCTCGGCGTCGACCTACGCAAAACGCGCCTGAAGGTCTTCCTGCTTTCCGCGCCGATCACCGCCATCGGTGGGTGGCTCTATGCCTATCAGCGCAATTATGTTGGGCCCGACGCCTTCGAGCCCTATTTCATCATGCTGTTCCTCAGCGCGGTGATCATTTTCGGTAAGCGCCTGCTTCTCGGACCGCTTTTCGGCGTCGCACTCATTCTCTTTCAGGAAAAGTTCCTGTCTCTCGGCGGGGACGGCAACAAGGTCTTTCTCGGGACGCTTCTGGTGGTGACGCTTCTCGTCCTCCCGAACGGCACCCTCTCTCTCTTCAAGAAATGGACAGGCAGATAAGATGACACGCTATGAGGACAAGATCGCAGTCATTTCCGGCGGTCACGGTGCTTTCGGCCAAGCGATTGCCCGGCAGTTGGCCAGCGAGGGCGCAACCGTCATTCTCGGTGACCTGGCCTATGCCGGGACGGTACTTGAGGATTTGGACGGCTATGCCTGCATGAATCTCGACGTGACCCGGGAAGAATCCTGGGAGACGTTTATCGCCTCCATTCTGGCGCGTTACGGGCGGATTGACCTGCTTGTCAACAATGCCGGCGCTATCTGCCCGGAAAGCTATCCCTTCGAGGACTTTCCGTATGAGGCATGGCGTCGCCTTTTCGAGGTCAACGTTCACGGCACATTTCTTGGCACCCGCACCGCTATCCGCGCGATGAAGGCGCATCGTACCGGTGCCATCGTCAATCTCGGCTCGGTGGCAGGCTTTGTGGGGTCTGCCGATGCTGCCGCCTATGGTCCGAGTAAGGCCGCCGCCACCAATACCAGCAAGCAGGCGGCGCTGAGCGCTGCCCTGTCAGGGCACAATATTCGAGTCAACACGGTGCATCCTGGCTTTGTCTGGACGCCGCTCGTTTCCGGCAAGCTCACACGCGTCTATGGCGATGCCGAAACGGCGCAGCGTGAGGTGGCCAAGCAAGTACCGCTCGGGCGGCTTGCTGAGCCGCAGGACGTCGCTTTCGCCGTTGCCTTTCTCGGCTCCGACGAGGCCCGCGCCATTACTGGCGCGGATCTGGTCATTGATGCCGGCAGACTGCTGAAATGACTGCGCCACGACCGGATACTGAGTGCGACGTGCTGGTCATAGGTAGCGGTGCTGGCGGTCTTGGAACGGCCCTTTCCGCCGCTGCGCATGGAAACCACGTGATCATGGTGGAAAAGCTGAGTGTCTTTGGCGGCACCACGGCCACTTCAGGCGGGGTGATGTGGATACCTGCCAACCATGTCGCACGTCGCGAGGGGATCGAGGATGATCCCGGCAAGGCACGGACCTATCTGCGGGCGTTGCTCGGCCCCTTCTACGACGCTCCGCAGATCGACGCCTTTCTCGAAAACGGGCCAGAAATGCTGCGCTTTCTGGAGGAACGGTTAAAAATTCCGTTGACCATCGAGATCGGCACACCAGACTACCGCTCCAATTTTCCGGGGGCACTTTCGCGTGGCCGCAGTGTTCACACCATCGGCATCGACGGGCGGCGTCTTGGGCGTGACTTTGCCAATCTCAGACCACCGCTCATGGAAATGACCCTGTTCGGTCTCCAGATCGGCTCCGGCATCAAGCTGGACGATCTCTATGCCTTTGGGCGACGGCTTTCTCCAACACTGCGGATTGCTGCACTGTTTGCCTACAATGCCGTCCATTCGTGGATTTACGGCCGCGCGACTCAGCTTGCCAACGGTAATGCGCTCGTGGCCCGGCTGTGGCTTGCGCTACGGGAGCTCGGTGTTCCCGTATGGCTCTCTTCACCGGTGTTGAGACTCACCTCGGAAAACGGCAGGGTGAGCGGTGCCGTCGTCAATCAGGGCGGTATTCTCCGCACCATTCACGCCCGCAAAGGGGTGGTGCTGGCCACAGGCGGTATCACCCAGAATGTCGAGGAACGGCAGAAGTATTACGCCCATCCCGCAGGAGCCGAGCAGCATTATTCGCTGACAGCGCCAGGCAACCGCGGTGACGGCATGCGTTTCGCGGCTGAATTCGGCGGGCATGTGAGCCACCACGTTTCGGATGGCGCCGCCTGGATGCCTGTTTCCAAAGTACCACGCCGAAATGGCGACTGGGGTGTTTTCCTGCATTCGCTCAATCAGGGGAAGCCGGGCTTCATCGCGGTGACCCGCGAAGGAAAACGCTTTGTCGATGAGAGCCTTTCCTACCATGATTTCGTGCGGGGCATGCTGGCTGCCGATCCTTCGGGGGATATTCGCGGCTGCTACCTCATCTGCGATCATGCGGCTTTCTCAAAATACGGCATGGGTTTTGCCAAGCCGATCGTTCCATCCCGGTACCTGCTTGAAAAGGGATATTTTCATCGGGCAGAGACGATCCGCGATCTGGCTGACGCGATTGGCCTTTGCGCCGATACGCTGGACGATACGGTTGAGGCCTATAACGCCCATGCGCGGGAAGGCAAAGATCCGGAATTCGGCAAGGGAAGCCACGCCTATGGGCGTTATCTCTGCGATGCTGCCCATCAGCCAAGCCCGAATATCGCGCCGCTGGAATGCGGCCCCTTCTACGCGGTCTTCATCTATCCGGGCGATATCGGCGCCTTCGCCGGACTGGAGGTCAGCCCTCGCGGTGAGGTTCTCGACGGCAATGGTTCTCCGGTTCCCGGCCTTTTTGCGGCTGGAAATGACCGGGCTAGTGTGTTCCGGGGCAGCTATCCGGGTGGTGGCTCGCTGATCGGGCCGGCCATGACCTTCGGTTACATCGTCGGAAAGGAAATCGGCCGATGACCGGCAGTGTGAAAAGCTGCGTTGTGACCGGTGCGGCGAACGGAATTGGCCGCGCCATCGCGATGGCGCTTGCTACCGAGGGATGGCGGGTTCATGCGCTGGATGCGGATGCCACCGGGCTTGAAACGCTGGTACAAGCGGCAGGGAGCATCGTATCGCACCGTTGCGACGTGACCGTTGAAAGCGAGATCGAGGCCATCGCGGATCGTATCGCCGAGAAGGACGTTCCAGCGACACTTCTGGTCAACAATGCCGGCATCATCCGCTTTGCCCGGTTGGAAGATGTCATGCCCGACGATTTTCGCAGGATTGTGGACGTCAATCTTCTCGGTACATTCACCTGTCTGCATGTTTTCGGACGGAGGATGATTGATGCGGGAGGTGGTGGCTCCATCATCAACATCGCATCGATTTCGGCCACTCATGCCCAGCCCTATTGCGGCGCTTACGGTCCAAGCAAGGCGGCGGTCCTCGCCTTGACCCGGCAGGCTGCCATTGAATGGGGCGGTTACGGCATTCGCTGCAACGCCATCAGCCCCGGCATGATCCGCACAGCATTGGGCGAACATGTCTATCGTGACGAGCGGCTGATGAAACAGCGGCTTGAGGGCATTCCGCTGAACCGCATTGGTACGCCTGAGGATGTCGCCCGTTCCGTTCTGTTCCTCGCCTCTGACGCCGCGTCCTACCTGACCGGGACGGAAATGGTCGTCGATGGCGGGATCACGCAAGCGGCCATGGGACGCTTCGAGCGAACGCTTTGAAATCGGCATTTCCAAAATGAAAAGGCCCGATAAACAGTGTTACCGGGCCTTTTGTCTTGTCGTTCAGCGGGATGAACGGGCCATCTCGCCATAGAGCCACGGGCAATCCACGACCGGCGGCGAGCGCACGCCACGGGCGGCTGCATCAAGGCGCATGTCGCGTAGACGCTTGCGGCCGTCCTCTTCCCCCAGGTAAAGCCGTTCATGGCCCCAGAAGCTCGGCCCGTCATGGGTCGAGTGCGGTTGCCAACTGGCAGGATCGATCTGGCGCCCACCCCAGCCGTTCTCCACGAAGAAGCCGGAGGGGGAATGGGCATAGAACGATGTCATGTAGTCGTTGGTGTGACGGCCGAGCGTGTAGGCCAAGCGTCCATCCTCCAGTCCAGCCAGATCGTAACCTTGCCCCACATCGTCGAGATTGGCGAACTCGACCATGAAATGATGAAAACCTTGCTTTCCGGAGCCAACCATCGCGAAGCTATGGTGGCGGTCGTTGACGTGGAAGAAATAGAGGCCATACGGTTTCAGTCCATAGTCAGAGACATGAAAGTCAAGGAGATCCCGGTAGAACGGCATCATGATCCCGATATCGCGCACATGCAGCACCGCATGCCCCATGCCGAGCGGGCCGGTCTTGAAGCCAGAGATTGGCCGGCCCGGCACGAATGGATCGGACGCGATCATCGGTTGCCAGATGAGTTCGACACGATTGCCCATCGGGTCATCGAACCAGACCATATCCCGGCAAAAACGATGGTCACATAGACCTGCCGTGGCGCGGTGAACCCGTGTGCCGGCTGTTTCGAGACGGGCGGCATAGCCATCCAGATCGTCGCGATTTTCGACCTCCCAGCCCACAAACGCCAGCGTTTCACCCGGCTCGTCAGCGACGATCAGCCTTTGCATCCGGTCGTCCATACGAAAGGCGAGCTGCTTTCCTGCCCGGTCCACTCTCTGCATGCCGAGCAGCCCACCGGCAAACTGCGACCAGTCTTCCAACAGGTCGGAACGAATGCCAATGTAGCCCAATGCGTTGATTGCCATGTCTTTCTCCTCCTCGACAGGGCTGTCGGTTTTCGGGCGTTCAGCCTACGTCAGCGATGGGATTGGAAAGCGTGCCGAGACCGGTGATTTCAACCTCCACGCGGTCGCCGGCGAACATGTAGAGTGGCGGCTCGCGGAAACGACCGACGCCGCCCGGAGTGCCGGTGGCAATCACGTCGCCAGGCAACAACTGCGTCACCTTTGAGACGTATTCGATGATATCACCGATGCTGAAGGCAAGATCGGAGACGGGCGTGGACTGCACTTCCTGACCATTCAACAGCGTCCGCAGATGCTGTTCCTCGGGGTTCGGTAGTTCGTCCTTCGTCACGACCCACGGTCCCATCGAACCCGTATCGTCGAAACTCTTGCCCGGCCAGAACTGGGTTGTATGGCGCTGGAAGTCGCGGATCGTGCCATCGTTGAAGCATGAATAGCCCAGGATGTGATCGGCCGCATCGGCGGCTCTGATGTTGCGGCCCGGCTTGCCAATGATGACCGCCAGTTCGCCTTCATAGTCGAATTCGTCGGAAATCGACGGCTTGAGAAGCGGTTGGTCATTGCCGCGAATGGATGAGGGGTAGCGCGTAAAGATGGACGGATATTTCGGCTTTTCCCGACCCGTTTCCTTGATGTGGGCGGCGTAGTTCAGCCCGATGCACAGGATTTTGTCCGGGTTCGGAAGGGGTGAAACGAGCGTGACTGCCGAAAGCGGAACGGGCGCTTCCGTCTCAGCGCAAAGCTGATCGAGGGCATCAGCCGCCACGAGCGAGCGCAGGTCTGGAAAGCGGGCGCGCAGCGCTGTGGTCGCCTTGTGGAGTTGATCTCCGGTAACATGGCCGAAACCGGCATTGCCGTCCGGGGTGATAAATGAAACCAGTCGCATGCGTGTCTCCCTTCGCTCTGCCCGCGGAGCGGCACGGCGCTCCGGTCTGTCGCTAGGGATTTACGGCTCTCGCCGGGAGAGGCCAACAGGCAACACTACGTGAGTTCATGGTGTGAACAGGTCGGGTTATCCGTTCTGACTGTTCCCGTGGCGCACGTAACGCATCGTCAAGTCCGGGAAATCCTCACATTTGCGGGCAATGCGATTGGCGCATTCACGCGCCGGTTCCAGAAAACGTTTCAGCCCCTCTGAAACAGGCAACGCCGACACGAACCAGACGACCGTCACTACAGCCTGTACTCGCCCCTTCGCATGCACGGGGACGGAAAAGCTGTTGGTCGCACGGATCAATTCGCCACAGCGCAAGCCATAACCCTGTTCTCTGGTCTTGGCGATCAATTGTCCGATGTAGCGTCGGTCGCAAGCGCTATTGCTTGCCGATTCCTCTTGGGCAAAAAGCCGATCGAGAATAGCTTCCCGCTCTTCAGCAGGACAGAAAGCGAGAAAAGTTCGCCCCGATGAGGTTTGCAAGATCGGCAACCGCGTGCCGACAAGACCATGCTGGATGGAAAAGGGGCTGGTGCGATGCGTGGATTCGCGCACCAGCATCATGTCGTTCTGGAGGGTATGCAAGTCCACCGGCCAAAGGATTTGCTTGCCAAGCAGCTCGATTTCCGGAGCCGCGCATTCCCGTACCCAGGCCTCCTCGTTGTAACCATCGGAAAGAGAGCGTGCATAAAGCGTTGGATGCCATGAACTATCGGAAGGGCTGCGCTCGACAAAACCTTGATCTTCTAGCGTTTCGAGAATGCGAACCACTGTCGGTCGCGGCAGGTCGAGGCGCCGGGCGATCTGCTGCGGATAGGCACCCTTGTAAAGCGACAAGTCCTGAAGAACCGCCAACCCACGTTCTAGGGCTCTAATCGGGGGGAAGTTGCGTTTCTGGTTTGTCACGTTGGCCTGCTCCCCTTGGGTTATCCGGCTGGAATATTATCCGGCCCATGCTGCCCGCAGCCGTCACTTCGGGGTGTTGAGTTCCAGTTGGGTTTGATCCGTTTGCCCAAGTTGCGCCAGTTCTTCCGAGACTACGGTTGACGGCTAGCCGTTTTCGGGTCGAGCCAGATCATAGCGAAAAAGAACTGGATTAAACCGAGCTGAAAATCAACAATGAAAGGAGCCGCGCCGCGCGCTCACTGTGCCGTGTCGCACAGCTGTAATAATTCGACGCCTGCTGCACTTCTGCATCGCCACATAAGCGCGGACTGGATACCGCTAAGCGTGGACTGTGAACCCATAACCGTGGATTCAGGACGGCGTCCGACGCACTCCCCCCCCCGCCGAGCCTTCTTTAAGCTCTTCTTGATCAGCGATCCGTCCGCAGCGACATCGTATTGATGGTGCCTCGCCCTGCCCATCCGGAAGCGAAGCCGGTCCAAGCTTCCGCTCCGCTCGTTTACCGACGGCTTCCTTAACTGTCTGTTGACCATGAGATTTCGAAAACGGCATCCGAGTTTGAGACGGTTTCCCGCCGCAGTTGATGGACGTTTTCCGTCGGACGCCCCCGGTCTGCACAGAACGTTAACGCCAATGCTTTGGAAGGCTTGCCGATTTAAGGTGTTGTCTTCGGGATCGCTATTCGGACCTAGTGTACCTAGGTAATAATCGACAGAATGTAAGCTTCCTAAAGTGCTGTTCTTTATCAAGCTTAAGTCACTCCCCATAGGAAGTTGGTTAACGGATTGAAATCCATTGTCAACAATTTAACAGACTGAAATGTAACGGACTCTGAAATCAGGCGGAGTTTTTCAAGGACGACATGAGGGTACAAGCCATGCTGGGAAGTTCCTCTCAAGCGTGTATTCGTGGCATAGGTAGAGCGACTGTGCGTCTATTCCGCATCAGTCGCTCGAAAACCGCGGTTACGCGCACAAGTTGGAGAAGGACTCGTGGCGGTTCGAGCACTCGGGGGCGCCATTCGTCTCGATGTCAGATTCGCCTGTAGCTTGCTCGCGGCCAAGCATGAAACGGCGATCTCAGAGCACAAGCACCAGTCACGAGTCCTTGCGACGGATGACAAGGCTGTCGGGGACCGGCGCGAGAACGCTGAGCCTTTAGTACACGCCGCCGAAGGACTGCGGGTGACGCTTGGCAGGCTCATCACCTCCGTCGTCTGGATTTCGCTGCCATTGCTCGCCGCTGCTTGCGGTTACCCTCGAACCGCTTCGGGCGAGCGAACGCCACGTCCGGAAATTCTTCGCCGTGATGGGGTGTCTCCTTCATCCGCCCCATGATGTTAAGGTTCGCGCAGTCGTCCTGGTTCTGCTTACGGTCTTCCTCTGTCCAATCGGTCTGCTGCGCAAAGATGATGTCCTCTGAGGATCCCCGCCCATGTCCTGGCGGTTCCATGGCGATACCGACGACCTGCCGCAGATGCGGATGCTTCATGAGTAATGCCTGCGCATACGTCTGGATGTAGAACGTGCGCATCTGACGGTACTGTTCGTAGCCTCCACGCTCGTCCATCCAGCGGAGGTACTTTAGCGTCATGAAGAAGAAGCCAGTCTCGTTGTGTTTCGAACCCGCGGGCGACAACATCGCGCGGAAGAAGACGTCGGTGGTCCGGCCGATGTCCAAGGCGCCGAGGATAGCCTGACTATGGCTCCTGCGTAGGAATCGGTTCTGGAACGCCATGTGCCGGACGGCGATCTCGCTGTTGGTCAGCGAGTAGCTGTGCCCCTCGAGCACGATGGACGTCCCCGCCAGGAGATGGCCAGTAAACGTTTCGATCAACCGATCCCAAGTGTACGAAACCTCGTCGGCGAGCTTCTTCGCCTTGTAACGCGGATCGTTGATGAACCGCGCCCAGTTGCCATGCTCGATCGCAAGGCTTCCGATCTCGTCCCAGGTTCGGCCCTCGGGTGGCGTGAAGTCATGATCGCCCTCGTCGTTGATACGGATTGCGTAGTAGGCCAGCAGGTCCTCTTCGCCATGCGCGCTCGCTAGCCGACCCGACCGGATGAAGGCCGCCCGTTTATCGAGGTATTCGGTGAAATCGGAAATCGTGTCCCGCTCGCGCATGACGATGTCGAGCGAGACGTCGTCAAAGACGTGCACGAAGTCCCCTGCAGGGTCGATGTCGCCTATGGCGAACGGCATGAAGTTTTCGGCGTCGGGCCTGTGGTGATCATTTCCCTTGAGAGATGGCAGCACGACGAAGGTCCCCAGGCCGCCGCCGAAGAACTGACGACCGGCCTCCTTCGCACCTCGCGCAACAACGATCCTATGTACCCTACGGCGTTCGGGTGCAGGAAGCTCAAGCGGGAACGGAACCTCGCAAAGCTTGTCCAGGAATATACGGTCCGGGAATTCGCTGAGCCATCGCTCGGCGCCCTTGAGCTGGGCGGCAGCATCGAAGACAGCGCGTCGGCTCCATCTTGACCATGCCACGTCGACGGGCTTGTCGGTCCAGGTGATGTCCTTCTCGGAGAAGATCAGGATGTGCGGATCGCAGACCACCAGCAAGTCACAGATTTCCTTGCCATCTCCGGCACCGCCAAGCTTCTGCGAACGATAAGGATTTGGATAGGACCAGAGGTTCAGAAATGTCCGGTCTGCAAGCTTCGCCAGATATCGTTCCGACTCCGTCGATCCTTCTGATCGCACAATGGCGGGACGGAGCTGTTCGAAATAGTCGCCGACGTTTTCAGGTTTATCGACCATGCACGACCGTAAGAGTGATGAGACTACTTTAAGCCTGCGAGAAAAAGCAGCTCTTGCACGACAGCTCGCACATCCGGGACAAGTTGCTCGATGTCGCTACGGTGTGCCACGTATCGACGACTGTGCGCGGACTTGTCGCCGATCTCCTTCAACTTCGGCAACGCCTGCTTGGTGTTCCTCCCCAAGTTCCAGGTCGTTTCAGCGAGTGTGGCGTTGATGAGATCGCGCAGGAAGACGAAGTCTCCAGCCGGACTTTTGATCCGGTCCGCAATCGAATGCTTTTCGAACGCCTCGATTATCAAAGTCTCAATCAGTCGCCGAAGCATGACCGCTGCTGCGTCGTACCACCCGTTCTCGTAGGCGCCGTTCACCTGGTTTGCGATCCGCTCGATGTAGCCGCGAGTACCTCGGACCAGCGACATGTTGATGACCGACTGGGTTTTCGCATGCAGCCCTTCTTCCGGCGGCTTAAGATCGTCCGTCAGTTCTGAATGGATAGCCTTGCCGGTCAGAATGATGTTTTTGAATGCATCCATCAGTCGTCCTTGCGACCGTATAGATGCTTGGCCATGCTTTCAAAAATCTTGTCGATCTGCTCAGCGGTAGACTCAGGCGAAATATGAATCTGTATATCAATATGAACGGCTGGCCCGGTCTGCATATTCGGCATTGTCGGCGAAGTCGGAGCTGATTGCACCGGTGCGGTATGCAGTGGCCCGGTATGGATAGCCGTATCGGCGCTAGCCGCCTGGACCGAGAAATCAGCCTCCGCGACCAGCGCTTTGAAGGTCGCGACTGTTTTTGAAATCACCTGCTGGCCCGCCGTCGAACTGGTCGTGAATACGTGGCCGATTTCAGTGTTCGTTCGCGTGTGAGCATCGGGATAGATCGCGTATAATTCCGCGTATCCTTTCATGATCGCCTCGCCGAGGACTTTTTTATGATGGGAACCACGCAAACCGTTCCAGATCGGAGTAGGCGTACCGGAGCTGTCGATCAGTCCTACAAATTTCAAGACACCGACCAGAGACTTGTCGTTACTGGAGGTGTAACCAATCGTCTTAAGCCACGGCGTGCCGACTTTTGGAGGAATTCCAATAGTTCGAATCTTATCCAGAAGTGGTTTGATCTTTCCCGGAACATTTGTGTAAGCGAAGTCGCCCATATAACCTCCAGCGCAAGTGTTCAGAGAACACCACAACGCTTGGATGAGTCGCAAGATGTCGCGGAGCTCCAGGTCGCCTTATGAGCAGAATATTGGGCAATGACTTGCGGCGAATCCCGGTTCGACATCATCCCTCCCCTCCTGAAACGCCATCCGCAGCTCGCTCCAAACAGGATTCGGAAACGCCTACCTCTGCGCATACGGCCGCCACCCGAAAAAGACCCGCGCTTCATTCGACATCTCATCCCGTATGGATTCAATTTCTTCGACAACGGCCGTAACCTTCCGCAGGAAAGGCAGATTTCTCGACATCCGGTTCAGGTCGTCCTGAGCCATTGAGAGGTCTTCGTCCGCGTCGATGAAGTCCTGGTCGAGGAACTGGAAGACCTCCGAGGCCTGGCGACCGCGCCGATAGGCGACGTGCCGGAGGTCGTCGAGGATGCGGTCGGCAGCCGCCCTGTCGAAACGGGCGCGCCCCCTCGACCGGAACAGGACCGTCTTCAGCCGTTTGAAATGAGCGGCGTCGCTCAGTCCCTTCCAGCCGGTGAACTTTCGAGGGTCGGTCGTCGTCATGGATTCGATGCTCATGCTGTCTCTCCTTATCCGTGCAGACGTTGTCTGATCTTCCGGCGCGTTTTCGGCGTCGGCATGTCCTTGTTGTCGTCCGGCTTCAGGCCGTCGACGATCTGCTGTCCCGTCAGATGCCCTGCCCCGATCAGCTCTAGCCAGAGCCCCTCGATCGAGGTCCGGTAGGATTCGACGATGGTCTTGGCGCGGGCAAGCTGCTCCTGGAGGACGGGTTCGATCCTCTTGAGCAGCGGGCCGTCGTCGCGGCGGGCGCCGTCGATCAGCCTCTCGTCGACTCCTGCCGGCCACGAGGCGAGCACGCCGTTCATGCCCAGATGCCGGTCGAGGATGATCGCGATGCGCGTCGCACCGTCGAGGTCGGACGCGACCCCGTCGCCGTGATGACCGACGAAGACCTGCTCCGCAGCCATTCCTCCGAGATGGATGGCGATGTTGTCGAGGTAGAACTGCTTGCTGTTGTTCACGACCTCCAGCCCCTCGAACGAGGCAACGCCGAGGATCTGACGCTCCAGCGACGCGGACGCCCTGCTCTCGATGGAGACGCCCCAGACCTTGCGGGCGCCCGTCGCGACTGCGACGACGGCATGGCCGAGCTCATGGATCGCGAGCGCCCAGCGGAACTTCTCGGACAGCGGGACGCGGCCCGGAAGACTTCCCATGACGTCCGCGATGGCGACCGCCCTGCGGTCGCGCCGAGCGACGCGACGGGCCAGCCGGACGATCCGGGCGATGTCCGCGCCGGTCACGCCGAAGCTGTCCTCGGCGAACTGGGCGAAGTCCTCGTCCGGAAGGTCGCCGCGAAGATGGTGCCGAAGGATTCCGACACGTGCCTCGGCGTCCGGCAGCGGCAGTCGGACGTGGTTGTCCAGCCGGCCGGGCCGAAGGATCGCGGGATCGATGACGGCCGGGTTGTTGCAGGCGCCGACGACCACGACGCCTTCCCGGTCGACCGTGCCGTCGAGGCATTCCAGGAAGGAGTTGATCACCTGCCGAACGTAGCTGCTGTTGTGGCCGTGGTCGCTTTCGCGGTCGGTGAATCCATCGATCTCGTCGATGAACAGGATCGCGGGCGCTGCCTTTCTTGCGTCCTCGAACGCCTTGAACATCGCCCTCTGCATGTCTCCCATATGGCCCTTCGCCTGCCAGCGGGCAGCGGAGCCGACGACGAGCTTCGCGCCGCAGGTGTTCGCAAGCGCTTCCGCGAAGATCGTCTTGCCGACGCCCGGCGGCCGGACAGGAGGAGGCCCCGGTCGACGTCGCTCCACGGGATGCGGCCGTCCTTCCAGTCCTTCAGGTCCTGCTTCAACTGCAGCCCCCACACACGGGCCTCGCCGTAGCCGCTCATGGATTCGAGGCGAAGCTCGACGTCGTCTTCGGAAGGTCGCACAGGCGGTGGCTTGCGGACATCGCGCGGCGTCTCGGGACGCATGACGAGCTGGGCCAGCATGCGGCCGACGCTTCGGCCCGGACGGACGACGGCCCGCTGCATTTCCTCGTCGAGGAGCAGGAAAATTTCCACCTGCTGGTTGGTCAGGCGACCTCCGTAGAGCGAGCGAAAGACACCCTTCGCCTGACCGATGGTCGGCGGCTTCAGGCGAACGACGACGTCGGCTGCGAGCCGGGCGGGCACCGTGATCGACGCCTCGTCCGGGAAGAGGAGAACGACCTTCTTTTCGTCGAGGGCGCCCGTGATCTGCTTCGCCGAGTTCAGCGGCCTCTTCGGGTCGAAATCGACGATGGCTGCCGTCCTTCGATAGCGGTTGGCACTGCTAAGCATGGCGTCGGCTGCGCGGATGTACGGGCCGATGTCGGCGCCGGGCGGGATGACGACGACCGCGACGAACGCGTCCGCCCTGAGCAGCGGCCGGATGGCGCTCCTGAGAGAGGCGTACGCGAGCTGTTCGGGAAGGCCGAAGCGCTTCCGCGGAGTGATGTGGTTCTTCATTGACCTGTCCTGGATTACGAGCTGAGACGACATTGGGCGGTCTCAGTCCCGTATCCGGCGGACGGCCGTCTCGGGGCCGATCAGGGCGTCGTCCAGATCGACCTCAAGGAATCCTTGCAAGATAAGCGCCGCCAGGCATGCCATCGGCCTGCCTTCCCGGAAGGCGGACAGCGCTTCGGCGACGGTCAGCGATCCCATCTCGTCGAGCGCGGCGAGGATTCGCACGCGGTCGCCGAGCGGGCATCGGTAGAAGCCATAGCGGAGGAGGTCTTTGGCGTTGGCGAGCCGGTTGCTGTCGACGAAATCCTTCATGGCGACCGGGCGGTAGGCGTGACCCAGCCGGCCGACGGCAAGCTCGATCCAGTCGGGCGGCCTCTGCGAGTCTTCGGCGACGTCGACCATGAAGGTGCGGTCGTCCTTCCCGGTGACGACGAAGTCGACGCGGTAGGTCTCGCCGCCGTAGGTTAGTTCGACGCCATCGCACGACCATCGGGCGACGTCCGGATCGACGTCGAGAAGGCATGCGAAGTCTCGGGCTTCCTGGCTGCGGAAGACGGGATGTCCAGCGCACTTGATGGTGGCAAGCGGGTAGTAAAAGCGATGAGGCTCGTTTCGCGGGACGACATCGCCCGGCGGCCTCTCTTAGGGAATGCTCTTCATGGCACCCTCGTGAACACAATACGGATGGGCGGACGCCGGACGAGCAGGTCCGGCAGTCGTCAGCGTATTCGTGCCGAGGCGAAATGAGCGATGTTGTACATGATGACGGAACAGATAGAGAACGAAAGCAACGGCGTCAAGCCGCTGGCAGTCCCTTTTTCGGGTGGTTGCCCAAGATGCTCTTCACGGTGACATCCTCCCGGAGCAGCCTAATCTTCCCTTAGGCGCTTATCCGTCGTCGACGCGGGCGGCGATAACCTTCGCTGGATCAAGCGGATCTGCCTTCCGTCGAGAACCACCGATGGCCACGCCAGCAATGCTTGGGGGCGTCCGGAGCACTTTCCGCCGGCCGATCGACGCCGCAAACTATTGGTGATGCAAGATATTGCGAAACTGATTCAACTTAAGATAACTATTGGTGAGCAAACTACGATGCAACCGGGGGAAAGATGTTGCGTCTGAGGGGGTATACCGACGCGGAGTTGAGGAGCGAGTTCGCGCGGCACAGAGACGATCTAGTCCAGCTCGATGCTTTGAACCGCGAACTCAATAGCCGCGACACAGATGAGGCGTTCGACCTCCAGATAGAGGTGGTGCAAGTCCTCCCCAACCTCCGAAAAGCCGCGCAGACTAATACGAGAGGAGATGCTGTTGCTGCCTGGCTGAAGGCTTTTCTCCTGAGCCGCCGCATGTCCGCAGCCGACGGGCGTCCTCTCCATCAATATCGAATGTCGGATGCCGAATATCAGAGCGCACGCTCGCTTCTCAAGACGTCGAGATCCAGACTTGATCGAGACGATGGTCCGGCGGCAAGTCTGTTTGTAGCCTTCTGCGCGGAGTGGTTTCGGCGCGAAGCGACATCGTTCTTCCTTCGCTGGGATGCCCTTGCAACGGACGTATTCAGCACCATTCCCCATAGCCGCCGTCGGAACCTCGTCGAGGTTGGGCTCGACTTTTGGAAGCGCTCGCTGATCAAATCGGAGACGGCAACAGAGTTCTTGCTTACGATTGCGATCGAAGGCGGCATCTCGGCTCACGTGATCTCGGAATATGGTTCATCGTGGCTGGCAGAATATATCCGAAAACTGATGAGGTTCGCTCTAGCGGACGGCAACCGTGACCATGTACGGGGCTTCGCCGGCGACATGTCAAACGAGATTCGGATTTCGTTTCGGCAAGACGGATTCATCGATCTTTGTTGTGAACTCATCCTGAAGCTCGTCGAATGGAAGCGCGTCGCGGATCAGGGGCCGCCGGGCGTCGATCCGCTTTCGTTTCTCGACGCCCGGCACCCAGACTGGAAAGATTCACTCCCGATCTACATGCCGGCCGACGACGACCGGATCGCGAGGCGCCTGCTGAGCGGACTGCTTGTCGAAAAGGCAGGCCCGGTGGGCGGTTCGGGAATCACCGTGGACCGATACCTGAAGTTTGAGGCCGGCATCTGGCGGCCGGCTATTGCCCTTACCGCAGACGGCGAGGTCTCGCCAGGCAAGCTGCCAAGCGTCTCCGGTGCCAGGCGGTGGAAGGCAATCCCTTCCGGACAACTTGCCAACTATCTTCCCAGCCAGATCGCGCTCTTCGAGCCTCCGACGGAAGATCAGCAGAAATGGCGCGTCAGGTCGCTAACGCCGCTCGACAGGCTTCTTGTTGGAATGCCCCTGGCGCATACCGTGACGGTCAATCTGACGAGCGGCTCGGAGGTTTCCCCGATCGCCTGGCAGGGTGGTGCCGGGGTGACCTCACCAGTCTTGTCGTTCTTACCGATAGAAGTCGCGGAGGGCGATGCGCCGAAGACGCTGCGCCTGATCAAGACGGGCTCCACGAGCTTGCCTGCGAGCAAGATTTACGTACTCGTCCCCAGGGAGTGGCGAGCCGTTCCTGCGGAGGGAACAGAACCCGGTCCGATTTGGAATGCTGAAGATGGTGGGGTTCTGCACGAGGTCACCGGCACTATTTACTTTATGAAGCCGGGCGCCGCTGCAGGAGATCGCTACCGGATCGAGGCCAACATGGACGCCCGCCAGGAGTCCCTGATCCTGTCGTCCGCCGGCGAGGTATCGATACACTCGGAAGACAGGGTCGAAACCTTGGCAGGTCCAGTCACGCTCGACATCCTGTCCGAAGGTGCCACACGAGCCCCGGCGCCGGAAGAACTTCTGATCCGCTCGGTGGACGATCGATGGAGACCGATCACGGATCGAAAGATAACTGCGCCTGGGGCTTTTGAAATTTCCTGGCGGGATCCAAAAGCGGACATCCAGCTTGAGCGCCGAAGGATAGCGATTGTTCCGTCGGGAGGTCGTATAGTCGGGGAGATGATCGGCGCGCAGGAAGGGCGAATTGTTCACGAGCGGCTTCCCGGATGGCGGGTTGACGTCACGGGTGAGATGACCGCTCTGAAGAAAACGGAGGGAGAACTGCAATTTACGATGTCGGGAAAACCCAGATATCGCATTGAGGCGCTTCTTCATCCTCCCATGGGTCGCCCGTTCAGGATCAGCGTCCCTATGAAGGTTCGCGAAGCCGCCATCATCCTTGCAGACGGCTCTGTGGTAAGCGGCGGACAGACAATTGACGTAACCGCGCTCCGAGGGGCCGTCGCTGCGTCTCCGCACGCCACGACCCTGACACTTTCTTCTCGAACCGACCGTTCGAACTCCATGCAATTTCGATTTGCTGGGGAGTTTCCTCTGGCCGCCTTGAAACCGGCCGTCCAGGAGATGATGGCGCCGATGAACGATCAGGATGCCATGCTCGAGCTCGAGTTTCTCGGCGAGACAAGGATTCCGATACGGCTCCGGAAGTACCGATACGCTCGCCCGATCATGGTCGGAGGGGCCGTCGTGTTCAGCGAGAATTTCAGCGCCCTTCCCGTCGCGAAGATGATTCTTCAACCGGCCAAAGAGCACCTACTTCAGCGAAGACCCGATGGGAGCTTTGAGATCCCAAGATTGGTGCCATGGCCCTTGCCTGGTCTATCTGCGTGATGGGCCAGATATCGTGGCCCGGCCGCTCGTAGTGAACCGCACGGGCGAAGATGCGTATTCTAGTAAAGCGTATTCTCAAGCGTTTTGGTTATCCGCCAGATCTGGAGCAAGAGGCTGTGCAGATGGTGCTCGCCCAGGCGGAACTACTGCTGCGGGAGATCTTCTTGGGCGATGGGAAGTGAAGTGGACTTGCCCGGAAGAAGTGGAGAGCGAACTCCTCAAATTTGATAGGAGTTTGATGCATGAAAGAAGAGAAGAAGACATTGGGCGGTCGTGGCCGCCATGCGGGCGTGACGCCTGAGTTCCGTGCAGAAGCAGTGCGTCTTG